>JAAUYH010157649.1_pt1 | contig 16821 bp, 18 predicted proteins | sample 7278061 | NCBI WGS metagenome assembly JAAUYH01 (sample SAMN14350203, study PRJNA611818) | marine sediment metagenome | isolation source: surface marine sediment (0.6m) | place: French Polynesia: Moorea | collected 2018-08 | reverse complement strand
TGCTTGCCGGCGCGGGTCTGCGCCACGACCTCGTCCTCGGGCACGACAAACCCGTCGCCCGCGCTGGAGGCCACCAACAGCTTCTGACCGGGCCGATGGATGAACAAGGCGACGATCTGCGCCTCGTTCGGCAGATCGACCATCAGCCGCACCGGCTCGCCCATACCGCGCCCGCCCGGCAGGTTTGACGCTGAAAGCGTATAGAACCGCCCGTTCGAGCCGAAGACCAAAAGCCGGTCCGTCGTTTCGGCATGGAAGATGTGGCGCGGCCCGTCACCATCCTTGAATTTCAATTCGCGCGTCAGATCGATGTGGCCCGTCATCGCGCGGATCCAGCCCATCTGGGAGCATACGACCGTGATCGGCTCGCGGTCGATCATCGCTTCCAGCGGGACGTCCTCGATCTCGGCGGCCTCGGCAAAGTCGGTGCGCCGGTCGTCGCCGAACTGCTTCTTCACCTCGCGCAACTGGTCGGCAATGACCTTCCACTGGCGGCCCTCGTTCTCAAGAAGATCCTCGAGATCGGCGCGCTCCTTCGTCAGGTCATCGAACTCGCGACGAAGTTCCAACTCTTCCAGACGACGCAGTGACCGAAGCCGCATGTTGAGGATGGCATCGACCTGGACTTCGGTCAGTTCGCCCTCGCCGGACGCGGGTGTCCTGTAGTCCGCTTCCGACGTGGCACGGGTATGGTCCTTCGACCAATCCTCGCGCATCAGCGCCGCTTTCGGGTCGTCGTCATAGCGGATGATGTCGATCACGCGGTCGAGGTTCAGGAACGCGGTAATGAAGCCTTCGAGAACTTCCAGCCGATGGTCGATCTTGTCCAACCGGTGCTGGGACCGCCGCAGAAGAACTTCGCGCCGGTGCGCCAGAAAGGCGCGCAGAACCTCCTTCAGCGATGCGACCTTGGGCGTCACGCCGTCGATGAGCACGTTCATGTTCAGGCTGAAGCGGTTTTCCAGATCGGTGTTCCGGAAGAGCATGTTCATCAGCACGTCCGGGTCCACGTTCTTTGACCGAGGCTCCAGCACCACGCGGATATCTTCAGCGCTTTCGTCCCGCACATCGGCCAGAATCGGCACCTTCTTCGTCTGGATCGTCTCGGCAATTTTCTCGATCAGACGCTTTAGTTGCACCTGATAGGGTATCTCGGTCACAACGATCTGCCATTGTCCTCGGCCGAGGTCCTCGACCTGCCACTTGGCGCGCACGCGAAAGCCGCCCCGGCCTGTCCGATACGCCTCGGCAATGGCGTCCGCCGGTTCCACGATGGTGCCGCCGGTCGGGAAATCGGGGCCTTTCACCTTTTCGATCAGCGTGTCGTCCCGCACCAGTTCCGAGTTGTCAGCCTTGGCCAGATGGATACAGGCGTCGCAAAGTTCACTGATATTGTGCGGCGGGATATTTGTGGCCATCCCCACCGCGATCCCCGACGAACCATTGGCCAAGAGGTTCGGAAAGGCCGCCGGCAGCACGACCGGTTCGTCCAGCCGCCCGTCGTAGTTGGGGCGAAAATCCACGGCGTTCTCGTCAAGACCATCCAGCAACGCCTCGGCCATCGCCGTCATCCGCGCCTCGGTATAGCGCGAAGCCGCCGGGTTATCGCCGTCGATGTTGCCGAAGTTGCCCTGCCCGTCGACCAACGGATAGCGCACGTTGAAGTCCTGCGCGAGCCGCGCCATGGCGTCATAGATCGCGCCGTCCCCGTGGGGGTGAAAATCCCCCATCGTGTCGCCCGAGATCTTGGCCGATTTTAGGAAGCCTCCCGAAGACGACAGCCGAAGACGCGACATTGCATAGAGGATTCGCCGGTGCACCGGCTTCAAACCGTCCCTGACGTCGGGTAACGCCCTGTGCATGATCGTTGACAGGGCATAGGTCAGGTACCTGTCGCCTATTGCGCGGCGCAGGGGTTCGGCCAGGTTTTTGCCCTCGATATTGGGGGTGTCGGCGTCGTCGCTCATAGATGCTGTATTAGCGGCACGATTCGACCGGGTAAAGCACCGGGTTGCGTGAAAACAACATCCGGATTTTCCCCCTAACTTGCCGTGGGGATAACTCGTAAGTTGAAGTACATATGAGGCATATTGCCGTTCCGAGTCCCTGGGGGGGAAGTAGGTATGTTCAAATTGACCGTGGCCACGTTGGCCGCGCTTTATGGTATTTTGTACGTGTTCGGCGACGAATCTCGTCGCCCCGAACAAGTGTCACGCGCGGAGCCCTTGGCGTTAAGCGTCGTGCCCGCTTCGGCCGTGAAGACGCAAACCCAATCACCCAGTCTTGCAGAGGCGAGGCTTTCGCAGCGCGAAGCTGTCCAGATGGCCTTGGCTGCCGGAAAGAAGCTGCGCGACGAGCGGAGAAAGGCACCTTTGGCGACCATCGGTACCGCCAGTTACGAGACGGCTGTGGCAGAAGAGATCACTTTGGTCGCGGCTCAGCCGGTCAACTATTGGTACGTCACCGGCAGCCGCGTGAATTTGCGAAAGGGTCCTGGCACCGGGAATGCGGTTGTAGGTCAGGTGACCTGGGCCACCGAAGCCGAGGTTCTGTCGGAAAAGAATGGCTGGTACGAAATCCGCCTGAGCGACGGGTTCACTTCCGGCTGGATCTTTGGCAAGTTCCTGAACGATCAGCGTCCGGGCTAGGTCTCGGGCGTTCCCTTTTCGAACCGGGGCCAATCCTCGGGGAAGCCTGTCCACGGGTGTTGCTGTTCGGTCCAGATCACGCGCACCGGGTCGGGCAACGACGTGTCGAACGACCCGTAGCCCACGCCGAAATGATCGGGGCGCATTTCGAGCGACCAATAAAGCGTCGTCCCGCAGTTGGGGCAAAAGTGGTTTTCGAGCGCGCGGCCCGTGTCTGCCTTCCTCGCCCAAGACTCTGTCTCGCCAGAGATGGTCGATTTGGATTTTCGGAAATAGGCGCCAGTTCCGAACGGGGACCCAGTGCGTTTCTGACATGCCTTGCAATTACACACGATAACGAAATCCGGGTCGCCGTCGAAGGCGGCGGTCAATTGACCGCATTGGCAGGTGGCACTGTGCGTTGACATGGGCGTCTCCTTTGCCAAGAAGACTGCCGCATGACAGACAAGAAGACCATCCTGATCACCGGCTGTTCCAGCGGCATCGGCTATGACACGGCTCACGGGCTGAAGAAGCGCGGATGGCGGGTATTTGCGACCTGCCGAAAACCGCAGGATTGCGCACGACTGGAAAGCGAGGGGCTGGAAAGCTTTGTCCTCGATTATGCCGATGAGGCAAGCATTGCGGCTGCGGTCGACGAAACTCTCGAGCGAACGGGCGGCACGCTGGGCGCCGTCTTCAACAATGGCGCCTATGCCTGCCCTGGGTTGCTGGAAGATCTGCCGACAGGCGCATTGCGGGACATCTTCGAGACCAACTTCTTTGCCCAGCATGAGTTGACCCGGCGCCTGATCCCAGTCTTTCGCGCACAAGGACACGGGCGGATCCTGATGAACTCTTCGGTGCTGGGCTTTGCCGCCCTGCCCTGGCGGGGGGCCTACAACTCGACCAAGTTCGCGATGGAGGGGTGGGCAGACACCTTGCGGCTTGAGCTTCAAGGGACCAACATTCACGTCGTCCTGATCGAACCTGGTCCGATCACGTCGCTGATCCGGCAGAACTCTCAGCCGCATTACGAGAAGTGGCTGGACCCCGAAAACTCGGCCCGTCGGGACGACTACAAGACCAAATTCGAGCCGCGCCTTTATGCCGACACGGGGAAACCCGATCCCTTTGAATTGCCACCAAGTGCGGTCACGCGCGTAGTCCTCGATGCACTGACGCTTCTGAAGCCGCGCGCCCGGTACCGGATCACCAAGCCAACCAAGGTCATGGCGTTTCTGAAACGTATTTTGCCAACCTCTTTATTCGACAAGATCCTGCTGAAAGTTTGACAGGCTTCGCTTTTCGCGTCCCATGCTCTAGGTCACCATGAAAGAAAGGGGCACCAAATGCTACAAGACCCGCTATTCATCGTCGTGGCCATCGCCTGTCTGATAGTGCTGGGTATCCTGCTGACCGGCATTGGCGGGTTTGCCAAGGGCGGTGATTTCAACCGCAAACACGCGAACAGGATCATGCGGTATCGGATCTATGCGCAATTCGTGGCGGTGGTCCTGATCCTTTTGTTTGTTCTGATCCGGGGCGGAAGCTGAGATGGTTGTTCTGAACAAGATCTACACCAAGACCGGTGATGCGGGCGAAACCGCACTGGGCAACGGCACGCGCGTCGCCAAGCATTCCATCCGTGTGACGGCCTATGGCACCGTGGACGAACTGAACGCGACGGTGGGGCTGTGCCGGCTGCATGCGACGGGCGACGTGGATGCCGCCCTGTCGCGCATTCAGAACGATCTGTTCGATCTAGGCGCCGACCTCTGCCGCCCGGATATGGAGAAGGACGGCGAGGCGGGCTATCCGGTTCTGCGGATGAGCACCGAACAGACCGAACGGCTGGAGACCGAGATCGATGCCATGATCAAACGGCTGGAGCCGCTCAAGTCGTTCATCCTGCCCGCCGGATCACCGCTGGCCACACATCTGCACCTGTCTCGCACCGTGGCGCGACGCGCCGAACGGCTGACTGTGGAACTGGCCACTATGGAAAGCGTGAACGAAGCTGCGGTGAAGTATCTGAACCGGTTGTCCGACTGGTTTTTCTGCGCAGCAAGGGTGGCCAACGACGACGGCAAGGCCGATGTGCTTTGGGTGCCGGGAGCGAACCGCTAAGTGCGGCAGGCGATTTCTGCGCAGAAATCGCTACGAAAAATGCGCATTTTTCGCTACCCCACCGGCTCCCACAGCTCGATCGCATTGCCTTCGGGATCAAGGATATGGGCAAAGCGCCCGATCCCATCCATGGTCTGCTCGTTGAAGGGCTCGACACCGCCAGCCGGCAGTTGCGCCAGCATCATGTCCATATCGGCGACGCGAAAGTTGATCATCACCTGCTGAGTGGCCGGGAAGTATTCCGTGTCTTCGGCGAAAGGCGCGAATACCGTGACGCCACCTTCGGTCATCCACGGTGGGGTTTCCATGTCTGAAGGCGCCGGATCGACCCCCAACATGTCCTTGTACCACTGGGTCAATGCCGCCGGGTCACGCGCCCGAAAAAACACGCCACCAATGCCCTTGACTTTCTCCATGAAAAAATTCCTTATTTTTTCACGAATTCTAGCACGAAACGCGGCGTCGCGGGGCGGAAACCTGTCGGTTTAGGCCTGTTTTCTGCGGCGCAGCTTCGCTACACCGTCGAGGAACTCAAAGAGGAGATTGCGGAAGATGAAGGTCCTGGTGCCCGTCAAACGCGTGATCGACTATAACGTGAAGGTGCGCGTCAAAGCGGACGGAAGCGGCGTCGATCTGGCAAACGTCAAGATGTCGATGAACCCGTTCGACGAAATCGCGGTCGAAGAAGCCATTCGCCTGAAAGAGGCCGGAAAGGCCGAGGAAATCATCGCTGTCTCGATCGGGGTGAAGCAGGCGCAGGAAACGCTGCGCACCGCGCTGGCCATGGGGGCCGATCGCGCCATCCTGATCGTGGCTGCCGACGACGTGCACACCGACATCGAACCGCTGGCCGTCGCCAAGCTCTTGAAGGCCGTTTGCGATGAAGAACAGCCCGGGCTTGTGCTTTGCGGCAAGCAGGCCATTGACAACGACATGAACGCGACCGGTCAGATGCTGGCAGCCCTGACGGGATGGGCGCAGGCCACCTTTGCGTCCGAGGTCAGCATCGACGGCGACAGCGCGACCGTCACGCGCGAGGTGGATGGCGGCTTGCAGACCATCAAGGTCAAGATGCCCGCGATTATCACCGTCGACCTGCGTCTGAACGAACCGCGCTATGCGTCGTTGCCGAACATCATGAAAGCGAAGAAGAAGCCGCTCGACGAGAAGACGCCCGAGGATTATGGCGTCGACGTCAGCCCACGGCTTCAGATCGTGTCGACCACGGAACCCGAAGCGCGCAAGGCGGGCGAGATCGTGGGGTCGGTCGATGAACTTGTCGAGAAACTCAAAGAAGCGGGGGCGGTATAATGGCAGTTCTCCTTTTGGCCGAAGTCAACGATGGCGAACTTTCGCTGGATGCCACCGCGAAGGCCGTAACAGCCGCCGCACAGATGGGCGATGTCACCGTGCTCTGTGCAGGTGGCTCGGCCGCCGCGGCCGGTGAGGCAGCGTCGAAGATTGCCGGTGTCTCGAAGGTGCTGGTGGCCGAAGACGCGTCCTTGGGGCATCGCATGGCGGAAACCACGGCGGCCCTGATGGTGTCGCTTGCAGGCGATTATTCTCATATCGTGGCGCCCGCGACGACAGATGCGAAAAACGTCCTGCCCCGTGTCGCGGCCATGCTGGACGTCATGGTGATCTCGGACATTTCGGGTGTTGTCGATGCTGATACGTTCGAGCGCCCGATCTATGCGGGCAACGCGATCCAGACCGTGAAATCCTCGGATGCGACCAAGGTTGTCTCGATCCGGACCTCGACGTTCGACGCGGCCGGTGATGGCGGCTCCGCTGCGATCGAGACCATCGGCGCAGCCGAGAACCCCGGTCTTTCGGAGTGGGTCGAAGACAAGGTTGCCGAGAGCGACCGGCCGGAACTGACCAGTGCTGGCGTTGTCGTCTCGGGTGGTCGTGGTGTCGGTTCAGAGGAAGATTTCGCCCTGATCGAGAAGCTGGCCGACAAGCTGGGAGCTGCCGTTGGCGCGTCGCGTGCAGCCGTCGACAGCGGCTATGCGCCCAACGATTGGCAGGTGGGTCAGACCGGCAAGGTCGTAGCACCCGATCTTTACGTGGCCGTCGGTATTTCCGGCGCCATTCAGCACCTGGCGGGCATGAAGGACAGCAAGATCATCGTTGCCATCAACAAGGATGAAGAAGCGCCGATCTTTCAGGTTGCGGACTATGGATTGGTCGCAGACCTTTTCACAGCCGTGCCGGAACTGGTCGAGAAACTATGACCCTGTGGCCCGGGCCTGCAATGATGGCAGGTCCGGGGCCAGGCCAGGCTTGGACATCGCTTGGATGACGGCTTCGGCAATGCCGGCGTGATCGCGCGGTCCAGGCAACTGGCGCGCCGCGTCGCGTTCAGCGGGCAAGTAGTGCTTTCCGTCGAGCACATCCGTTTCGGTCTGGACGTATTCCGCAACACCGATGATCTGATCGCCAAGGTCATCCAGCATGGCCTGGTCAATGAACTGCGGGTCGGCTTCGTCCAGGGCATTGCGCGTCTCCACCGGTCGATGGTCCGATATCCAGACCAGCAAGACATCTCCACGAATGATCGAAAGTATGCGGCGCATACGCTGGATCCAGGCCCATTTCAGTTCTTCGACCACCAGTTCGAACCCCGGCCGCGATGCATCGCGCAATGCGGTCATCAGATGGCCGGTGAAATTGATTTCGGTGAAATCGACTTCTGGAAACACGTCGCGAAGTGCAGGTGACACGCCAAGGAACCGATCGTTCCGCCGACTATGTACACTGTAAAGACGGTTCGACATGTTCTGCGCCCCAAGAACCTGAAGAACTGTCAATTCGGCCTTCGACGCCACATCCAGAAGCCATTGTTCTTCGCTGAAAAGCGACAGGCCGGCGTGCGCCACGCCAAAATTCATGACGGGCATGCCCAGCCATTGGCTCATGACTGCGGGAAACGGGTCAGACACGTACTTGCCAAACGTCTCACTGCCGCCCAACGCGGCAACAAACGGCTGGTCAAGGTCGACCGGCGGCCCCCGGAATTGCAATTTCGTCCCATCGAAACCGCACAGCCCGTAGTCAAGCGCGTCTATCGGATCCTCATCCGGCTGAGAGTTCTGTTGCACGTTCTTACCCGTTTTCGGCACACATCGACCACAATGAGGGCCAGCGATTGAGATAATGCTAAACGCGGCATTTTAACGGTTTCCCGCCCTTGCAAGGGGTCGAACCAAGCGCCTATGGTCCTGCCAGATCACGCAAGGGCAAAGCCATGGATATCAGCAAGGTCGGGGTTATCGGGGCCGGACAAATGGGCAATGGCATTGCACATGTCCTTGCTCTTGCAGGGTATGATGTGCTGCTGAACGACATCAGCCGCGAGGCGCTGGACGCCGCGATGGAGTTGATCGAAACCAATCTGGACCGTCAGCTGTCGCGCGAAAAGATTACGGCCAGTGACAAGGCTGAGGCGTTGAAGCGTATCTCAACCACACTCACCTTGTCCGATCTGGGGCCGACCGATCTGGTGATCGAAGCGGCCACCGAGCGTGAAACGGTCAAGGCGGCCATTTTCGAAGACCTCGTGCCGCATCTGGCGCCGCAGACGATCCTGACCTCGAACACCTCGTCGATATCGATCACGCGCTTGGCCAGCCGCACGGACCGGCCCGAGAAGTTCATGGGATTCCACTTCATGAATCCGGTCCCCGTGATGCAACTTGTGGAACTGATCCGTGGCATCGCGACCAGTGACGAGACCTATCAGGCCTGCCAGAAAGTCGTGGACCGCCTGGGCAAGACCGCCGCCACGGCGGAGGACTTTCCGGCGTTCATCGTCAATCGCATCCTCATGCCGATGATCAATGAAGCGGTCTATACGCTTTACGAAGGCGTGGGATCGGTGGCGTCGATTGACTCAGCCATGAAGCTTGGCACCAACCATCCGATGGGCCCCTTGGAGCTGGCGGACTTCATCGGATTGGATACGTGCCTAGCTATCATGAATGTGCTGCATGACGGATTGGCGGATACGAAGTACAGGCCGTGTCCCCTTCTGACGAAATATGTCGAAGCCGGATGGCTGGGCCGGAAGACAGATCGCGGGTTCTACGACTATCGTGAAGACCCCCCTGTCCCAACACGTTGATTGCTGGCCCTAAGGGCGCCCCAACGCCAGCGTCGCTTCGCGCATCCAGGACATAAGCTCGCGCGGTGCCGATTTGCGCGAAGCGACGTGTTCCGGATGGAATGGTACTCCAACATGGGGCCGCTGCGCCTTGTTCAAGGCATGGACAACTTCGTGCAGCAGCAAGCCCTGCCGCATGGTGGCACTGATCTTGTCGGCAATCTGATAGGCACGGCTGTTCGCGCCCGGAAACCGGATCGGCACGACCGTTGCGCCAGACTTCAGAATCATCTTGGCCGTGAACGGGTTCCAGTCGCGCTCGATCGCCGGGCCCCACCAGGTGTCCGAAGACGCGACGACGCCTGACGGAAAGAGCGCCACGACCCCTCCAGCCGCCAAATGTGCCATCGTTGTCTTGCGCATGGTCAGGCTTTTCTGAATCGAGTCGTCTTCGTGCGGGAAGGGCACGGGGATCATGAACTGCTCGATCTCGGGGATACCGGTCAGAAGCGACCGCGTGAGAATCTTGTAATCCGTGCGAACCCGGCCGATCAGTTCGGCCAGAACCATTCCGTCCACCAAACCGTGCGGATGATTGGCCACGATGATGACCGGACCGCTGGCCGGGATGCGCGCGATTTCCTCGGCAGGCGTCTCTAGTGTGATACCCATCACCCTGAGCGCGTGGGGCCAGAAGCCCTGTCCGGTTTCGACGCCTTCTTTCTCGAACCGGCGTATCAGGCGCAGCAGGCGCACCTTGCCGGTTGTCCACTCCATCGACCGGATGACGCCTCGCTTTGCCGGGTTCGGAAATGTGTTCGCATAGCTCAGGCGGCGCTTGTCGTAGGGGATGTATCCATCCTGCGTCGTGTCATCACCGGGCGTGTTCGTCAGCTGCGCCATGCCTCAGTTGTCCTCACCGAAGCGGTCGGCCACAAGAGCTTCGATGGCATCCGCAAGCGCCTCGGCTTGGGGACCGCTCGTCCTGACCTCGATCTGGCTGCCGCGCGCGGCAGCAAGCATGAGCAGCCCCATGATGCTGTCGCCGGTCGCCTGCATGCCGTCCTTCATGACTTCCGCGTCTGCTTCGTAAGTTTCGACCAGTTCCACAAGTTTCGCAGAGGCACGGGCGTGCAGCCCCTTTTCGTTTACGATGGTGAGCGTTCTGGTCATTTCTGGGGGCATAGCACGTCAAGTGCCCCCATCGAAACTGTCGATATACTTGCGGCCCGCTTTCAGGGCTGCATCCACCGCGATATCCACAGTTTTATGACGATATTTCGTCAGTTTGATCAGCATGGGCAGGTTTGCGCCATAGAGGATCTTGCGATCTTCGGGTCCGCAGGCGGGGAGCGACAGGTTGGATGGCGAGCCGCCAAACATATCCGTCACAACGACCACGCCATCGCCTGTGTCCACGCGGTCGGCTGCAGCGCAAATCTCGGCCTTCTTCGCGTCGCGATCATGGTCGGGCTGAATGGGGATTGCCTCTATCCCGGTCTGTTTGCCCACGACATGTTCGATGGCCGCCAGGTACTCTGTCGCCAAACCTCCGTGTGCCACGATCACAATACCGATCAACCGGCTTTACCCCGTATCAAGCGGAGGCCCCCCGGCCTTGCCGCTCCAGTTCCCGATGGCGAGTTGACACCCGCCATCCCTGTTCTGCAAGCGCATTCGACAGTTTTTCCGCAACGGTAACCGACCTGTGTTGCCCACCAGTACATCCAATACCGACTGTCAGATTGGTCTTCCCTTCGGACCTGTAGGCCGGCAGCAGCAAAAGGAGCATCTCGGTCAGTTTCTCGAAGAATTCCTCGAAGATGTCGTCAGAGGCGACATACTCGGCCACCTTCGGGTCTTGCCCGGTACTGGCGCGAAGCTCGGGCGCCCAATGCGGGTTCTTCAGGAAACGTACGTCAAAGATCAGATCCTGCCCGCGTGGCAACCCGCGCTTGTAAGAAAAGCTCTCGACCGAGACCACAAGATCGTCAAAGCCTTCGCCCCCAAAGATCGTCGCGATCTCGGCGCGCAATTGGTGCGGCGTCATCTCCGAGGTGTCGATCAGGTGATCCGCGCGGTGGCGGATCGACTTCAGGATGTCCATCTCGCGCGCGATCCCCGTCTCGGGTGTTTCTTCCGGTGCCAAGGGGTGGCGCCGCCGGGTCTCTGAATAGCGGCGGATCAGGATGTCGGGGCGGCAATCCAGAAAGAGAACCTCGGCTTCAATATCGATTGTGGCTTCAACCCGATTGAGCAGCGCCAGCACGCCGTCGACGGAAAAGTCACGGTTGCGCACGTCCAGACCGATGGCCATCGGTGGCAGCGTTGCGCCGCCTTCGAAAACGCGTTCCAGCAGCGACAGCGGGATATTGTTGATGGCATCGAAGCCAATGTCTTCGAGCGCATTGATCGCAGTCGTACGCCCCGCCCCAGAGGCGCCAGTGACGAACACGGCGCGGGCGCTTGATTTGGAACGCGTCATTCCATGCGTCCTCCATCCAGATAGGCGCGTAACATAGCGGGGAACGCCGGGCTCTCAACCTTGTGGATCAGGGGCAGGGGGACACCTGCGATCGTCGTCTGCCGCTCGGGCGGAAGGCGGTGTATTTCGGTTCGATCCATATCAACCACCAGGCGCGCCCACGCCGGGGATGTCGGAGTGCGCAGAATGCCAAGGTGCCGTGCTTCCATCTTGCCCGCCAAGATCAGTGGCGCAGTCAGCCAAAGGCCATCGTCTTGCCGTTTAACTTCGACATGATCGTCTGCCACCAACTGGCCGCCAAGGCCGATGAGCATCCAGCCAAGGGTCGATTTGCCGGAGCCAGACGCGCCTGTCAAAACAACGGCGCGACCGCCAAAGTGAACGGCGGTGGCGTGAAGCAGTACTGACATGATTTCGGATCAGACGGGCAGGCCCACGACGAAGCGTGCGCCCAAAGGCTCTGATGTCAGATCGGCGTCGGTCGGGCGAATATTTTCGGCCCAGATCACGCCGCCGTGCGCTTCGACAATCTGTTTCGAAATTGCCAGGCCAAGGCCCGAATTGTTGCCGAAGTGGCTTTCGGGCCGTTCCGTATAGAAGCGATTGAAAATCTTCGTCAGCGCCTGTTCGGGGATACCCGGGCCGGTGTCCTCGACGACGACAAGCACGCGGTTCTCGCGCTTGCGGACCCAGATGCGGATGGCGTCCCCGTCTTCGCAGAAGGAAATGGCGTTGGTCAGGAGGTTGACAAACACCTGCGCCAGACGGCTTTCGAGACCTTCGATGACAATTGGGTCTTGCGGCATGTCCGTGATGAACTCGACACCCTTTTCGCGTGCTTCATTGCCCAGGTAATCGGCGAGGTTGCCGATCATCTTCAAAAGGTCAAAGGCCTCTTCCTCCTCCTTGACCAACTCGCTATCCAGCCGCGATGCGTTGGAAATGTCGCTGACCAGACGGTCCAGGCGAACGGTGTCATGCTCGATGACATCCAGAAGTTTGCCGCGATGGTCTTCACGCTGGGTCGTCCGAAGCGAGGTCACCGCCGAGCGAAGCGACGCAAGAGGGTTCTTGATCTCATGCGCCACGTCGGCTGCGAATTGCTCGTTGGCGTCAATCCGGTCATAAAGCGCCGTCACCATGCCGCGCAGAGCACCGGATAGGCGTCCTATTTCATCCGGGCGCGCGGTCAGATCGGGGATCCGCACGCGCGCGGGGCTGAACTTGCGGGCGTTTCTTTCGCGCCCGATTTCCGCGGCAGCGGCCAGATCGGACAGCGGGTTCGCGATGGTCGATGCCAGCACCAGGCTAAGCGCGACCGAGACAAGAATGGCGATCACGAACATCTGCAGGATTTGTTCGCGCTCGGCACGCACCAGGCCGTCAATCTCTCCGGCCTCACTGGCGATTGCGACGACGCCCAGCGGCGTGCCGTTCTGCCGGACCGGTGTTGCGACGGTAAAGATGATGTTGCCGTGCATGTCCCGGGACGTCCGGACCTGTGTGCCACTGACCAGAGCCGTGTCGATCAACCCATCCACCAATCGGGCATTGTCGGTATCGACCTGCGGCCGTCCAAGATCGCGGCCCAGAAGTTTCGCCAGGCCCATCCAGACCGCGTCGAGCGAGTCCGTGATCATCGTGGATCGTTCATATGTCCTGAGTGCGTCAAAGGCCTCTGGGCGACCCGGGTAGTCGACCGAGGTGACCAGATTGGCGGAAGGATCATAGATGAAGACCGAGGCCGCCGATGGCAAGTCGATCGCCGTAAGACGGTCGTTCAGACCAAAGTCCGGGTCGGCCAGGTCTGCCGCACCATCTTCAACGGACAGACCGGCACCCAGGAAACCGGCGATCAGTTCCGCCTCGCTCAGGATCGCCTTTTCGCGTTGATAAACCAAGCTGTCGCGAAAGGGGTTAAGGAACAGAACACCACACACCAGGACCAGGATGGCCAACAGGTTGAACGTGATGATCTTTCGCGCCAGCGGCGAGCGGTTCATGGCGATGACGCCGCGCCGCTCGCGCTTTGCGCGTGCTTCGCTTTCGGCGGCAGCGTCTGCCCCGATCCAGTCCTCGCCCAGGACTACTTCTGCCTGTTTGGCCGGCCTGGCGCCGTCCATATTGACCCCCGCCGCGGTCATCTACTCTTCGTTGTACCGATATCCGATACCATAAAGTGTCTCGATCGCCGAGAAGTCATCATCGACCATGCGCATCTTCTTGCGCAACCGCTTGATGTGGCTGTCGATCGTCCGGTCATCGACATAGACCTGGTCGTCATAGGCGACGTCCATCAACTGGTCGCGGCTTTTCACGAAACCGGGGCGTTGCGCCAATGCCTGCAACAGCAGGAATTCAGTCACCGTCAACGACACGTCCAGACCCTTCCAGGTCACAGAGTGGCGCAGCGGGTCCATACGCAGGTTGCCACGGGTCATGACCTGGGCCTGATCGACCTCGACACCTTCGCCGTCGCCTGCGATCACTTCCTGGCGGCGCAAGAGCGCGCGAATGCGTTCCACCAGCAAGCGCTGCGAAAACGGCTTCTTGACGTAGTCGTCAGCGCCCATGCGCAGACCCAGAACTTCGTCAATTTCATCGTCTTTCGACGTGAGGAAGATTACGGGCATCGACGTCTTCTGGCGCACCCGCTGGAGCAGGTCCATGCCATCCATGCGCGGCATCTTGATATCGAAAACGGCCATATCGGGAAGCTTCTTGTTAAAAGCGTCCAATGCGGCCTGACCATCGTTATAAGTCTCGACCTCGAAACCTTCGGCTTCGAGTGTCATCGAGACAGACGTCAGAATATTGCGGTCATCATCGACCAGCGCGATCCTGGACATGGGTTATTCCTTTTACTGCTCATTGCGCCTTGGAAATGGCGCATTTTATGATGTCATTTTTCGGGCATCTTCATGTCTGCCGTGGGGTTTTTCAACAATAATGTGCGAATCAATGCCATTCGCCACAGTATCTGAACGGTATTTGCCTTGAAGAATGGCTAATATGACGCAGTTTTGCGGCGAGCTTCGGAAATGGTTGCGCTAACTGTGAAAATTCAATGACTTGGTGGCGCTAACTGACTTCTCAATCCACCTGTCCCCCTGCATAACGCCTTTATCCGGCTACCAGCAGGCCCGATTGGGCCACCATCAGTGAGGGGACAAGGTATGAGTCAGGGACGCGTGAACCCGGGGCAAACGCTCGAGACGCAGGGAATTTCCGGCTTGGGCGAGGTACATTACAACCTCATGGAACCCGACCTGGTTGCCAAGGCGATCTGCCGCGGTGAAGGGGAATTGGGCCAGGGCGGCGCGATCCTTGTATCCACCGGCAAGTTCACCGGACGCTCGCCGAAGGACAAGCATATCGTCAAGACCGATAGCGTGGCTGACACGATCTGGTGGGAAAACAACGCCGCCATGACCGAGGAAGGCTTCGACACGCTTCATGCTGACATGCTGGAGCACATGAAGGGCCGGGAATACTTCGTGCAGGACCTTTATGCCGGCGCCGATCCGACCTACCGCCTCGACGTGAGGCTTGTCACCGAACTGGCCTGGCATTCGCTGTTCATCCGCCACATGCTGCGTCGGCCCGAGCGCGAAGAACTCGACAGCTTCATGCCAGAGTTCACGGTCATCAATTGTCCGACATTCAAGGCCGATCCGGAACGTCACGGCTGCCGGTCCGAGACCGTGATCGCGATGAATTTCGACAAGAAGCTGATCCTGATCGCCAACACCGAGTATGCGGGCGAGAACAAGAAGTCGATTTTCTCGCTGCTGAACTTCATGCTCCCCGAAAAAGGCGTTATGCCGATGCATTGTTCGGCCAATCACGCCCCGGGCAACCCTGTCGATACCGCGATCTTCTTCGGGCTTTCGGGAACCGGAAAGACGACGCTTTCCGCCGATCCGAACCGTGTCCTGATCGGAGACGATGAGCACGGCTGGTCCGACAACGGGTCCTTCAACTTCGAAGGGGGCTGCTACGCCAAGACCATCAACCTCAGCCGCGAGGCCGAGCCCGAGATCTATGACACCTGCTCGATGTTCGGGACGGTGATCGAAAACATGGTCTACGATCCCGAGACCAAGGAACTCGATTTCGAAGACGATAGCCTGACCGCAAACATGCGGTGCGCCTATCCCATGCACTATATCTCGAACGCGTCCGAGGACGCTTTGGGCGGGCACCCGAAGAACCTGATCATGTTGACGTGCGATGCCTTCGGTGTCTTGCCTCCCATCGCGCGACTGACACCGGCGCAGGCGATGTATCATTTCTTGTCGGGCTTCACCGCGAAAGTCGCCGGAACAGAACGCGGCGTTACCGAACCGCAGCCCACGTTTTCGACCTGCTTTGGCGCGCCGTTCATGCCGCGCCGGCCGGAAGTCTACGGCGAAATCCTGCGCGACAAGATCGCCAAGCACGGCACGACCTGCTGGCTGGTCAACACCGGCTGGACCGGTGGCGCCTTCGGCACAGGCTCGCGGATGCCGATCAAGGCGACGCGCGCGTTGTTGACGGCTGCGCTTGATGGCTCGTTGGAAGATGCCGAGTTCCGCAAGGATCCGAACTTCGGCTTTGAAGTGCCAGTCAGCGTGAAAGCAACGGCGGTACCGGATATCCTGCTGGACCCGCGCCGGACCTGGGACGACAAAGAGGCTTATGACGCGCAGGCCGCCAAGCTGATCGCAATGTTTGCCGAGAACTTCGAACAGTATGTCCAGAACATCGACGATGACGTCCGCGCCGCAGCGATCGGTTGACGCGCCAAAACAAGAAAACGCGCAAACGCCGCCCGCATGGGCGGCGTTTTCCTTTTGAGCCTATCACATTCTGACGCAAACGCCTGAGGATTCCCCCTTTTGATACGGCACTTCGAGCACTACGCTTTTGCCGACAACAGAAAGAGAGGGGTCAAATCATGTCCATTTTGAAACGCGGCCTGAAGGGTGCACCAGTCAAACGCCTGCAGGAGAAACTCGGGATCACTGCCGACGGCGATTTCGGTCCAGGCACCGAACGCGCCGTGCGCGAGTTCCAGGAAGCCAATGGTCTGGCCGTCGATGGCATCGCCGGGCCGGATACGTTCACGGCGATGGGGCTGCATGAACTGGTGCTCTTGCGCAAGGGCTCTCGCGGCGCGGCTGTCAAGAAGTTGCAAGAAGGTCTGGGCATCGGGGCCGATGGCATTTTCGGATCGGGCACGGAAGCGGCCGTGAAAGAGTTTCAGACCGCAAACGGGCTGGACGCTGACGGGCTTGCGGGGCCGGAAACTCTTGCGAAGCTTGACGCATTTGAAGAGATGACGCCCGAGGTGGCCGAGGCGGCCACGGTTCAGCCGGACGAAGTGCATTTCGAAAGCGAGCCGCTGCCAGAGATCTCGGGCGGCGAAATCATGACAGGTTCCGTCATTCCCGTGCCCGAGAAGAAGTCCGTCTGGGGGAAGGTGAAGGGCT
>JAAUYH010083375.1_pt1 | contig 16824 bp, 12 predicted proteins | sample 7278061 | NCBI WGS metagenome assembly JAAUYH01 (sample SAMN14350203, study PRJNA611818) | marine sediment metagenome | isolation source: surface marine sediment (0.6m) | place: French Polynesia: Moorea | collected 2018-08 | reverse complement strand
TCTAGAGGAGACAGAACAAGAACCAAGAGATTAAAAATCATACCCTACCTTAACCAAAAGATTTTCTATGATATTCCGTCGAATATCATGGAGGCGAATACTACACGTAGTATCTGATGAAGATTCTACAGCAACTTGACCTGATTTAGCAGAGTTGACGCATACTACCTTTTGAAGCTCTGTCTCAAATGCTGCCTGATACAGCAAGAGGATTCGTTTTAGAAACAGAAAGCATTTTTTATCTTATATTTTCAAACAAATTTTGTCCTATGAAGTACCGGAATTACGAGCGATTGCAGAACTAGGCGATAGGGCTCTCTCAGGTGAATCGATGTCAAACGAGAACATGCTAGACTTCCATGACAACGCTTTTAATCAAAACGAGAATTTCTAAAATTTCGTAGCTATCTATACTTCATTGGAAATCGATTCAACTACTGTGTGATTCTTTTTGGGTATACTCAACTGATTCCAAAGCTTAATTCTTGCAGAGGAAAATACTTTGTCAATTTAACAACGATAGATGGTTTCTCTTGCATAGTATTCAAACGTGCATTCGCAATATCTACTGTATTACTGCAGTCAACTGAATAATTTCTACTTAGAACAGGCCAGAAATACTGAAATTTATTCAATTTTGTTCTATGGGTCATAAAATGATGGACTAATTTATTGAAACCCAACTCATTAACGATACATGGCATGGGAATTACAACGACCATACCGGACGCGGCGCAAGCAGCCCCACTTGACATCATGATTTCAGTACCGACACCTCTAATTTGTAATCTTACCGACGAAGGAACGGTATGATTCTATTATTCTGAAGTCTTCCGATAATCGAATCTAAAGAACTGCATTAAAATCTACATCATTGTAGAGACATAATTCTTTCTAGTCATCTGCTGATATTTGATTAACCTATTTTCATCCATAGATCCTGAAATATTAGTTCAGGGTTCGGTTTCCTCATGTTCGCAATCGGCTAATCTCTAAAAAATAAAGGAAAAGTAGTCTGTCTAAATTGGAAATAATTAATTATCTACTAGTTAATTTGAAACTGATCAAGCATGATGTAGAATAGTTAGGCTAGAACTCAATGTTTTATTAGTTTGTCACTACTTAACCTTCCTCGAGATGAGATAAAAATCAAGCCGAATATTACAACTTTCAGAAGCTACACCAGCCTGACGCGGAGTCGCAAGGGCGGTAGCCAGGAGAGGTAATATTCGCACGACTGTTAGCGTGCTTGTAAGTGTACTTGATACTATGTCAACTCCAATCTGCACGATTTCGGGAATTTTTAAGATGAACCGAACAGACTGTTATTCTTAAATTAAGGAAGCCTTATGACCCAATACTGGAATTAAAGGCCCTGATACTAGGTAAACCATTTTGAACCTTTCCAGATTCAGAAGATTTTTGGGTTGCTTTATTCAGGTCGTCATAGTGTAAGGCTATGATATGAAGAATTATGCTCTGATTCCCGAAAGTTGCAAGTCGTCAAAGGAACAAGTTCCTATAACGTAGGGCAAAAGCCAAACAACTATCAGAAAGCTGCCGTTATCAGTGAGCAATGGGCAACTTCCGATCAAATGAAAGGCTAGTTCGGGTTTTTCCCTGCGCAAACCACAGAAGGCTCAAATTGTTTCGAGGTCTATTTCGGTTTTCATATGAGCGTAGTCCTTAACCGAGAAAACTGAACTGCGCAGTGTTCTGGAATGGTTGATGAAACTGACTAGCAAGGTTGCTTCGGTACTGTCCGAAACATACGATCGCATAGGAGTTTCGTTCCCGAAGTGGTCCCAAAAATTAGAATTGAAGCAGAATTTATCGAATGCGTTTCTGCATCGTCGGAAAAGAGAAGGAGAACACAAGACGGAGAGTGAGCTTGATGAACTTTAGTAGTACGTAGATTTCTGACAAGGAATAGTGCTTGTGAGATATCAAACTTACATTGACTGTTGTTGAAGACTAAGAATATTTGTTAGGTTCCATACTTCTGAAAACCCCACTGTGAATTATCTACGTAGTGCGAAACGCAGAATTACATACGGTATAGGTTCCGTTTCGTTTGGGTTGAAAAACATCGAAAGCAAAGAAAGTTAGCATCATGCGGAGAAAGGAGACAGTAAACTTTTCAAACGACTTACCAAGTGGACAGACATTGCGTGTTCTCAACCAGTTCCTAGGAATGAACAGCGTGTGCAGCACCGGGAAGCAAGTTAGACAATCGAAAATAGTTTGAGAAACATTGGGCTACTTACGAAATGCAATGATAGTGAAACGCGTGATTGCAAACTCCCCACGCGACAATACATCGTTCGCTACCTGATTTCCCACTAAAAACTGGATTCGCTTGGCATTCAATGCACACCTCGTTAATTGGGTTCCTGCAAATCGCGCAGTTGTCAATCACCATGTCTAAGGGCGAGGTGTTAGAACCAAGGGCAGAAGACAAAAACAATAGGGACAAGACTTACCCCAAGCCCATGAAGCGATAGCCTCATAGCTTTTGATTCGAAAACGCGTATTGGATTTATTTGCAGCTGATGATCGAGCAGTTTCGGAGCTGTGCGACTCGGGCTCTGCGTTTTCTTCTTTCTTCTCTGCCACATTCATTCTTCAGGGAATCGCTGCTTTGAGCCTACAGACTTCTGACTTGACTAGGCCTTCTGGGTAGGTGAGTGGGTGTTGCAGCGTTCGTGTGTGATGAGTTGAACCTGAAATCGTCATTCCAGGCTTTGCGTTACTCATAAATTATTAAAAATCATCTTTCAAATTCGTTATGACGCGGCATCTCACAATCCGCATTGCTAGTTCGTGAAACGTTTCTTCCTTGCCAATTTCATTACATGTATTACACTGCACAATACTATAGCAAGTACTGAATTGTACTGATACTGCACTATACTATACACCAAATGGCTATCTAACCGGTACGTTACCGTGCACGCCTCCATGCAGAAGAGTAGACGTTCTTTCATTACAGTCATCTATTCTCATACGGAGCATTAACGTTATACTTGCAACTGTGAACAAGTGCTTGAGTTTGGCCTTCATTGTGAACAGAGTTATCTCGTTTGAGGTCGTTCAGTTTTTATCTGATGAAATTCAAAGCTCGCCAAGGTTCAAACAAAATTTGATATGTGTTCAGTAATTTGTTTCCGCTGCAGGACAAAAATTGTGGTATAGACCAGAAGCGAAAAGTGGAGAATTTTGTACAACATGACAACTCTTCGATGATTCAGTCCTTTCTTGGAATGTTGATTCCTGTAGGTTCATATATTTTTCAAGACTTTCTGAGACAGAGATCTCGCCCCGTGCCGACAGACGGGCATCCATGTTATTAATTTTACAGAACGGATCAGGTCCATAGTTCGACACTCACTACAAGTGTTACTGCCATGGAGCCCCACTACCTTTGGGAGCAATATTAGGACCTTGAGTCATAATTCTAATTATTCACTACTACTAAGCTAGCAATTACGTAATAACAATATTCTGAACAAAATCCCATGCAAACTTTTTAGACACACGCAAAACTGTCTAACAACATTGCTTTACCTACAAAATCAATAAAATCAAAATCAATTCGGCCTCAAAGAAAGTCGTAGCGATGTCAAATCTTACGATAACCGTGCCATATTCTTAGCGAAGAGTTTAAAACTGCTCGCATATCTACTGAACCATTTCGAGCACGATCAATCAGCTTTCCCAATAAGAATGTGCACAAATGATTTTAAATCTGGCACAATGCATGTCAAATTTTGGTGCCAAATCTGGTTAAGGAAAATTTAATCTTTGACAAAACCATGCTTTCTTTTTGTTTATTCCGCATCGATATGCTGTAAGATTTTTTGACCGAAAATCAATAGCACAACATACAGCAGCTGTTAAAAAAACGTTGTGTACATTTGAATTTCGAGTTATATATTTCTTTTCTGAAAGATCATCTGAACTATAAATGCGCAGAAACAGTTTGCAGAAATCCAAGCCTCGACTGTTATACCGTATAGTATACTTGCAAATGTAATTTTGCAATCCTTCTGGACTGTAAGTAGCTGAAAATCGGAGTAAACGACTTCTTACCCGCTACATACTGTTGGAATGTTCTTGTAAAGCTCAAAATTCGGAGAATTGAAATAGATATTGTTGTTGACTCTTCAGCTGGACCACGTCTTGACAAAATTAGAAGCCCAGTGAAATTAATGTGCAACTTCATAATTGCTTTACAACTGACATCGCCCATTCGCGAAGCGTATTTCATTTCTGTTGGTCGCATAAATAGAGCACTCAGATCTCATTGTACGCATGAATATTACAGTAAGTTCCAAATGTTCTGTGCTTTCGATCACGAAATGTCCATTATAGTATTCGATCACGTAAATCTCTATTGCCTGACCACTTGTTTCGTTGGCATTCCGCGACTATCGAAGCCATGCGCCTTCTATTAGTGTGATGTACCCTTCATTGATGTATATAATTGCTTGGATGAGTCCTAATCAATTCTTGCTATTGAGCTTTCATTGTGGTTCCATCATTACAAATCTAATTCTAAGAACTCTGCAAAAACTGCCCAACATCTACTTAGAGACAGAAGTAACTTATCGAAAACAGAGAAAAGTATACAGTCTGCGACTACCTTTCGATACTCGGGAACCCGGTCGTTAGCGCGTTGAAGCCTATAATGAACATCGACCGCATATGCCCGGAACTCACAAACGCGAATCACTTTCGCTTCCGTAGAGGGCATCACTGTTGGGGATTCTACTTAGTAGAATTTTCTTGCCAACCTGTTGAAGTCGAGGATTAAACCTTAGGGTCAAGAACACAGTCGCAAATTTCTTGTGATTTTATCGTATACGAAAAATAGCAATGATTGAATGCTTAACTAAATAATTGTAGCGCATTATACCACTAAAAAAGTGAGTAAACTGTCTCGAAAACAGAAAAATGGCCAAGCAAAATAGCACATAGAATTGTATTGCTTTTCAATCTTTTATCTATTAAAACTCGTCAGTTATACCAAACAACCGTCTTGGTAGTTCCAAAGTCGATTTAAGAATATGACTTATCGTTCTATATCATGATAATGTGGGTGTTTCATAATAATATTTTCTGGCTCACGTAAGTTGTGCATCCTCGATTTACATCTTGTATTACGATAATTCAACTTAGTGCTTAACTATAATTACGTCATCTCATTAAATTTAATCTTAAAGTTGCAAACGAAAGTACCATTCGCAAATATTAGATAACGAGAAAAGCACCAGACTCAAATTAAATAATATTGACGAATTTCCAGAAAATGATTATGAAGAAGTGCCTTACAAATTGTTTAATGTCAGTTATGTAGCCTAAAACTACAATATCGTACTTTTCAGCGTTAAGCACACCCAGGCTGTGTTACAATATACTTTTTTCTAATGAGAATTCTACATCCAATAAACATACTGCAGATCAAATTGAGGAACGAATCAATGTGAACTGCGATATCTTACATGAGTCTCATTAACTATTGCAATAAAGTTACCGCTTGCTACTGCACCGAGAATCGTGCACAGCGATGCTGACTATCATCGCATTCCAAATTATCTGATTGAAACCACGGAACAGGAAAAAGGAAAATCTGCATTGTTTCCAGTTGTGAATGCTTTCATAGAGTTCACAAATGGAAACAAGGAATTGGAGAAAGCTGGATTGATTAAACACGTAAAATCATTGTCCAGGACTTTTATGAGCGTATGGTCAAGTTCATAAATTTGCAATCAATGAATTCTTCTGCAATACAGAATGCAATACGGAGAACCGGTCTCAATGGCCATTTTAATGTGGTATTGCAAAATATTGCAATCAAAATTAATTGCAAAATAGCCTAGAGATGTAGAAATATACTGAAATACATTCTATTTCAGTAATTAAGATTCGAATGAAATTCATGAATTTGTGATAGTCTCAGTAATTTTCTGGGTTGTACTCACTAAAGACGTCATTTACTATAGTTGAGTCAAGAACCATTATTTTTCTTCCAATAACTGAATGACACAATTTCTCGTAAGTTTCATGGTCCTTCAATTGGTCCAAGATTTAGGTAGTAGTTGTACACCTTTTCTTATCATTTAATCTTTTGTTTGCTGAAGGGAGATTGCAGAAACAATGTAATATTAGAAGTACTTCAGAGTTCTATGACTTCTCACTTACCCTTTCTCAATTCGAATATTTTCTTACGGCTATTCATTGTGGCATGATGGGTGATTTGACATAGGAGGAAGCGAATCACACCTGTACATCAAAAGCAACGACAGTCTCCACACATTAATTGAAATCTCTGGAGTATTCTACACATCATAGAGCTGACGAAGTAAATTATCAAATATTATTATTTCATTAATCTATTTTCCAGTAAGTAAGCAGAATTATTTACTTAAACTAGAGCTTTCGCGCTATAGCTTTGTTTCAACATTATAGTAGACTTTGCTGTTTTTGCTATTACATGTACGAGCAAGAATTCTAAAAAATAAATAACTAAACATCTCTGGCGTACCCCTGAGCACATCAATGTCGATACGAGAATCCAAAGCTCTATTTATGTATTTCATAAATATTTATGTCAGGATCATTTCTTTTTAATATTCGAAATTCTGTGAGAATATTTGACTTTTAGCTTGTGTAGATGTTTGATTTCTACTTTTGGATAAACTTATAAAAATTAATGCTTGCTGCATTAATCTCTGCTACGCATGCGCTGTCTACCGAAAATTCTATGTTATTATTCAATTCGAACAAGTGATATCGTGTTGCGAGAATACTCGCAGGTATGAGAAGATCGAAAACAGTGTCGTCCACTATCTCGTTAAAAACAGTATAGCCATATGTTCGTAGAAAGGCCTATTACAATTATTCTGATGTTCACGCAGTAATATTGCAAGTCGAACTATCGCTCCGAAAACCCTTTGAGAATTCAGGCTGTTAATGGTGTTCTGATTCTACGATACTGAAGCATCACGTTTCACCTCGAATTTCTGCAATTACGTTTCGTCGATTCTTATTCTCATAAAATGATATCAGAAATTTGTACTTCTTAAATTAATGAGTATGATGACATGATAACTCAGTAAGTTCACTGCTTCATCATTTCGTCCCCGTTAGGTTGTCTCTCCGTGCAACATCTGTAAATTCCATATTTTACTCAGCCATTGTGTGGAATTGGTTCTTAAATCGCAACGGCCTTCCAATACGTAGTGGTTCGAGTAAATCCATGGCCGAAACACAAGCAACATGTACCATATTAGTCAATAGCACTGCAATCTTGTCGTCAAGAATTCTCGGAATCATAACAAATGGCGTGTAACGATCCCAATTCAACTAAGCACGGAAAGAACAATAGCAGCTAACATGCTTAGTATTAGCATCAGGTATCTCAAATAAAACCAGCGACGATTTCGTGACGGGCCACATGCGTAGACCGTCACTGTGAAGACTTCCGAAGAAATCTTTAGGACTTGAATCGTGAAAAACGGCCAATTCTTAGCTCCTGTCTCGCATATTTTTTTCTCATTCAACACTGCAAATCCATTCAATTTGTCAAATAGGTCCCACATAAAGAAAAAGGTTATAACTGGACCGAGAAGAAAACTCAAGAAACATTTCCTCGTCTAATGTCCTGGACTCGCAAAATACCGTTCCCATGACTGAACATTCACTTCGAACCTTACCACTCGCAAGGCCCTACATCTTTTCTGAGAAATGATTAACAATATAGCATAGAAGGTAAGGCGGACAATTTCCTGAAACAACTTGTCTGCCTCTCTCACACAAAATTCCACGTAATCCTCTGACGCAATCAGGAAAAAACTGCCCAAATGATACAATATCCACAAAGTCAACAGGAATACAGGTTCCGGCATTGTAACCCCAAATTTCGTTGCAACGTTCCCTGAGACAACCTCAGGAGACGAAGGTACCGAATAATAAGCAGTCACAAAAAATAGGAGCAAAGTACCCAAAGTTCCGAAGCCGAAAACAATTTTTCGAATGTAGGAGTAGTCGTCGATATAGCCCTTGACATGGTTCGCAATCGAACAGGATTTGCTTGCCTCATGAAACAGTTCCGAACGGTTTCGCTTAATAGTTACTGTGGGATCGACCTTGGAAGCGTCTACTCGATCCCACGTGCACCCTTTGCAACCGCACTGAACAAGAGTGAGTGGCAGTGAAGGGCAATATATGTTGAAATATTCGCCGTAATAGTTTTCCAATAGCGCTTGCAGACATTCAGTCTTGTTCTTGAACGTGCGCCCATTAAGACAGATGTCTTTGCCACCTCCGGGAAGTAGGTACGGAAGTGCACTCTGGTTACCACCGTAGGGGATACCGAACTGTATACCCTGTCAAGTCGCAAAAACAAAGAAGATCAGAAGTATCCTTACGGGAAGTCGTGAGCTCGATGAGACTGAAGAGGAACCACAGGCAAACAACATGGTCGTCTGAAAATGTACCCGTAGAGTAAGGAGAAGAATAGAACAACTACGGTGATTTGTATATCTCAACTTGAAATCTATGAGGACTTAGCATCGTCGCAGGCCCCTTGTTGTACAGTACCGTAACTCCACTCAAATGCAAATTTTTTATCTCCGAGAAAATATATATTTCGATCTGAAATAGAACGGGCACGATCATTAGAAGAACTTCAACTACTTCATTAGCGGTACCGTCGAACTAGCATATGCTTTACTACCAAACTACTTATGTAAACCGCGAAACAGTAGTTCCTGCTCTTCCTTTGGCTATCGGAGTAAGGAGAACATGAAAGAAGGTTTGAAGGGAATTAGGAATGGGAAAGGTTGAGAAACATAGGGTGGAACGATGAAGCAAAACAGCAATTTTTGCGAATGAAGCGTTCCATACTGTAACAAAGTGAACAAATGGAATTACTACTGTAGTGGGTTATCTCCTTAAAACTTCTCTCTTTGCAAATCTTACTTTGAATTGCTATGAATGAAGATTCAGTTCAACTGTCGGGCTCGCCTTTAGAATACTGTACTACTGTTCGGATGAGAACATGCACACTTCTTCCAACCATTTACAAAGGTATGCAATGCACAACGATGTCGTTTCTCAACGCGCACAATCATTGGATAAATGTAGTCTGTGTATTCCTTGCTTGTGTCTAGCACGCGGCACCTCCCGGGCAAGAGGTTAAACTGCGCCCTGGTTCTACGCCAAAAGCATGCTCCTCGCTGAGCGTGGCTGTGGGCGCGCGTAGGCACCGCGCGCGTTTACTACAAAGGGAGGTCCCGCGAATGGTGTGCGGAGAGGAGGCAAGAAATGCTGCTATGGAAGAAGACAAATAGATGACGAGGGGACTTCGTGCCTGCACGGCTCAAGATGGTTGAGTTATTGGTTGAGAGGGAAGGCGAGGAAAAGTCTGGAACCCCCGGGCGGCTGTTAACCTTTTCTACCCCACTGGGGATGGTTTTGGCATCGCACGACGCCGCGTCGGCACGCCAGCTTGAAACTCCTGGTCGGCCTGGGGGAGCTTCATGATAGTAAATACCTGGTCACACCCAGGGCACCATCATTTAACTGCACGGTGTTAAGGTTAGATTAGCGCATAGGTAGCGATTTCATCCCGCGCCTTTTTCGTGACACCAGACCTTAAGCGATGATGGTGTGTAAGTTGCACCGGTGCTCGTAAGGGATCTTGTGCAACCTGAATAAAATTTAGGTAAATTCATCTATCACGCGGCATAGCGAGTGCTTCAAGTATGTGTCACAATTTATATCGTATTATATTTTGATGTACAGTACAACAAAACGAGTGATTGATACAGCATGAGTCCGTGAAACAGTCATAACTTTTTGTTGGGTCATATGGGATTTTAGAATTTGGCAGACTCCCTAGTAATATCGATGGTGTACCGAATCTGAGCACCATCGATACCTATTACTTTGGAACTTCCAAAATGACAGAATACCCTCAGACCTATCGCACAAGCTACGATTGTCTAAACGAGGAAGATCCACAAGACGAAAAAATATTTGGCTTCTAAGAAATTTTAGTACTGCCTCCGAAGTCGTACCAGATATGCAAATTCGTCTTCAGCATGTTCTCTGACGATTTTCAAAATTTCAAATTCAACTCTTGCTTTCGAGTGAGCAGGCATTCATGTCCATTTTGAATGTAGTACCATAGAAGAACTTCTGCAACGACAATTTTTTCACTTCTTGCGTTCATCAGGCTTGGCTTCTGAAACACCTGGCTGACCCGTACGCGATTGCCTTCACACTTCATTCGGTCACAGTTAGATGAACTGGAGTGGTTGAAAATAAAAGGACAACATCCTAAACGGATAATCGACGCCTTGTGAGAAGATTCAGCCTTCCAACATAATAGTACAGGATTGTGAACTGAGTGATAATAAATATAGCTTGATAGGATTATTGCATCGATATTCATAAATTTTATTTTTTTAAGGTTTAGGTATTGTCTGGTACGCCTATTAGAGGAATATAGTCCCGAAATTTTCTGATGCCTTGACCTTCAGAATGGTTTGAGTAATTTACTCGATCGGCCCAGAAAGCAAAGCTCATTCTCAATATGCTAATTGAGAGGCCAAAGCGCTATAGATATTCAATAACATTGTGGACATTTTCGTCCTCCTCTGACTTGGTAATGATCTATTTCCTTCGAAATCATGCCTAATTGAGCATCACCATTCGCATCAAGATATGTTGAATAGAATGATATCTGAAGTGCAGAAAACCAAGTACTCTAGTGCAAATATTACTTGCATACACAATGGAACTAACAGTAAGCAAGAACAGTAGAAAATATCACATTTACACAAATTTTGAATGGACAAAATTGCCATGTCGCTCTTTCATATTTCCTATACTTGTATCTCACAAGTATAGTGTATTTCGAACAAGAACATTTCTGAACCAGAAGTGGAACTTGGAATGACAGTACACCTACAAGGGAATGTGTCACTCATGATGACATATTTGTGTTGTACGAAGGGCGAATCACTCCACTTGTCAATTAGGAATAATGAGTGTCTCCCATGTAATGCAACCATTTTCTCATTTTGGGGATTCAAATAATTATGCAATATTGTACATGATACAGACTACATTCGATATTCTTAAAGTTTGATATCACCTATATCAGAATATCCGTTTGATCGGCATTATTGCTTTTCATCAAGTTATCTCGGTTGTATTGCAATTTATATCGCTGATATTGTCCTCTTTATAACTCGTATCATATCGTGTGGTCATCATGGTATTATCAACACACAAATCATACAACCAATACGATCAATACAAGTACAACTTAAAAATGTCTCAGTATTCAGCCAACAGCGAACGCGATGAAGAATATCTCGATGCTCTTTTGGAGGAATTCGATCTTCTGCACCTCCAAGAGCACGATGAGGAGGCACAAGAGCAGGTGGAACTCCTGCTACACAATGGATGTCCTCGTGACGGGAACGACGATGCAATGCGTGAAGATCTTACAGATCTGGTCACAGTTTGTGTAGACGGAAGTCGCACCCACGTGTTCGAGGACTCTCTCGGATACGATTTCACGAATGAGCGTGTTTATGTCATGATCAGCGACCCTGGTCGTGTTGTAGGATGGCGCGGCGCGATTTTCAGGCGCGCTGTCAAGCAGGTGAGATCAGCGTACTTTGGTCGCTTTGTTTTTCACATGCTCGACCACAAGCTCATTTCTGACTTCGTCCACCATCACGGCAAGCACACGGACGGACGCGCAATCGCCATCAGCTTCTGCATGCAGGACGACGGCCAGGTCGATTCTGAAACCATTTGGCTACAGCTTGCCACGATTTCGAAACCTGAACGAAAACGCCCGGAAGAAGTCGACAATTTGCTGCGCTCCGGTGGATCCACTCCAGTAGTGCGAGTACTCACTTCGCTCAACCTCATCTGCGATAAACACCGTGACTATCGTTTGCAACATGCAGAGGAAGACCTGGTTCCAGGTCGAAGCTCTGCAGATTATCTCGTCGAAGAGTGCATGCTCATGGCGAACCACGCAGTCTCTGTATTCACGGAGCGTGAAGGAATTCCTGTTTGGCATCGCGTCACCGACAAGCGTGGCCACATTCATTACACAGTGAATTCTGGGTACCACGGCAAAATGGGACTTCATGGGGTCAGCGACATCACTTCGCCTTGCAGGCGGGTCGTGGGTCTGATCTCACTCGCAAACATTCGTGCATACACCATGCGCAACGACTACCCGTTCTCAAAGAAAGACTTGAAGAAGCTGACGAATGACGTGGAGAAAAAGTCGAAGGCTATTCACCAGGCCCAGAAGCGGTACCAAGCGCGGAACCAGCATCGCAGGGGCTCCGAGCGGAGCAGTCGGCGGCGGGAGTCCAACGCTAGGCGGGACAGCACCTGCAGTCAATCCAGCACATCTTCTAGACGCAGCAGTTTCGCCACCCCATTTCGCAGTGAACGATCAAGGCGTACTAGGGACTCCGACAATTGGTCCACGGTGACCAGAAACTCGAGAAAACGATAGCACAAATGACGTACACTAGATACTGATTCCTAATAAATAATTCTTTTTTTGAAAATAGCTTTCCAAAGTAACGACCGCGATATATCTCGCATTACTAGACTAGTCCAGCTATTCAACTAAAGAATGTAGCAATTTCTGAGCTTCATGCCCTCCAATTGGCGTATTCAACAGAAATACTACTTTTTAGGCTGGCTTCAACTATCCTGGTGTTGAATATTACCTGCATTCGGAATGTCACCATCGAACAAGAGTTCAAAAATTAAATCTAGTTACGTTTGGAGGTTATATCGCCGGCAAATCTTAGTTTCACATTTTTTATGCCTGTGATTTGCTTGTACGGGATGTAATGAACAAGAACATATCTTTACCAAAGTTGATAGTTAAAACTACATTTATTTCATAGAAATTACCGTTAACGTGAAATTGAGTCAACGAAAGTTTACGCAGTCGCCAGTTTTTTTCGATTCTCCGCTTCAAAGGGGCTTGCCAAACTATAGATTTTTAAGTAAGTATTCACTATGAAAACACTTATCTCTTCGGTAAATTCATTCTTGTAGGCATCATATTTCGGGAACGGTTTGAGCCTATAAAAGTCTAGAGCGTTCCGTAAATTGTGGCCTATGTTCCTAGGCATAAAGGAAACACAATTTTCTCGCTACTACATTTATGTCATCTCCATGTTCATATCATACTTGTTTTTCATTTATTCTGCGCTTGCCCTCTCCTGGTTGACCCGACTGGGTTCTCGTCCAGGCAATATCGAAAGTTTGTTGCGGCTCAGTTTCATCGCTACTCGGTACTTACGGCATACTAGACCTGTGAATTCCATTGTCTTCCTTCGCTACTGTGTGAAACTGATTCTTGAATCTTCCCGGCCATCCAATACGCACTGGTTCGAGCAAAGCCATGGCGCAAACACATGCAACATGTACCATATTAGTTAGTGGCATGGCAATTTTTGGGTCGGCAACTCTCGGAATTATCATGGTCGGCTTGTCAGGAACCCACACCAGACCGAGTATGGAAAGAGCAGCAGCAGCCGGCAAACACAGCAGTAGCGTCAAGTATCGCAAATAAAACGAGACAGGCCTTTGGGATGGCCCGAATGTGTAGATTGTCACCGCGAACATTTCCAAGGATATCTTTAGAATTTGAATGGCGAAGTACGCCTCGTTCCTCGTTCCTGCAAAGCATAAGTTTTTCATGTAGAACATTGCCACTCCATTCCACTGATCCAGTAATGTCCACAGAAAGAAAAATGTTACAACCGGACCGAGAATAAAACTCAATGAATACTTCCAAATCCAACGTCCCGGACTCGCAAAATACCGAGCCCATGAGTGAACATTTTCATTGAAGTCGGCCACTTGGAAAGCCCTACATCTTTTCAGAGAAATCATTAGTATAATCGTGTAAAACGCCAGACGAGCTGCTTCATGAAACAGCTTGTCCCCCTCACCCTCACAAAATTCGACGTAGTCCTCTGACGCAATCAACATAAAATTACCCACATGATACAGCACCCAAAGCGTCAACAAGAAAGCAGGTTCTGGCATTCTCAGACCAAATATCGTCGCACCGTTCTGAATCTCTAGTTCACTAGACGAAGAGGCCGGATAGTAGGCTGTCACGAAAAACAGCACCAATGTTCCCAAGATTCCTAGTCCGAAAGCAATTTTCCTGATGTAATGATATTCCTTGTATTGGTAGACGTGTTTCGCGATCGAGCAAGAATTTTCTCCATCATGAAACAACAGTTCGCTTCCTTTTAGTTTAGCTGCATCACCTGATTTGACCTTTGCAGTGTTGACTTGATCCCACGGACACCCCTTGCATCCATTATAAACAAGGATCGTAGGCAGTGAAGGGCAATACACAGTGAAACTTTTGCCATAGTAACTTTCTAACAGCTCTTGTAGACATTCGATTTTCTCCTTGAAAGTAGCCTTGCTAAAGCAAATGCCTTTCCCACCTCCGCGCAGTAGGAACGGCGATGCACTCTGGTTACCACCAGCTGGTTGTACTAGAGCACATCCAGTCACAAAAACAAAGAAAATCAAGAACATCCGCTCGGAATGTCGTGAACTTAGAGGAACTAAGTGAAAACCACAACTGAACAACATTGTCGAAGAAATCGGAGCATTGGAGTAAGCAATAGAATAGAGCAACCTGGGCAATTTATGGATCTTACCTAGAAAATACAGCTGTTCGAATGAGAATACCGGTAACTTTTTTACCAACCATGTATCGATGAATGCACTACACAACAGGATTGTTTCTCACCATGAATGATTGGTACTCGTTGCCTTACTGACATCAACCGTGTGACATAGATGAGATCAACAGGCATTTGTCAAATCCCACAGTACAGTACTGTACCGGTACTTAGGAAGTTACAGAACAGCAAGGTTTGTGATTGATATCGAGAATCCGCAAAACAGCTAAAACTGTTCACTTCACTCTGAATAGGGACCATACAAACTCTAGGGTTTTCTGTGATTTGGCAGCGCACTCTAATTCAGATGAACTTCTGCAATATGTGACAACATGGTTGAATACAGTAAATACCCTTGCTTCATTTAACACTATGGTAGACTTTGCCGGGCTGAAAATCCCCAAATATTAGGATATAGCTCGTAAACTTGAGCACAATAGAAGCTTCGAAGAAAAGCAGACCGTAAGGGACAGGACATTGCTCACGAAGCATGTCAGAAAGGGTAATTTCCGTGTTTGTGGGTAATATTTCATGTAAGTAAACATAGTTACTTTGGTACCGTTAATTGGGGGTTTTGTTTTTTCCCCAACTGTTTGATTTCTACGGAGCGGTGACATACTTGCCGCTCTTCGCCTGTACGCACCACTAATCCAGGCATCCACGTGTTTTTCCTCTATGCTGCCCCACCTTCTATCATAGGCCAACATGTAGCTACGAGCAGGCACTTGTGCATCGGCGGCCTGTTGCACGCACGAAATATTATTTGGTCTTACTCTGACCGCAACAAATGTTATTCTGTGGTATACTCCAACGCATTCATGTTTGAAATCAAGCGAGTCGTCGCTTGTACCTACATCAGTACCTAGAACCAGATTCAAGCGAACACTCTATGCAATTCATACAGTTTCGAATAATATCTGACGACAAAATCGAGTAGGTCGTAATTTGCACCGACTATAACGGTGACTGTACTCAAGGCATGGGAGTAATAAGTTGTGCTGCCAAAATATTTCAATAATACGTATTCGTTTTTATTTATTAAACAAGAGGAATTTATTAGTTTATTTCTAATAACATGCGGGTTTATTGCAATTTTTACATACAATCGAGAGGAATAATTCTCAGCCACTTGTATTTTGTAGGGAGAAGAATTCAGATAGATAAAAAAATGTAGAAATATGTCTTCGAAAACCCGAAGGAGTTGATTGTAAAAGCTCTAATTACCAAAACGGCGACCCAAAAATCGATATTTCGTTGAAAAAGGAAATGAATACCCAGCTGGTTGTACTTTTCTATTCCTTTACGTGTCCTCCAGAGGCACTGTACCAAAACAAGTCGTCAGAAATATTTTTCGTTAAAAATACTGAATGGAGAAATCTGTCTTCTCACTCGCTATCATGAGCAGCATATGGTGATGAAGATCGACTCATTCAATTTACTGCTTAATACTGAATAAAACTCAACTTAGAATTAGCTCATACTTCGCCAGTGCTCTGCGCGGTACATCATGTGAGGAGCCATCCTTTACGTATCTTAATCTAGGTACTGCCCTATTGTTACCTATTTCATATTTTGAGGACGATGCTAGCGAGAAGTTCAGAAGAGCTGTAGAAAAAATTTCAATCAAATGTTTCTGCGAGATACTATTTGCGGTAGTTCAACTAGTTGAAATATAAATTGAAAACGGACTAAAAGGGGCAAAAGTAGCGTAATCCATGATGATTCGACGAGACACGGTTCTTACTTCCAAGGATTATGTGCCGTTTACAAAAAAGGTTTCAGTTGTAGGAAATGGTATGCTAAGCACAAAAGAAAATTTTGGTACTCGTCTATCTCATCCTCTTATTCTCTGCCGCAATTAAAAAGAAAACTTTAGCAATAAGGGTACAATTTACTCCAATACAGTGAATTATATGAGACAATTAAAAGATGCATTCAACTTGTACCATGCGATTATATATATGGCTTCAGTGTCTACCAAATTTCGGATAGGTGCGATCCACAAATCTATAGCACAAAAACTGGGATTTCATCATGTAGGAAGCAG
>JAAUYH010224050.1_pt1 | contig 16825 bp, 18 predicted proteins | sample 7278061 | NCBI WGS metagenome assembly JAAUYH01 (sample SAMN14350203, study PRJNA611818) | marine sediment metagenome | isolation source: surface marine sediment (0.6m) | place: French Polynesia: Moorea | collected 2018-08 | reverse complement strand
GATGGAGTCATGCACGGCAATGAAAGCTTCCAGGTGTGCGCCTGGATCATGGTGTTCCGACCGGAACGGCAGACGCGGCCACCAGCGATCAAGCCCTCACCATCGGCAACACCTTCGGATCGACGCTCGCCGCGCTGAGATAGCCGCCTATGAGCGCGCCGGGGATGCCCTGGCAGGCCACGTCCTGGCCGGTCAGGAACAGTCCGGGAATGGGCGTCTTGGCCCGCAACGCGTCGCACATCACGCGCTCGGGCGTCACGTCGAGACCGTAGAACGCCCCTTCGCGGTGCCCCGTGAAAGCCACAGTCGACAGCGGCGTGGCCAGTTCGCGATACACCACCAGCTTGGCGAGATCGGGGAAATAGCGCTCGAACAGCGCCATCATCGCCTCCTCGACGCCGCGCTTGAATTCGGCGTAGTCTTCGCCGCGCGTCCCTGGGGCTTGGCCCGCCCACTTTGCAACCGGTTTCCAATCGGCCCAGCACAGCAATTGCCCCATATGCCTTTGTGATGGACCAGGATCGTGCGCCGGGTTCTTGAGCGAGCCGAACGAGACGGTCATGTGCGGCGGCGGTCCGTCGGGCGCATCGTCCCACAGGACATCGACTTCGCCGGTCGGGTAGATCCAGTGGTTGGCCTTGGTGGCACCGGCGGCCTCGATGTCGCCTTCAAAGCCCAGGAACAGCGTGTAGTGGGCAATGCTCGAAGGTAGCGCTCGGATTTCGGCGCGCCATTTCTCGTGCCCGGCTTCTTCCGGCAGGAGCAAGTCGACCGTTTCGCGTGCGCCAATGTCCGAGACCACCGCCTTGGCACGGAATTCCCAGTTCCGGTCGGTCCGCACGCCGACGACCGTTCCGTTGTCGACCAACAGCCGTTCCACCCGCACGCCGCTGCGGGCTTCGCCACCATGCTTGGTGATGGTCGGGATGATATGCTCGGCATAGGCGGCGCTGCCGCCGACCGGATACCATGCCCCCGATTCGAGGTAGGCTCCGCCGATCAGGGCATGCATTGCGAAGCTGGCCGTGCCGGGGCGCCCGCCGTGATCGCCCCATTGTGCTGCCATCACTGCAGCGAGTTCGGGATTGTCGGTCAATTCGTCGATGACCTGCGCGGTCGTGCGCTGGCACCACGTGCCGATGGCGTCCCGGTTCCACCAGTCGAGCAGGTCGCCCGCAAGCTCCGGCATCGCGCGGGTCGGGAAGATCGCATAGGTTGCTTCTTTCCCCGCGCGCAGCGCCCGGGTCCAGGCTTCGATCGCTTCGGCATCGTCTGGAAAGCGATCCTTGAGGTCGCGCTCCTGCGCTTCGTAGGGCCGTGTCAGGGCCAATGGCTGCCCCGATCCGATGTGGAGGATGTCATAGACCGAGCCGAGCGAAACGAATTCGATCGGTGTGTCGCACAGCCAATCGAGCTTTTCCCGCATCGGATCGCCCGGGGCCATCGAACTGAGGTAATGGACGCCGACGTCCCAAGTGAATCCGTCGCGCGAGAAGCTGTGGGTCAATCCGCCGAGCGTCGCATGCTGTTCGAGCAACAGAACCCGCTGCCCGACCTTGGCGAGCGCTGCGGCGGTGGTCATCCCGCCGATGCCCGAACCGATTACGATGGTGTTCCAGCTACCGGGCGCTTGTCCGCCCATGCGCTAGTCGCTCAGCATCACGGGGCGATCTGCGGTCTCGTCCTGGCCCGCTAGCCACTCCAGGGCTTCGTCCCGTTCGTCGAGATCGAAAGCGCGGATGTCGGGTTTGAGCAGCATGCCGATTGGGCCGACCATGGCGCGAATCCAGTCCGGTCCGCCGACGATGGCATAGCGATCGAGCTTGCCGATCAGGTCGAGCTTCCCGCGCATGACGTCGCTGCTGAACATCGCATCCACGTCGAAGCCGTGCCAACCCGTGATGACGATCATGAGTTTCGAACATTCGGGATCTTCGAGCCGCGCACGCACCATCGCTACTCCGCGTTCGGATTCCTCGCGATCCAGTCGCCCGGTGATTTCGAAAGCGGCAATGCCCGAACCGCCGAGGTCGAGCTCATGAAACGCGCCGGTATGCGGAGCTTCCTGTTCCTCGAGGATCCAGGCGCGCGCAGCGTCGGCTTCGTCCTCGTCATAGACTTCGTAGGTGACGCCCGGAAGCAAGGCGCTCTCCAGACGCGAGGCAGTGCGGATCCATTCCTCGTCGGAGATTATCGCGATCCGGTCCAGCCCGTAGACCCACTTCATGAGGCTCGGCACATGCCCGAGTTCCACCGTAACGGCGGAAAACGAGAAACCGGTCAGAGCCGTCGCATCGGCCAACAGATTGCCGCCGCCTCCAGCCGCATTGCGTTCCTTCGCGAACTCGACCAGCCTTTCAGCGTCGGCTTGGCGAAATTCTTCCATCACCACCAGGCGGTGGGCGTTCTCTGAGATTTGTTCGATGTCGATCATGGGCTTCGATTATCACGAGGCTGCGCAACCGCGCTTTGACGGGGGTCAATTTACCGCGACGCGAGTCGCGCATAGGCGCTGTCAAGCCAGGCCTCGTACCATGGGCCGAATGTCATGATCTGCCCCTCGGCATCGAGCACCGGCTCGATACCTTCGGCATCGGTTCGCTTGTCGAACCAGATCTGTCCTGCTTGAGGTCCGGATACGACCATCCAATAATCCAGGGCGCAGCCTTGGGTCGCGATCGGTAGCGCTCCGGCCATCACCGAAAACGAGTAGTAGGCGTCGTCCGGCTCGAAATGAGTTCTGCTGCCTGCCTCTCCGGGAGGATTGCCGTTCCAGGTCGATTGGAGGGCAAACGGCTTGGCGACATCTCGCAGAATTTCATCCGGCAGGGGACCCTCTTCCTCCTCGCAAAAGGGATAGATTCCGTAATACGGCCCCGCGCCGCCATTCCCGATCTGGGTTAGAAACTGGCGGTAGTCGGCTGGCAGCTGAACTCCGCTCAGTCGTTCGAAAGTCGCTGCGGCTTCCTCCGGCAGCGGCTCTTCCATCCGGTATCGGTGGCACCAGCCGTAGAAGTCGCCGATCGTTTCCTCTTCGTAGGCGCCCCATTCGTCGGGCCAGTCTCGGTTGCCCAGCACGGCCAGTCTTTCCCGGATCGTCGCGATGTCCACCCGCTTACATTCCTCGCCAGATCTTCGCCCGAGCATTGTCTCTCGCGCCAAAGCGACGCGCGTCGCAACGCGTGGGCCGGAAGCTCTTGGCGTAGCACAACCGAATCTCCTCCAACCAGCCATCGCGGTTGAGCTTCACGCCGATCTGCGATGCATTCCAGCCACGATTGGCGTCTGCGAAGGCCTGGCGGATGCGGCCTGCAGTCAGGCCGTCCTCGCGGCTGATCCTGTCGTAGTCGGGAATGCGCAGCGAATTCCAGAGGATGCGCGTGACCTTGAAATAGGTGTCGGGCCGCTTGACCATACAGCTGCCGTGTTTGGCCCATTGGCGGGCGATCAGCCGAGACGATGGCATCATGCACATGTTGCGCCGAATCTCGGCCGGGGTGAGACGCCCTTGCGTCGCGCACCATTGCGGCCAGGTCCGGTTGCCTTGTGGCCACAGTCCATGCACCACCAGGCCGAAGCGTCCGTTATCGCCCGAACATTGCGCCGCGTGTGCACGGCTGTCCTGCCGGGTGCGGCAAAAGGCCGGAGACCAGCTGAGTGCGAGCGTGTAGCCGGTTACGGGCAGCTCGCGTCTCGAGCTGTCGGGCGTGACCTGAGGAACGCTGGAGACTTGCGGCATCCGGCACTGATATGCTTGCGCCTGGGCAGCGGCGGGCAAGATCACCGGAAGAGCGACTGCGATCAGCCTAGTCGAAAAGCGCAGCATCGGCCTCCTCGCGATCAAACCAGGTGTTGGCGCTCGGCGTGAACAGCAGCGCCACGGCGGCGAGCGAAATCGATTGGCCCGCGAGAATGCCTGGCAAGGCATAGAGCATCGGCAGGTTGGTCAGAATCAGCACGATCTTGACCAGCGCCATGGCCGTTACGAACCAGCGGGCAAACGGAGCGGCGACCAGCCAAACCAGCGCGACCGGGATCAACTCGATCGTGAACCAGGCCGAACTCGTGACGATCGTCCAGTCGCGATTCCAATCGAGTCCAAGGCCGAGCGAACGCAGGAATTCCTCCTGGGCGGGCAGATCGAACAGCGCGACGGCGAGGTTCCAGCAGGCCAGCGCCAGCAGGATGCCGGCGAACAGATTGATGGAAAACGGACGCGGCCCGGCAGAGAGCTTCATCGCGCAACGCTCATAGCGGTGTGAAGTCGAGTCCGACATCGGCGGCAGGGGCGCTCTGAGTCAGTCGCCCGACCGAGCAATAGTCGACCCCGCTCGCCGCCTTGGCTGCAATCGTGTCGAGATAGATTCCACCGCTGGCTTCGGTCGGCACCCGGCCTGCGACCAAGCTGACCGCTTCGGCGAGGATTTCGGGCGACATATTGTCGAGCAGCAAATGATGTGCGCCCGCTTCGAGTGCGGGCTCGATCTGGTCAAGTCGGTCGACCTCGCAAATGATATGGCTGATTCCGGCTTCGCGCGCGCGGCGCACCGCTTCTCCCACGCTGCCGGCGACCGCGACGTGGTTGTCCTTGATCATGGCAGCGTCCCACAGGCCCATGCGATGGTTTTGCGCTCCGCCCTGTCGCGTTGCGTATTTCTCCAGCGCGCGCAGGCCGGGGAGGGTCTTGCGCGTGTCGAGCAGGGTGCAGGACGGATTGCCGCCGGGTCCGCGCATGGCGGTGACGTACTCGTTTGCCATGGACGCGATGCCCGAAAGGTGCTGCACGATGTTGAGCGCGCTGCGCTCCGCTGTCAGCATGGCGCGGGCGTTGCCCTGCAAGCGCATCAGGTCGGTCCCGGCGCCGACCTTGTCGCCATCATGCACGAGGCTTTCGATCTCGACGTCCGGATCGAGACGGCGGAAGAATGCCGCGGCCAAAGGCAGGCCCGCGACGACAATCGCATGGCGCGCGTCCATCACCCCGGAGAAACGCGCATCGGCCGGGATCACACTTTCGCTGGTTACGTCCGTCCCTCCGCCTTCGAGACCGACGCCCAAGTCCTCGTCGAGCGTTGCGCGGACGAATGCGTCGAGATCGAAACCGGGGAGAGTGAAGGTCATGAAACCTCAATAGACGGTCGCAAAGCGACCGCAAGGGCGACCGCCCGCCCGCAGCGGGCGCAGCTTCGCTGCGCGTCTAGCGAGGACGAGCGCGCGGATGCGCGCTCGCAACACCATCAATGCACAAACCGCGCGACCACATCCCGATAGCTGCGCGACACCTTCACCTCGGCGCCGCTGTCCAGAACCAGGAAGCATTCGCCATTGGTGTGCGGCTTGACCTGGCGGACCTGGTCGAGATTGACGATGGTCGAGCGGTGGACGCGCTGGAACTTGCGCGGGTCGAGGCGGCGCTCCAGATCCTTCATCGTCTCGCGCAGCACCAGCGAATTGTCGCCGGTCGAGATGATCATGTAGTCGCCGGCGGCATCGATATGCTCGATCGAATCGACTTCCACGCGGAAAATCTGGCCGCGGTCCTTCACGTTGATGAGCTTCTCGAACCGATCCGCGCTTTCCCCGCCATCTTCGGTGAACTGCGCCGCACGGTCGGGCGCGACCTCGGCCAGCACGTCGAGCAATTGCTCGGCATCTTCGGTCGATTTCTTTTCGGCTAGCCGTTGCCGGACGCGCTCGACCGTGTCCGCGAGTTTGTCTTCATCGACCGGCTTCATCAGGTAATTCACCGCGTTGGCTTCGAAGGCGCGGATCGCATGCTCTTCGAACGCAGTGACGAACACGAACAGCGGCGGTTCGATTTCCATCACGCCCTTGACGACCGAAAAGCCGTCGAAACCCGGCATCTGGATATCGAGGAAGACGAGGTCCGGCTTCTCGGTCTTGATCTTGCGGATCGCTTCGCGCCCGTTCGAGCAAGTGTCGATCACTTCGATATCGTCGAACGGTTCGAGCCGGACCTGGAGGCCCTGGATCGCCAGTTTCTCATCGTCGACGAGGATAGTTCGAATGGTCATGCAGATGTTCCCAATGTGCGCGCGGGGTTCAGGGGGATGGTGGCCGCCGAGGCGTCAGCCGGTTTGGCTTCTGGCGCTTCGTCGGAAGCAGCGGCGGCGGGGGTGCCGGCTGCCTCCTGACCGGTTTCGGGCTCGCTCGCGCTTTCGCTCGCCCGTTGATAGGGGATTTCGATCAGGACCGTAAAGCCGCCCCCCGGCTCCGATTTCGTGTCGAACAGGTGATCGTCGCCATAGGCTTGCATCAGTCGGTTGCGGATGTTGGCAAGTCCCACGCCGGTCGACACCGTGTGCCCCCCCGTTTCAGAGGAATATTCGAGCAGGTTGTGCTGCAGCGGGCCTTCGAGACCCGGGCCTGTGTCTTCCACGCTCACACGCAGCCTTTCGCCCACGACCCGCGCCGTGAGCGAGATGCGCGCGCCTTCCTCTTGCGGGCTGACGGCGTATTTGATCGCGTTTTCCACCAGCGGTTGCAGCAGCATCGATGGGAGCTTCGCTTCGAGCGCCGCGTCATCGATTTCGAAATGAGTGCGCAGCCGTTCCTCGAAACGCATGCGCTCGATATCGAGGTAAAGCTGCAGCGTTTCGACCTCTTGCGCCAACGTAACCTGGCTGCCCGGCTCGATAATCAACGTGTGTCGCAGGAAGCTTGAAAGCCGCGTCAGCATCGCATTGGCCTGGCCTGTCTGTTTCAACAGCACCAGCGTGCTAATCGAATTCAGTGTGTTGAACAGGAAATGCGGATTGAGCTGGTAGCGAAGCATGGCCAGCTGCGCTGCGGTGGCTTGCGCTTCGAGCCGTTCGAGCCGGTCGGCCTGCTGTTCGACTGTCAGGAAGTAGTTGATCGCAAAGTACAACGCGCTCCATGCGCCGAGCAGCGTCAGCGGGATATAGGTGATCCCGATAAAGCGCTGGGCGAAGGTCGTCTCGCGGCTGCCGCCGTAGTAGATTCCCTGCACCCAGGCGTCGATGAAGGCGTGGAAGACGACCGCTCCAATCAGGACCAGCGCCGTCCCGCCCCAGGTCACATAGGCCTTGCGGTTTATCAGCTGGCGATAGACCACCGAGAGGATCAGCGTGATCGAAAAGCCGGTGAGCGTGTTGACGAGAATCACCGCTAGCAGATCCAGCGGCAAACCGTTGGCCAGGGCCGACAGGGCGCGCAGCAGGAATGCCCCACCCCAGCCTGCGAGCTGAAGGTACCAGAACGCCCGGTTCTTGCTCTCGAAGAACGGCGCAGGCTGTTTTGGTATCATTGCCATATTTTCGACATGTAACCGATTTTCTCGCCGTTAGCAGGGTCTTTCCCGCAGAATGGGCGCTCGCCGCGCACCTTTGGCCGTGCTTCTCTGCGCACCGGTTAGTCGCCGCGTGCTACCTTCTTGCCTGCATTCGGATCGATTTCGCGGGTGAAATGCACCGACCAGTCGGCGAAGCCGTGGCGTTCGATCAGCTCTTCGATCAGCGGGATTTCTCCCGCGATGAATTCGGCGCGCTCATCCCAGCCATCGTGCGTGCGGGCGCGGAACAGTCCGCCATCGTGTTTCGGCCCCCAAGTGGTCATGAAGCGATATGCGGCCTGCGGATCGTATCCGGCATTGGCCATCAGCCATGGCATCAGCCGGTCGGCTTCGCGCTCGACCAGACGGACATTGCGGCGCTTCTCGCCATTGGTTTCGAGCCAGGCCCGATGGCTCAACAGGTTGTGCGCCAGTTCATGGGCGACCGCCCCGGCAAAGATCTCCTCGTCATAGGAGAAGCCCGGGAAATTCATGCCAAGGACCACGCGCTTGCCGTCGGCCACCGCACGTTTGCCTTCGCCGGCGAGCTCGAAACGCGTGGCGCATATCGTGACCGGTTCGAGCAGCGCCTTTTCGCCGTCGACGAAGCCGATTGCGACGCTGCCCTTCCGGACCAAAGCGGCGTCGATCCAGTCGTGCACGCGGGTCAGGCGCTGCCAATGGCGTTTTTCTTCCGCGTCCCAGCCATTCGGATCGATCTCGTCGAGTTCGACTATCTCGCGATTCCGAACGAAAGCGCCGGATCCGGCGGCAGGCGATCCACGCGCGGCCGTCTGCACCGCGAAATCACCTTTCATTTCAAGTGCCGCTCGCGCGATGTCGGGCCCACCGTAGCTCGCCAGATCCTGCAGCTGGAGACCGACCGACGGGAGCGTCCGTGCGCAAAACGCAGCGTTGCCATGCGCGAGCTTCCACCCGACATCCTGGAGCTTCTGGTCGAGCGATTGAAAGTGCTCGATCGCCTTGCGTTCGGCAATCAGGTCGACGGTGTCGGGAGTGCGGCCGGCGGCGGTTGGCGCAGCGGCACCTGCGAGTGCCGCGAAAGCGATGGCAGCCAGGCGAAGCATCAGCTGCTTGAGTGCGGGCCGGCTTCTTCCAGCGCTTCCTTCAGCCCGTCATAGCCGAGCGCCCCTTCGACTGCCTTGTCGCCCGTTACCCAGGCGGGCGTCCCCCCAAACCCAAGCGACTGTGCAAAGGTGAGATTACGCGCAAGTTCGATCGTCACAGCGTCGGACATCGCATCCTCGCGTGCTTGTTCGATATTGAGCCCGGCGCGGGTTGCGGCAGCTTCGACCGATTCCGTCGAAGCCGGTCCCAGTTCGAACATGGCGTCGTGAAACGCTTCGTATTTACCCTGCATCGCTGCCGCGAGCGCCATGCGAGCCGCCAGGTCGCTACCTTCGAAGATCGGCCATTCGCGGATCACGACCTTGAGTTCGGGGTCCTCCGCAACCAGGCGCTGAATATCGCCAAGGCTCGCTTCGCAATAGGGGCAGTTGTAGTCGGTGAATTCGACCAGGACCTTGCTCCCTTCCGGATTGCCCAAAACGGCACCGGGGAAGGGGTTGAAGACCTCGTCGCCGAGGTTTGCCAACCGCTTTGCGGCTTCCTGTTCCTGGTAAGCCTGCGCCATCTGCGGCAGCATGTCGGGATTGTCGAGCAGGAAGTCGCGCGTGCGATTGTCGGCCAGGCCCGAATAGGACCAGACTGCGGCGCCGAGAAAGCCGAAGATCAGGGCCATCAGCGCAGTCGAGAGGGTCTTGAGAATCGATGAATTCATGAGATCGAACCCGGGTAAGTGCGTTGAGATAGCCTAGCGCCTGTCGCGCAACCGTTCCAGCTCGGCCCGGGCTTGCAGTGCAATGTCCTGGGCACGGATCCAGTCGGGCGTCCCGCGGGGCAGGCCGGCTTCGGCGGCCTGGGCGCTTCTCAGCGCTTCGGGATAGCGTCGCGCCATCACCTGTTGCTCGGCACTGGCCAACCGCGCACGCGGCATGTCGCCGCGTTCGGCGTAGACCACTCCGAGCTGGTACCAGGCGAAGGGATTGAAGCGATCCCGCGCGACCGCAGCTCGCAGAACTCGCTCGGCTTCGGCAAAATTCGCGTCATCCTCTGTGGCGATGAGCGCATGCCCGAACATCGAGGCAATCAACGGCTGGTTGAGCGTCAACTCGGTCGCGCGGCGAAGGTGGGGGAGGGCTTCGTGCGGCTTGCCGGATTCGAGCAGGACCTGGCCCTTCAGCTCCAGAAAATAGGGATTGTCCGGATCGGTCGCGAGCAGCGCATCGGTCTCTGCGATCGCCTTTTCCATCTGCGCGTCCTTGTGGAACGCATAGGCACGGGCGTAGCGCGCCGGTTCGCTGGTGTCGCTTTCGGGATAGAGATTGAGCGTCCGCTGCGGTTCGGCGAGATAGCCGTAGAGCTTTGCCCGCACGCGCATGAAGCGCGCCTGCAAGTCGGGATCGTCGGGTGCGTCCCAGGCCGGATCTTTTTCATAGACTTCGCGCAGGGTTGCGATGCGATCGCCCGAAAGTGGGTGGGTACGGCCATAGGCGGCTTCGTCAGCCTGGCTGAAGCCACGGCGGATTTCGAGGCTACGGAGCCGTTCGAAAAACTTTATCGAGCCGCGTCCGGAGATACCCGCGCCCGAAAGGTAGCGCGCGCCGGCGAGGTCGGTGGCTGCCTCCTGATTCCGATTGAAGGCGAGGAAGCTGCCCAACGCCGCCTGTTGTCCTGCCATCAGCGCGCCGAGAGCCGCATCGCCCGCGCCTGCCAGCGCCGCACCCACGCCGAGGATCAACGAAAGAATTGTGATCCCCTGGGCGGTGCGGGTCCGCTCTTCAAAGCGCACGACGTGACCTGCGGTGATATGCCCCAATTCGTGCGCGATCACGCCCTGGACTTCGTTGGCGGTTTCTGCCGCATTTATCAGCCCGGCATGGATGTACACGATCTGTCCGCCGGCGACGAAGGCATTGATCGAGGTGTCGTTGACCAGCACGATCTCGACATTCCCCGGCTCCAGTTCCGACGCTTCGATCAGCGGGGCCGCCATGTCCTTCAGCAGCGCTTCGGTCTCGGCATCTCGCAGGATCGATTGCGCCGCCACCGGCTGGAACGCGAACGCAAGGCTTGCGATGAAGGCAAGCAGGTATGCGCCGAACGCAGGCACGCGCCGATGCGCCGCGCCGAAGAGAGGATTCGTGGGCATGGGCGCGGGATTAACGCGTTTCGCCCTGAACCGGAACTGAAGTTTCTGCCCCGATCCGCGCCGAACGGGCGAAATCGGTGATGATATCGTCGATATCGCTGCTCGATCGCCAGGGGGCCGCAAGCGATATGATCGGATCGTTGTGCGCCATTTCCGCATAGACGTATTTCGTGATGCGGCCGCCCACATCCTCTAGGCGCTTTGCCAGTTCGCGGGTGTGACGGGGCGTGACGATCTCATCCTCTTCGCCGTGGATCAGCAGCATCGGCGGCGCATCGGCGCGAATATGGTTGACCGGTTGTGTGGCTTCGGGGTCCTGCGCCTGACCGAAGGAGTTTTTCGACGGTTCCCGGTTGAAAGGGTAGAAATCGTAGGGTCCCGACAGACCGACCACGCCCGCAATGTGATCGGGTGAAAGGCCATGGCGTCCGAGCCATTGCCGTTCGAGCGCGGTTTGCACGACATTGTAGGCGCCGGCCGAATGGCCGGCGACAGTTATGCGATCGGGATCGCCCCCATATTGCGCGATCTCCTCGCGCGTCCAGGCGATCGCGCGGGCCGTGTCTTCGAGCATCGAGGGGTAAACCGCATCGGGATAGAGACGGTAGCCGGCCAGCGCGACGATGAACCCTTCTGGTACAAAGGAGCGGCCAATAAATCCATAATCGACAGGGTCACCCGAATGCCAGCCTCCGCCATGGAAGAACAGCAGCACAGGGAGCGGTTCGGCCGACGGATCGCGCTGCTCGGGACCCCAGACGACCACCTTTTGCTCGGGGTGTTCGCCGGTCGCGACGTTCGCCCGCACTACCGCGCCGCTCGAACCTCCGGCGAGTTGGTCCACGGCCGTCAGAACCGCAGGGCCATTGTGCGAAATCGCAAACTGCAACGTCAGCGCTCCCGCGACGGCCAAGACGGCGATTGCCCCTAGTCCCCACCAGATTTTCCGCATCGTTCAGTTCGACCCTTCTGCTGTAACCGGCCAAACCCCAAACCGCCCTCATCGATATCGAATTTCGTCAGAAATTCCAGTGCTTCTTCGAAGCTTGCGCCCGACCAGAAGGGTATGCCGGCCTGTTCGATGATCGAGCGGGCCGAGCGGGCCGCTTCGCTTGGCGGCCGCGCGGAAACGGCGCGGATAAACACGGCGGCAACACGATCGGGACGATTGGCTACCACTTCGGAGAAAGCCATGATGTCACGCTGCGTATCGTCGCCGACGAGGACGAACCGCAATCCGGGATAGTGGTCGAGAATCCGCTCAACCGCCTCGAGTTTGTGGAACCCGTGACCTTGCGATCCCAGGGTTCGGCGGTTGAACCCCCAGTCGCGCAGCATGATCGGCCCGAGCGGCAAGTCGCGCTGGCGTTTGAAAGTGACGAGGTAGGAAAAGAGGTTCCAGGGACTGGACGACACATAGAAGACCGGGCGCTCGCGCGACTGCGGTCCCGGCGGTTCGGCGGTCGAGGCCGTACCGCTCAATGCCCGGAGGAACTCCTGCGAGCCGGGTACGATCAGCCGTTCGCTCGGCATTTGCACCATCACGCGCTTCCAGTTGCGCGCGATCGCCCGCAGATTGCCGGTTATCCCGGTTTCCATGATCGTATCGTCGATGTCCGAAATGATGCCGAGGCCTGCCTCGGCGCCCGGCGCGAGGATGTGGGCGGTCACCGCGCCGCCGTCGCGCTCTCCGGTAGCGGCTCCCCAGCGCAGGGTCGCGCTTTCCCAATGCGTTTGGCGCGGCAATGTTCGCCGCGAAGGCAAGGGAATCTCGAACCGCGCATAGCCCTCTTCGTCGGTTGTAAGGGTGTGCTTCAGCGTTTCGCCGCCGCACTCCGCATATTCGAGCTCGATCGCCATGCCCGGGACTTCCCGAGACAGGTATTCTCCCAGCATCGTCCTCAGGTCGCCGATGAAGCTGCGGCTTTCGAACTCCGGTTCATGCGACAAAAGCGCGCGAACCATCAGGAAAAGGCGGTCTTCGCCGCGGAATCCGAAGAAGGGTTGAACGCGCAGGGGGGCACGACCGAATGGCATGGCGCGCCGATTAGCGAGGTTGATCGGTCAGGCCAAGCGCCTGTTCCGAAGGAAGGGCTTGCGTTGGGTCAGCCGACCAGCTTGCGGGCGGCGCGCTCGACCAGCGCGATATCTTCGGGCACTTCGCCCAGAATATCGACCGAACCGGAGCCGTCGCGGCGGATCATCACCAAGCTGAATTCGGGACCCTCGTTCGCCAGCGCTTCGACGGTGAGAGCCTCGAGTTCGCGCAGCTTCTTCGCCAGCGCATGGCGGATGGCGTTCTCCGGCTCGACCACCTTGCCGCTTTCTTCGCGACGCAGGCGGCGTTCGGCATTCACCACGCCCTTAAGGCCACCTTCGGCATTGGCGAGGAAATCCGCGAGCGTTCCGCGATCGAGCTCAAGTCGATGCGCGTGGCTCAGGACAGCGGCGTACTCGGTGAGACGGGTCTTGTCGTAATCGCTGCCGAAGACGAGCTTCACGACCGGAGTCATCGGTGCGCGATCCTGAACGGTGAGCCCGCTTTCCTCGATCAGTTCGTTGTATTCTTGCGGCTCCGCTTTCGCAGCTAGCGAGAAGTCGTAGGCGCGCCCCACCGCTGCGTAGAGCGCCTGGCGGCTGCGATCTTCCGAAGCGCGCGCGGTCTGCGCTAGCTCCCGCGCAGAGGCAAGGCAATCGTAGAGACCGGCATCCTCGGAGAGCTCATCGGCTGCCATCGGAACGTCGTCGGCAATGAAGTCGACCGGATTATCGTCAGCCGGACTTTCGTCTGCCGCGACGACATCGTCGACGCCGCCCTCGAAATCCGCCGCGTCGAAGGCGCCGCTGCCGAGGTCCAAGGCCTTTTTGGTCGGGGCCTCGATATAATCCGTGAGCGATGCGAAGCTGTATCCCGGCGCATCGCTGTCCTCGTCTTCGTCCTCTTCGGGATCGTCGAGACTGTACTGGCCGAAATCGGGCATCGGCAGCCCATCCTCTTCGCTATCGTCATCCAGACCATCGACGAACGGCGCGATGTTGTCGTCGAAATCCCCGGTCGCATCTTCGTCATGCGACACGGCTTCGAGAGAATCTTCTTCTGACGATTCGAGATCGGCAAGCGGGGAATCCGCCCAGTCGGTGACCGGATCGGCATGATGCTTGTGCGGCTCGTCTTCGTCTTCGACCGGCCCTTCGGCCTCGAGCGCCTGGTCGATTTCGAGCAGCAGCTCGTCGGCCGTCACCTGGTCGGCCATTTCCTTCCAGTTGATGACCCCGTAGATGAAGTCGATCGTGTCATCGTCGCTGGAATAGGGCAGCAGGATCCCGCGATAGAGGATCGACGAACCGCGTTGGTTTACGAATTCGGCTTCGAACCCGATTGGCGCCTGATTGGCCAGAATCTGCATGTAGTGATCGGTGATGCGACTCAGAAGCGAGCGCGGCGGCACGTCGGACAGGCGCGAGATCGGCCCTTCGGCACCGCATTCGTCGCCCAGTTTTTCGCCCAGATACTGCACCACCGGATCGTCGATTCCCGCCGAGAAATCGAGCAGGACCGAGTTTGGACCGAAGTCGGCGAGGTTGTGCGGTTCGAGATCTTCGATGGAGGGATAGCTGCGATCCCCGAGCAGGCTGGCCCAGTGATTGTAGGCCCGCACCTGCATCCGGCGCTCGTCCTGGCCGATCGCCTCGGGCGGAAGCTGGCGCACAGCCTCTTCATCATGGGCGTCCCAATCGCGGCTGTCGTCAGCCCCGTCACTGGTGTCAAATGCGCCCCGCAGCGTGTCCATGGCCAGTAATGCCCCTTTTTGACCGGTTATCAGGGCGGTTCTGGCCTTACGTGGTAAACATATTGTTAAGTCGCGCCGGAAAGTTGGACCGGTGGCTGTTCACGGCGTCATTCCGACAACAGGAGTTGCAATCTGACGTCACTCGATCTTCGATCTCGACGCGGTGACGTCAGAAATAGCGCATCTTGATCGTGAGCTTTTGCTTCTCCGCCCCGTGCGTGAATACGGCATCGCGGAATTTCGGCGGCCCCATGCGGACCTTGGCATCGCGCGAAAACCCATACCCTTCGCGCGGGATCATCCCCAGGGTCCTGTCGGCCTTGCCGTTGTCGTTCTCGTCATGGAGCAGCGCGATCGCGTAGTCGCCCGGTTTGACGCCGGTGAAGCGGATCGTGACAGTCTTGCCGGCCGGCACGACAGTGCGGTGGGACGCCGGATCCTTGCGGCAGCGCGGGAACACGTCCTTGTTCGTAGTCATGCAGGCACGCACGACCCCTTCGGTCGAGCGCAGGTTGGTGACCGTGATTTCCACCTCATTGGCGGCAGCGGGAGCGGTGGCACCCGCCAAGGCGCCGGCCGCAAGCAGCGTCGCGGCTCTCACGCCGCGTGCCCCGCCCGCTCGACAATTCGTCGGGAAAAGCCGCGGTCGGTTCCGCAGACGCGATCCCAAAAGCGAAAATACAGCCCGAAATTGCATCGATACTCCTCGTGATGCCGCTCGTGATGGCTGGCGGTTATCAGCCAGTTTCCCAATGGCGAATGAACGAGCCAGCGCGGGAAGATCTCCCAGCCCATGTGATTGGTGACCCCCATGATCGTGGCGATCGCCAGAACCACGCCAACCATACCAAGATGGATCGGCACGACAAACACCAATGCCGGGATCAGGATCGCCCCTATCAGCGATTCCAGCGGGTGGAAGCTCATGGCGGTCCACGCCGTCGGGGGGCGGCTCTGGTGATGCACTGCGTGCATCGGCGCGAACAGCGCCTTGTGGTGCATCGCGCGGTGGGTCCAGTAGAACCAGGTGTCCTGCACGAACAGGTAGATCAGCGCCGATAGCGGCAGGTACCATAGCGGATAGGCGGCCAAGTCGAGATACATCAGCGTCCAATCGTGGTGTCGCCAACCCCAGAACACGATTCCCGCCGGAGTGCCGTAAATCAGCGTCGCGATGAGCGACCAGCGGATTTCACGTCCGATTTGCGTGTCGAGCCCATCATAAAGGCCCGGCCGCAGGCGCCGCGTCGCCCAGGCGAAGAATCCGCTCGAAAGGAAATAGCGCAGGGCCACCATGGCCGAGGTCGCGAGGCTGACGATCAGCAACGCAAGCAGAACGGGCGTGTCGGGGCTCAGCACCCGGCGTGTATGGCTACCTTCCGATATCCGCGCAATGGGGATCGAGCAAAGCGGTGTGACGCCGCATGGCTGCGCGGGCCAGGCGTTCGACCTGTGCTTTGCGTCTTGCCGGTGCAAGCGAAACCAAGGGGGCCTGCCGCAGGATTTCCGCATCGTAGCCATCGGCGACAATGACACCGCAATCGCTTGGCTGGTAGGCTTCGGTTTCGAGCGGACTGCGGTCGAGGCCCGGAGGCACGCCCCAGAAGAACCGGTCGCAGAAATCGAGATAGTCGGGCCATTTGCTGTCGCCGAGCAGGTCGCCGCGCGCGACCTTGATCTCGACGATCACGATCAGCCCCTTGGCGTCGACCCCCATCAGGTCGGCCCTGCGCCCATTCTTGAGCGGCATTTCCGGGATGCACCAGATGTCGTTGCGGGCGAACAGGCGCATGATCCCCCGCGCGACGTCCGTCGCCCCGGGGATGGGCGAATCGAGGGCGGGTGCAGCGGCGTCCGTCATGCTCCGAAGCTGGAACATAGTGCGAACACAGTCAAGCGAGATTCTGCTCCCGAAGGGGCTAGGCCGCTTCGGCGGCTTCCGCTTCCGATGCGGCAACAACCTGATCGCGGACCGCATTGCGTGCGGAGAAGAATTCGCGCCAAAGAGTCAGGGCCGGTGCCGAGGCATCCCGGCCGCGGCTTGTGATCGTGCGCAAGGCAGTCACGCCCGGCTGCATTATCGCGTCGATATCGTCGATCGATCGCCACACGAGCTCACGCTGCCATTCAAGCGCCTCCTGGTAGCGATCCGGGAATGTCGCAAGATCGTCTTCGAACGGTTCGGGAGCAATTCCGGCGAGCCTTGCCAATTGCGCCGCGCTTGCGTGCAGCGCGATCCAGCGTTCTCGCAGGTCCTCGACCGAGCGGTTCGCACTCTGAGTCGCGGTCCGCATGGCATTCGCTTCTTCGGGGCAATAGGCTGACATGACGAGAAGGAATAGGTGCGCCTCCTTGCCGATTGGTTAAGTCGGGGGATTGTCGTCGTGCGGGGCCGCCAAATGCACAGAGTTGGGGCTGGCGGAACGAAGCGAGGCTTGCTAAGCGCCGCGCCCGACGTCTTGATGTCCAAAGGCACCCGTAGCTCAGCTG
>JAAUYH010125874.1_pt1 | contig 16826 bp, 15 predicted proteins | sample 7278061 | NCBI WGS metagenome assembly JAAUYH01 (sample SAMN14350203, study PRJNA611818) | marine sediment metagenome | isolation source: surface marine sediment (0.6m) | place: French Polynesia: Moorea | collected 2018-08 | reverse complement strand
GTGGCGAGAGCCGTGGAAGCCGTGGCTTTTGGCGTGGCTTTTGGCGTGGTGGGAGGCGTGGCAATAATCCGTCCAGAGAACTGGTTGATTAGTTCACCTTTCAATCTCCGAAATCTTCACAAGAGTAGTTTGCTAATTCCCCGTGTAACTCCACTACCTTTGCCCTATCTGACTGTGCGCTTGCAAAATTGGTTACAACAGGATTGGGAAGCTGGTTTACATAATATTAATCAACTGCTGGCATATACTCTGCAATTTATTCCCGTTGTCCAAGCAGTCAATCGGGTACTTGCCAAAACCTCTACCGAACAACTTATTTGGCGTGTTTCTCAGTTGGCTAAAGCACCTTTTGATTGGCAACTAGTACGTTTTACTTCTGCTTCTTTGACCGAAGTATTGAAATCAGAAGCCATTAGAGGTATTCCTTTTTTACTTCCAAGCTGGCGGCGAAGATTGAAGGCTAGTTTGATTGCAGATACTGGTACTCGTCTGGATACAGAAGCCCGTGCTGCAGCTGCCGGTTTCTGGTATCTCCATGAAAAACAACCATTCCTAGCTCGATATGCTTTTACCGTGGTGTGTTCCCTCCTCTACGGTGAGGAAATGTATACCCTCGCTCAAACTCTAGACATCTTTTACCAAGCCCAGGAAGTTACTACTATCGCTGCAATCAATCCACCTTCTCTTCCTTATGAAGGGAATAACACACAAGGGTTACTACGTCCAACTACTTGGCAAGCCATCGCTAGTCTAAATCGCGTGGTTGAAGATACCCAACTTGTCCAGCGTAGCGTATCCCGTGCAACCCGTGCCTTTGCCCTCAACCGCACCCAAGGAGAACTGACAAACATCCTCAATCATCCTGAAACTCTTCCAGAAGCAGAACGGGGACTAATCATAGAAATTGCCGAGAATTGGCAAAAAGCCCTTCTACAAGTAGCCGGGGAAGTAGGGGAAATTGCCATTACCCAACCAGTTCGTAATCCTTACATTATTGGCGATCCTGTTTTAGGGGAACGCTTTGTAGGAAGGGAAGATATCATGAGACAGTTAGAAGAACTTTGGGTGACGAGTGAATCCCTACAATCTGTAGTTCTCTACGGACACAGGCGCATGGGTAAAACTTCCATCCTGCGTAATGTAGCTAACTCCATAGGTTCTGGGGTAAAAGTAGCTTACATCAACATGCTCAATGCTGGCAATATTTCCCAGGGAGTTGGTGAGGTACTGATAGCGATTTGCGATGTTATTTCTGAAACGGTAAACCTTCCACCTCCCAGTGATGCAGATTTACTCAATCTTCCGTACCGCACCTTTGAACGCTATTTGAAACAGGTTGTAGAGACGTTAAATGTAGAGACGGGAAATTTTGCGTCTCTACAAGGTTTAATTATCGCCCTAGATGAATTCGAGAAAATCGAAGAACTAATTGCAGCAGAGAAAATCCCCTCTGATTTTATGGGGTATCTGCGAGGGTTGGTACAAATGTATTCTCAAGTAGGCTTTGCCTTTGCAGGTTTGCACACCTTAGAGGAAATGACAGCAGATTACTTTGAACCTTTTTTCGCCAGCGTCATTCCCATCCATGTTGGGTTCATGGAACGTGGAGCTACCCGCCAAATCCTCGCCAATCCTGTAGATATAGGAGATATCGCATCCGAAGATTTTCCCCTGGATTATACCCCAGAAGCCCTAGATACAATCTATCACCTCACCCACGGACAACCATATTGAGTGCAGTTAGTGGGATTCCAGCTAGTTCGTCGCTACAATGACCTAGTGTTTGAAATGGGACATTCCCGCGACCCAGTTTTTACGGTGAATGACGTGGAAGCGGTGGTTAATCCTGAGTTCTTCAAGCGGGGACGCTACTATTTTGATGGAGTTTGGAGCCAAGCAGCCCAGGATACCCCAGGACAACAAGCAATATTACAAGCCTTAGCACCTCATCCCCAGGGATTAAGTTTGCAGGAATTAGCAGAGGCTACGGGTATAAATTTTCAAGCCGCTCAAGATAGCCTCCGTACCCTGGAGCGTCATGATGTGGTGAAAGAGAATCAAGGGCGTTGGCAAATTGTTGTAGAGCTGTTTCGCCGATGGGTAGAGTCCCTCGCTATTACAGATAGATAATCCGTTGCCAATTTTTATACAATACCCTAGAAGGGTATCGCTACACGAACAAAACCCACCTGCGTGGGTTAAGAGAATTTTTATATTAGCCCATGAAGATGGGCTTAGTTTGTGTAGCCCCAGGCTTCAGCCTGCGGGGTTAAAAAAAGGGGACGCGCCCATGGATTTTCAGTCATAACTACACAAATTTGATAATTTGGAATTAAGGACGATCGCTTCCCCTTGATTGATAGGAAAATCTTATGAATTATCAAAAACTGGATGGTTCCCTAGCAATGGCACTGAACGATGTTATAGAGCCAGAAACACCAAATTTAGTGGTTTTCATCCATACACAAAGCCCTTTAGAACCTGATGCGATCGCCATATTGGAAAACAAAGGTGTCAATAATATTACTGATAGCCAAGATATATTTACTGCCACTGTCTCTGCTGATACCATTGCCCAATTATCCGAACAATCTTGGGTCAGGTATCTCAAACTATCTCATAAATTACGTTTAGCCAACAGAACATAAACAACATAGATACTAATTGTCGATAAAACTTAGTATAAATTGATGCATTTACTTTTGTATCTAAAATGATAGACCGTATTATTTTCGGCAAAAACCTGATTACAATACCAAATAAATAAATTTTTCCTTCCCCCCCTTACCAGCTGCCACAGACAGTCATAAACTGTACTTGAGAGTTGAAAGGCACGCGGATTAAATCTTGTGAAAAAAGTTTTAGCAATTATTCTCGGTGGTGGTGCAGGTACCCGCCTTTATCCCCTAACAAAGTTAAGAGCAAAGCCAGCAGTACCAGTAGCAGGCAAATATCGCTTAATTGATATTCCTGTGAGTAACTGTATCAATTCAGAAATATTTAAAATCTATGTTCTAACGCAATTCAACTCAGCTTCCCTTAACCGCCATATTGCTCGCACATACAGCTTTTCTGGCTTTACCGAGGGTTTTGTCGAAGTCTTAGCCGCCCAACAAACTCCAGAAAATCAGACTTGGTTCCAAGGCACAGCAGACGCGGTTCGTCAATACATACAATTGTTTGAAGATTGGGATGTAGATGAATACCTGATTTTATCGGGTGATCATCTATATCGTATGGATTACCGGCAATTTGTCCAACGTCACCGAGATACTCAAGCTGATATCACCCTATCTGTGCTTCCCATTGATGAGCGTCGCGCTTCTGACTTTGGTTTAATGAAAATTGATAATTCTGGTAGGGTTGTCGATTTTAGTGAAAAACCCAAAGGTGAAGCACTCAAAAGCATGGCTGTGGATACAACCATTTTGGGGTTAACCCCGGAACTGGCTCAACAGCAACCTTATATTGCTTCTATGGGAATTTACATCTTTAAAAAGGATGTTTTACTCCATCTGTTGAAGGAATCTTTAGAACGTACGGATTTTGGTAAAGAGATTATTCCCGATGCAGCCAAGGACTATAACCTACAAGCTTACTTGTTTGATGACTACTGGGAAGATATTGGAACCATTGAGGCATTTTATAACGCTAATCTGGCATTAACCAAGCAACCCCAGCCACCCTTTAGCTTCTATGACGAGCAAGCTCCTATTTACACCCGCGCTCGTTACCTACCTCCCAGTAAAATGTTAGATTGCCAAATTGCTGAATCTATGGTAGGTGAGGGCTGTATCCTCAAAAATTGTCGGATTCAGCATTCAGTTTTGGGAGTGCGATCGCGTGTGGAAGCTGGTAGTGTAGTTGAAGATACCTTGATTATGGGTTCAGATTACTACCAAGCTTTTGCGGAACGAAATTATAGCTTGGAGACTGGTAATGTTCCCATTGGAATTGGTCAAAATTCCATTATTCGTCGTGCCATAGTTGATAAAAATGCCCGCATTGGTCATGATGTGAAAATTATCAACAAAGATAATGTACAAGAAGCTAATCGGGAGCAGCAAGGTTTTTATATTCGCAGTGGCATTGTAGTAGTACTGAAAAATGCCACCATTCCCAATGAAACAATCATCTAGCATTTAGGAGTTAGGAGTTAGGAGTTAGGAGAAGATTAATATATAATTATTCTTTCCCTCCCTCACTCCCTCGCTCCTCTTCCACGAGTACGGGAATTGCACTGTTGGAGTGAGAATAACCGCACCCAGCTCTACTTATGGTTTGTTAATTTAAGATTAGAGTTCATTTTATATTACTTGGCAATATACTCAGTAAATAAAATCAAAAATCTCTTAATTTTATAAAAAACTTCAAGGTAATTTGCTATTAGGAGGCTGGTAGATGGCTGCAACGGACTTCAAAGACTATTACTCAATTTTGGGAGTTAGTAAGACTGCTAGTCCAGACGATATAAAAAAAGCCTTCCGCAAATTAGCCCGTCAGTACCACCCTGATGTCAATCCAGGTAATAAACAGGCAGAAGCACGGTTTAAGGAAGTAAGTGAAGCTTACGAAGTTCTCTCAGATGTAGATAAACGCAAAAAGTACGATCAATTTGGGCAATACTGGAAACAAGCTGGAGAAGGATTTCCCGGTGGTGCCGGTGTTGATATGGGCGGCTTTGACTTCAGTCAATACGGCAGTTTTGATGATTTTATCAATGAATTGTTAGGGCGTTTTGGTGGCCCTAGTCCCGGTGCTGGTGGTAGACGTAGCTACAGCAGTTACCGCACAACTACAGGAGCACCTGGTGGTTTTAGCGATTTCGGTTTTCAAGATGCGGGAACCCCCAGAACCCAAGATAGTGAAGCTATTATTTCCTTAAATTTTGCTGAGGCTTTTCATGGCGTACAAAAGTCCCTCAGGTTGGGACAAGAGGTAATTGATGTGCGGATACCCCCAGGGGCAAAAACTGGCAGTAAGTTGCGTGTCAGGGGTAAAGGACCTTTCAATCCTTTAACTAAACAAAGGGGTGACTTATATTTGAAGGTAGAACTACAACCCCACTCTTTCTTCCAATTTGAGGGAGATAATTTGGTGTGTGAAGTACCAATTACCCCTGATGAAGCAACTTTGGGGGCTTCTATTGATGTACCAACTCCTGATGGTAGTGTGAATGTGAAACTACCGGCGGGAGTTCGTTCTGGACAGTCCTTACGTTTACGAGGTAAAGGTTGGCCCCAACCTAAAGATGGACGAGGGGATCAATTTGTGAAGGTGGCGATTGTTCCTCCTAAGAATCTCTCATCCCAGGAACGGGAATATTATGAAAAAATTCGGGCTATGCGTACCTATGATCCTCGTAGCCACTTACAACGGGTAAAATTATAGTTCGATTTTCAACGGCATAGATAATGCTGTTGCCACGGATTCAATACATTGAGGATCTGTCAGCATCCACGGGTGTAATCCCACGGGTAATACTATTTCTTCCCCCACAGGCATTTTAGAACTGGTTGCTGGCAAAATCATCAAATCAAAGGGTGTCCAGATACAGGTGTAGTTAATTTTCTCTAGTATTGCCACATCCCGGTTTAAATCCTGTAAAAACTGACTTTGGGGACGCATTTGTTTCCCACCAATATTTTGCGGAAAGTAGGCGGTCACGGTACCATGATTAGGTGCAGAAATAGTCACTAATCTCTGTACCCGCTTTATTCCCCCCAGCTTTTGCACGTAGTAACGGCTAATAATACCCCCCATACTGAAACCCACTAAATCTAAGGATTCTGTAGGTGTAAAGTTGCTAGCAATATAATCTGCTACTTGCACCGCTAGTTCATCTAACCCGACATCGCCATTATTCGGTTCCAGATTAAAGCTGTGGGTCTGCCAACCATTTTCTCTCAGATGGGATGCCATGGTATCAAATACCTGGTAGGTATCAAAAATCCCATGCACTAATACTACTGAATTACGTTGCTGTCTCACATTCATTTACTCTTCTCTACCTACCAATTAGAATAAATATTATTACAACCAATTGTAAATTTTTGTGAAGCAATCTTAGAGAGACTTGCTCTGAGTTACGAGAAAATTTCATAATTAGGTTGTAAGTGCTGACAAAAAGAATTAAAGGCATTACTCTATAGTGCTTTTGCCATATGTGATTTTTCTGGAAGGTCACTTATTTTGTATGGCAATGTTGATGTGGTTAAAATGATAATTGCTGTTACCGACATTCACTTCCATATACATAAGTTGACAAAATGCAGCATGATTTAATTGATTGTGAAAAAAATTACGGTTTGATAGCAGATAGGTTTTATACCGAAAATAACAGGTAGGAGTAATTACGAATGTTTAAGAATTTTTTTAAGGGTGGTAACAACGACTTTTATTTGGAAATGGAAGAAGAGTCTAAGGATACTCCCTCCCAACCAGCTCAAACCCCCACTGCATCTAATGGTGCAAAATCAGCAACAGCAGTAGCACCCACTCCAGAATCAAAGCCAGTAGAGAAAGAGGCGCAAACAGCAGCAGAAGTTGCAAAAACTGAAACAGCAACTCCAGATTCAGGTGAAACCCGTAAAAAGACATTTAGAAAATCTAAGGTTGCGAAAAAAGAAACCGCACCCGCAAGTGCACCTACCTCTACCCCTGCACCCACACCCCCAGCAGTTTCTCCCAAGGATTTAACAGAGGATAAGACCTTTGCACCTAAATATCTGATTCCTACTAGTACAAATGGTCGTCGTCGTCCAGGACCTAATATGAATTCGTTCCTGGAAATGGCGAGTCAGGTAAAAATTAATCCATCAAAAAATACTATTAAGCCAAAAACTATTGCTTCATCAAAAGCTCCTACTCCAGTGAAGACCGATACTCCAGAAAAATCAGCAAAATCGGTAAAATCAGCAAAGTCAGCAAAATCAGAAACTAAATAAAAAACCGTTGGAGCCAAAATAGGTAACACTGTAACTGTAAATTATTGGTTATTAGTTGTGACTAATAACCAATAACAAATAATAATTACTTAATATTCAATAATTCCACATCAAAAATCAAGGTTGCATTGGGGGGAATTACGCCACCAGCACCACGGGGACCATAACCTAAATCTGAGGGGATGATCAGCTTACGGCGCTCACCTACCTTCATAGTACCGACACCTTCATCCCAACCTTTAATAACTTGCCCAATACCAATTTTAAAGCTGAAAGGCTGACCGCGATCGCGGGAACTATCAAACTTGCTTCCATCTTCCAGGGTTCCGGTGTAGTGAACTACGACTGTTTGTCCAGTTTTGGGCATTTCACCGTTGCCTTCTTGTAAAATTTCGTACTTTAATCCAGAAGCAGTGGTAATGGTCTCAGACATTTTATTATTTGCAATTAGGGTAGTTGTTTCAGTTTCAATAGTGGAGCTGGTTGTGTCAGTAGTTAACTGTGATGCAAGAGCAGTATTCTGTGGCGTACCACTGATTTGTGCTACTACTAACACAACTATGCATATGAGCATGAAGCCCAGACTAAGTAAAATCGCTTTCAAAATGATTCCTCTCTACTGAGGTGGTTCGACAACTAGATTATCAGCAGAACACACCTAGTTTAGATCGAAAAACGTGATTTAACGCCAAAGCTTATTTTCTAAATCTCTTACCTGACGTTCTAGTCGGTCAATTCTACCCCGTAATTCATCTACTTCATTTTGACGAGCAACCCCTAAATCCTGCATCATATTCCGCATTTGTCTTTGCATTTGCTCTTCCCAAGTGCCCTGCTCCGATTTTAATTGTTCTACCATATCATCCATAACTACCTTGGCTTGTTCGGGATCGAGTTTGCCATCCTTCACTAATTGTTCGCTAGCTTCCTTGAGTTTTTCAGCGACTAAGGATGTGGTGCCAATACCGAGCATTACTAACTGTTGCATCCAGTTATTGTTATCCATACTCCCTTCCTGTAATTTTTTTTAAACAACTAACTCCTGCTCTTAAGTGTAGCTAATCAAGCTATGCTAAAGAATTGTTCTAGTTTAGCTCAAACAAAAAGAAGCCCCACATCTGACCTGAAAGGCAGTGTGGGATGAATTTTTGGGCAATGACGAATTGACCGACGAGCGTCATTGAACGCAGCTCAATCAGCAATGTTGGTCCATGAGGAATTGCCACTTTCAAAGTCGGTTTTGAGCTTGAGTAGCAATTCTTGTGTTACTATATCTTATAGTTAATTGATTTCACTCTAAAATGTTCCAAGTTGTCAAAGTCAGGTTATATCCAGATACCCAACAGCAGCAGTCACTAGCACAAGCTTTTGGCTCTTGTCGTTGGCTATGGAATTATTGTCTGAATTTGATCAACCAAACATACCAAGAAACTGGCAAGGGATTATCTGGATACGAAATAAAAAAGATAATCCCACAGTTAAAAAAAGAGCATGAGTGGTTATCACTAACTTACTCACAATGTTTGCAGCAAGTTTGCTTGAACCTTGGAGTCGCTTTTAACAACTTCTTTGAAAAACGAGCTAAATACCCTAGATTCAAATCAAAGCATGGTAAGCAGTCAATACAATACCCTCAAAACGTCAAAGTTGCGGGTCATTATTTAAGTCTACCTAAGATAGGGGATGTATCAGCAATAATTCATAGACCTATTGATGGGAAAGTCAAGACTGTTACCATATCTAAAAACTGTTCTAATCAATACTTTGCAGCAATTCTATTTGATGATGGCAAAGACAAACCATTATCAAACACACAAGGCAAAGCAATAGGTATTGACTTGGGGCTAACTCACTTTGCCATTACCAGTGATGGTTCAAAGTTTGATAATCCTAGAATAATCAACAAACACGAGCAAAATTTAAAACTGAAGCAGCAGCAGTTATCTAGGAAACAAAAAGGTTCTAACAACCGCATTAAATCTAGAAAAAAGTTGCTAGGGTTCATAGAAAAATTACTAATTGCCGTGAAGATTTTCTACACAAACTATCTCGTAGGATAGTTAACGAAAACCAAGTTATTGTCGTAGAAAATCTTAATGTTAAGGATATGATGCAAAACCATAAACTTGCCAAATCTATCCATCAAGTAGGCTGGGGAATGTTTTGTACCATGCTCAAATACAAGTCAGAAATGTCAGGGAAAGTTTATCAGGAAGTTGATAGATTTTTCCCTAGTTCAAAAATCTGTCATGTTTGTTTGAATCAAGTTGGTAGTTTACCCCTAGATGTAAGATTCTGGACTTGCAAAAACTGTCATACAAGGCATGACAGAGATGTGAATGCAGCTATTAACCTCAGAGATGAGGGACTACGAATTTTGACCTCTGGAACGGGGGATAAAGCCTGTCGCCCAGGTGTCAGTCGCAATAATAGAGGACGCAAGAAATCTACTACTGTGCTTTCTGTTGGGCAGGAAGCTCACACTGTACCGTCAGGTCAGTGTGGGTAGTTCACTACTGAATATATTGTGGCAAAACCAGATGGGGAATGAAAATACATGGTTGTTGAACTACTCAAGTTTAAAGTTATTCCCGGAAAACAGGATTTGTTTATTCAGCAAGATAAAGCAGTCTGGACAAAAGCATTGTCGGCTTATCCTGGGTTTGTCAGCAAGCAGGTATGGTTGAATCCCACGGAACCAACAGAAGTAAACATCGTCATTCATTGGAGAACTAGAGAACAATGGAAGGCGATTCCCCAAGGAGAAATAGATGCAATTACTCAAGAGTTTGATCAAGCTTTTGCAGACTCTTATGAGATGATTGAGGTATGTGAATATATAGTTATGGATGAGTCATAATTGCTAACACTGCCAATGTAGCAACGCCCAAGGTGACAACTAATAGCCAAAAGAACTGACGCTGCTGGGTTTGGCGCAGGAGCAAGAGTTCTGTTTGATACTGTTTTCGCAATACCTGTAATCCTTGTTTACCCCCCACCTCATCCATAATTGACTGCACTTGCTGTAACATCTGTTCTGTTTGCGATCGCATTTGCATAATTTGCTCAGTAATTCCCCCAATTTCCGATTGAGCTATGTCAATTTGCGCTGCTTTTTCCCCTACAGTCTGTTGAGCTGCAACAACGGTGTTTTCTATTTGCTGGGCTTGTTGGAGAACATGACGAGCAGAATTAATTCCTGTGGTGATGGTGTTCTCCAGTTCTTCTAGTTGTCTAGCAATTTCCTCGTCTGTATGTTTTAGCACGCCTTAATCCCCCTATTTTACGTATATATCAAATTTGCTAAACGATGATTAAAGGCTTCGCAAAGTAAAGAAACTAGGGGTTTTGACTGGTGGGATGGATTGATAATTTCTTGCCAAAAAGGCAAATTATATTTATAGTTCCCATCCACCAAATATGCCCTGACCCTTGCTGCTTCATAAGGAAGTCTTTTTCGTTCCAAATCGTTAGCAATACCCTTAAGTAGACGTTCATATTCTGGCACATCGGTATTCTTTAAAGGAGATGCGGCTGCTACTGCTTGCCAAGAACAATGCATTGCCCTGAGAATTAGACAACGGAGGGAAATACTTTCAGTTTGCTGTAATTCCCTCTGTAACAGCTCTAGGGGATGTTGGGAAAGTAGAGAGATTGCTTTTTGTTCCCATTGATAAAGTTCGCTGCTCCTCACCCCAGCTAATTGTAGTGCCAGGTAAGTATCCCAGTATAAACAGCCACTCTCACACCGTTTGAGTAATCGCTGTTGTACATCATCAGTAATTTGGTTGAGATCCATATCACTGGCAACTTCTGTCATCCACTGGATAGCTGTTTGACTATCTACGCGATCGCAATTGTGAAAATAATTACTACCAAACTGATTCAGCCGATCAATTTCTTCTGTAGTCGCTACTACCAATAACCGACTACGAGCACGGGTGAGCAAAGTATACCATTGAAAGCTTTCTGCTAATGAGGGGTTACCAGTCCCTTCAAATAGACAAAAAGCCACACAAGCTTCAAATTCTCTCCCTTTGGCTTGCTCTGGATTTAAAATCAACAAATTGTCTGAGGAGTTGAGGGGTTTAGTGGAAAAAACCTTGACAGCATTGGCTAAATCATGGAGTAAATGACGGCGATTTTCTTCCTTGTTGGTTTCTCCTGCTAATTTTCGCAGAAATTCCAACGCCTGTTGTTTTGTGTCAAATAACACTAATCTTACTGGCTCCCCAACTTCAAAAGCATCTTCTGGTTTTGCTGGCTCTGGTAATTTTTTTGCTCCCACACTAGAGCTAATTTTTTGACCAATCTCACAAAATTGATTCGCAAATTCTAAAATTTGTCGGGAGTTTCTATAATTACGTCTCAGTTCAACAGAATTTCTAATTTTTAATTGGTTCCACGTAAAATCTGTGGGATTAATCCGTTGATTTAAATCTCCTAATAACCATAAATATGTTTGATGCCCCTGTTCTATCCAAGATTTACAAACTGCAATAATTGCCTGTAATTCACTTAATAATAAATCTTGTGCTTCATCTACAATGAGAATAGAACATTCGGTATTTGTAATTGGTTGATGTATCTTTGATTGTAATAATTTGGCTGCGTCTAAACGACTGATGCGACAACATAAAGCATTATACCAATGTTTTTTATTAATATTTAATAAATTATTTATCCGTTGGGCATTAGCTTTAAACATGACATTTTTACCTTGCTTATGATTTTGCTCCTGCAATACAAAAGCTTGATAAAGTAAAACATCAGTATGATTAATATCTGTTTTTTTAGTATATTTAATTGCCTTGCGTAAGGCTTCTAATTCTTCCTGTGGAGAAGCCAATTTATCGTTAAATTCTGGGTTGATTTTACCTAACCATTGGGGGAAAGTCCCTAGCCAAAAATTATCATGATTGAGGGATTGTTTAACTTCTGTATATTCGGCAATATCTCTACGTAATGCTTCGGGTACAATCAGCATTGTATTCCACCCATAAGCATGGTGGATCTCACTAGCAAATAAACTTGCACATACAGTTTTTCCGGTTCCTGGAGCACTTTGAAAGACGATACAAGCACTATCTTCAAATTTATCAGCAGTAATGTGGGGATATGTAAGTAATTTTGTTAGTGGTTCATCCAGTATGGTTCTTTGATAATCTGTTAATTGAGGAGAATTGCGGTAACTACCATACACAAATTTATACCAATTACTATCCTTCTCGTGATTCCATTGATAAGTGGGATTTTCTGCTAGTGCTGTACCTTGAGGAGTAAGTAATTCTTGGAGAATATTAGGAGGGACAGTATTGTAGTCATCCCATTTATCAAACGCATCATCATAAATACCTCCTCTGATTCCAGCTTTAATAACTAGAATATTGTTAGCGTCTTTTTGCCAAATGACACGCCATTTACCCAATCTAGTACGCAGCATGTTTTTATATCCTTTCAGGGGTTTGGTATGTCTTTCGTCCCCTTTGCTCAAGCGATGGAAAATCTCATAAATTTTCTCCAAAGCCGAGGGTGAAAGTTTTTGAATTTCCCGGAAAGCTGCGCGAATAATTTTTATACTTCTGGGTGACATGACACTAATTGTTCCTCCAGGTATTTTTTCAATTGATACATGTATGATTCCCTCTGCGGGAACAAAAATTAAGTATCAAAAAGTTGTTAAACCTCATCTAGCTAGAAAATGGGGAGTGGGGAATCGGGAGTCGGGAGTCGGTTAGAGGTATTTTCATATTTGGTTGCGGGATTTTCTTGTGGGAGGCTAATTTGAAAGAAGGTGTAGGGGAAAGAACCTTCTTTCATGCTTGATGGGGAAAATTTTTTTCATCGGGACTACCTTGAAAACCGTAGTTTTCGATCCATGAATTTGCGATTGCTACTCTGCGAGAAGCCGTTGCGCGTCTACGGAGCGTCGCAATGACACATGCAAATAATCAGAAACTCCAGGTTTCAATATGGACGGGGTTTAATAAGGGTTTCAACTTATCCCGAACTCAGGTTAAATTATGTGAAGCTGGCGATCGCTGTATGTAGTGAGTGCCAAAATCAGCCATCACTTCTCAACAATTATTCTACTTGGATGAATAGGAAGACAAACTTTACGCTACTGGGCTAGAGGTATAGTGCTAGGCGCAAGTAATAAGTAATAAGTAATAAGTGTACTGCTCATAGGTTGCAGCCTTCAAAAATGTTCTAACATAATTGCGTAGTGCTGTATTTTTTGGCACCACTATCCAACAGAGTATTTTTTTGACAATTCAGATAACCTTGTTATTCAAATCAGAATTTTGGGAACTATGTAACAAAGTAGATATTAAGATATAACAGTAATTTTACTGATATATCTTAACTTTATTATGCAGCTTTTATCCTGACTTCTATCTTGCTGAATACAGGGACAATCAATGAGAAGATATAATTTTTTACTATTTAAAATACCTCTATTTGATCTCATTTTTAAGATTAATTACTTATTTTTATGGGGCATCGCTACTTTCTTTGTTTTAGATACTGGTATTGTACAAGCGGTGGGTTCTCAGCAAAAACAACTAAATTGTCAAGGAGATACATTTGCTGATTGTGTACCTTTAGGGACTAGTAAATTAATTAATCCAGGAAAAATTGAGCATATTCCTTCAGCAACGAAGAAGGGTAAATTTATGGCTCAAATTAACCAATCAGCAATAAGTACTCCATCCCTGAATAATATTAAGACTCCACCTCCGCAAGATATCACCCCCCTCAATTCTCCGACTCAGGAAAATCAACTCGACACACCCTTACTACCGCCTCCAGAGGAACTGCTCAATCCATCTCGACCAAAAAATCCAGAAGATTCTTCTCCGATTCAAGGGGTTCCAGGAACAATTACGGTAGAGCGTTTTGAGGTGGAGGGTAGTAGTGTTTTTAGTGCTGAAAAATTGGCTGAGGTACTCAAACCATTTACCAAACGTCCCCTATCCTTTGCGGAACTGATGCAAGTCCGTTCCAGAATTACAAAGCTTTATATTGATAATGGCTATTCGACTTCTGGGGCTTTAATTCCCCCCCAAACAATGAATGATGGAGTTGTCAAGATTCAGGTGGTGGAAGGGGGGTTAGAAAGTATTAATGTGACTGGCTCCAAAAGACTCAACTCTAGTTATATACGTAGACGCATTGCTAGAGCCAGCAAAAAGCCGGTAAATGTTCCCCGTTTATTAGAGTCTTTAAAAGTATTACAATTAGACCCCCTGGTAGAAAATCTATCAGCTGAACTTGTAGCTGGTTCCCGTCCGGGAAGAAATATACTGGATGTGAAAGTGACTGAGGGTGATACCTTTGGAACTCAATTTACCTTAGATAATGGACGTTCCCCGAGTGTGGGTAGTTTCCGTCGTCGTGCTCAACTAAATCAAGGTAATTTACTAGGATGGGGAGATGCACTATCCATTGGCTATACGAATACTAGTGGTAGTAACGCCTTTGATTTGAGCTATTCTGTACCCGTGAATGCACGTAATGGGACTCTTAGTTTTGCTTATAGTAATAATCGTAGTAACGTAATTGAAGATCCGTTTAATGAATTGGATATTATTTCCAACTCCCGCTACTATGAATTGACATTTCGTCAGCCATTGGTGGAAACATCTACTAGGAAATTTACCTTAGGACTGACAGCATCCCGGAGTGAAAGTAAAACTTCTCTGTTAGATACACCTTTCCCTTTATCTGCTGGTGCTGATGATGAAGGACGTACCCGGATTTCTGCGGTGAGATTCTTTCAAGAATGGACACAACGTAATCGCAGTCATGTGTTTGCGTTGCGATCGCAATTTAATTTAGGTATTGGTGCTTTGAATGCGTCTATTAATAGTGATGCTCCCGATAGTCGCTTTTTTAGTTGGCGTGGTCAAGGGCAATGGATACGATTGCTGGCTCCTGATACAATGTTGGTGGTTCGCGGTGATGTGCAATTAGCTGATAGCTCCCTGGTACCGACTGAACAATTTAGTTTGGGTGGTTTGGGTAGTGTGCGTGGTTACCGTCAAGATTTTTTGCTGGCTGATAATGGAGCTTTACTTTCTACTGAATTACGTTTGCCTATTTTCAAGCGTTCTCAAACTCTGTTACAAGTAGTACCTTTTGTCGATTTGGGTACGACTTGGAATAGTAATGGTACAACACCAGACAATAATAGCCTTGCATCTGTCGGGTTGGGTTTACAGTTGGTGCAGGGAAATTTATTTACCATTCGTTTAGATTGGGGGATTCCTCTAATAGGAGTGGATTCAGACAAGAGAACATTGCAAGAAAATGGTCTTTATTTATCTATTACCAGTCAGCCGTTTTAAAGTATTAGGCCATAAATATTCCTATGGATAAGCTGACCCACCTTTAACTTGCATAATTTGTGAAACTCCTCCCCAGGAGGTTCCCTATCTAATTAATTGAGAATAATGTTAATAAGCCCCTGAATTTCCAAACTCCCGTGAGGTTTTTGATGATGTATTGCCCCTCAAGCTACTGATTGTTTCCATTCTCAGATGACTGCTGTGTAACTTGTCTAACTTGCTCAATCTCTAGTTCTAAAGCTTGGGCAATTTGCTCGATACTCAATCCTAAAGCTAAAAACCGAGGAACAGACTCCAATTTGGCTTGAATTCTACCTTCTTCTCTACCTTCTTCTCTACCTTCCTCTAAAGCTTCCTGATAAACTTTAGTTTGGCGCAAATCACTTAAACTAAACATAGCTTCAATCTCCTTGCTACTAAATTTGGGTAATTTATAAACCAATATCGTCTCTATTAATTGTAGAAGCTCCCGCCTTTGTCTTTCATTCTCTATCTGTTGTGTTGTACGTTTAATTAATTCTTCAGCTTGGGCAATTGCCTCATCTTCTTCTGCAATAATTAACTGTAGGGTAGCGATGCCAACAGAAGTTGATGATGTCTGTGCTAGTTCATCCAAATAAATTCGAGATACCCTTGAGGAATTGAGTAATTCTCGATATCTTTGAGTGGTTCCTATATCAACATTTATACTGGGATAAATAATAACTCCATACCAATCATTAGTTAGTTTTGTTTTGTCCAGATAGAGGAAAATTTCGCTAAAAAAACGGGAGTAAAATTGAGTATCTGGTTGAAATTGAACCTCAAGAAAATAAATCGGTTGTTGGGGATTTTTTATGTTGGGAAGAAAAACGCCATCAATTCTAAAAGCCAGTTGTTTGACTTCTACGGAGGCAAATTGATAGCTTTGTGCTTCTTGGGGGGGGATGGTTAATTAATTCAAAAAAGATGCCGGGAAAAGATTGAAACAGCCGATAGAAGATGGTGTCAGTTTTCACGCTGGTGCTGGCTGGGCTTTAGTTCTTAGTATAACCCGTAATCAACCACCCTCTAAGTTTTCAGGCGATCGCTACTCAATTGTCGCAATTAAACAATGCTAAAGTTAGAACTGGTAAGGGCTGTAGTATCTACTCCAGTTAATGTTGCTGGGACTTGAGAAGTGGAAGTTATTTCTTGGTTTTCATTTCACAATTGTAATTTTGTACACTAAGTACAGGGAAAAATGTCTTTATTTTTTCAGCACATTTTCCGTTGATTAACAGGTTATATTAAACACGGAGCTGGATAATTATTTTATATTCCTATCTAAAGCCCTAATATAGAACCAAACTAATGTAACTAAGTATGTCAGTGTCTCAACCCAGTCACGGTGAAACTACCGATTTAATTATGGGTGTTCCCTATCCAAAAAATGGAGACTTGTCACCAACTTCTACCTCTGTACGCACTATCAGCCAGCAGAAAGGGACTATTTCCTCTTTTCTGGCACCTCTAACTCCAGATACTTTTAAGCAGGTTGTTAAGGATG
>JAAUYH010089009.1_pt1 | contig 16830 bp, 3 predicted proteins | sample 7278061 | NCBI WGS metagenome assembly JAAUYH01 (sample SAMN14350203, study PRJNA611818) | marine sediment metagenome | isolation source: surface marine sediment (0.6m) | place: French Polynesia: Moorea | collected 2018-08 | reverse complement strand
GCCGCTCGCTCTCGAGCACCAGTCAATCCAAAGTCAGACAACGCCTTCTTCAGAGCTGTGTTAAATGCATCACGAGCAGCTGGTGATCCACAATTGATTTTCTCCCACTTCGGTGGTACAGCATGGCTACTTGAACCTACTGGACGCACACCAATCGACAAGTAGGCCTTCGATTCTATTGAAGCTTGGGTGCCTATGACATCAGCAAGTGGATGCTCCCAAATCACATGTCCATTAAGCGACGCAACTAGAACTCGGCGAGAAGTCACTAAGCCAGCGTGGATTTTGTCGGCTCGTTGAATAATACCATGCACATCCACGAGCTGCCCACGAATAGTGTTCGGAAGTCTGGTACTTTTGCGAATCAACGCCCACAGAAAGTAGTCAACACTCTCGTTTTCGAGAACTGGTGATGTAACCGTGAAATCCACCCACGATACTAGACGCTCGCTTTTCGTACCAGAATCCGATCCACTAATACCGCGAAGAATTGCGTTGCCCAACGCCGAACTTAGATCGTAAAGCGCAAGCCGATCACGTCGTGTACCAAGAAAAGTGCGAGGTGGTCTAATTGGCTCTGCAGAATTTCGATTGCGTTCTGAAACCAATAAACTACGAAAACCTGCAGCAGGTTCTGCAATGAGATCTAGCGCACCTGTAATCGGCTTCAGCACACCACCAATGACTCCCTTTCGCAGGCCTTTCATGAACCCAGATGCACCGTCTTCTACAGCCCCTTGGACGGGGTCACGAATAAGCCCTGCTGCCCCAGACGCAATTCCATGACCGAAACTTAGTGCACCATTAAAGAGGCCTTGCGCGGGAGACACCACAGCTCGAGCACGACCTCCGCGAATCGACTCTCGTTCAGCGAGATATTCTCGGTCACCGACTGCAGTCTCCAATCCATGAGCAACAGCACGGGGAATTTCGCCGACTGAACCAATCAAACCACCAACCGTATTCGTGAGCAGCGAAGAGGAACCACGGCCTATACTCACAATAAAGTCAGCAGATCCTTTTGCTTTCGCTGGTTCGTAAAAGAAATCTTTCGCTCCGATAGCAATTGAGTCGAACAGACCAGACGGATTCCCGATGAGTGAGTTCGACGCGAGGAGAGCCATCTTCTGACTCGAACCCTGCGCAATGTAGAATTCGGCTATCAACGATTGAAAGTGAGCTACAGAATCAAAAACATGTTGTAGTTCGAGGGAATTAAACCGAAACTCGGCATTCTGCACATTTCCGAGAACTGCAAGAAGCGCTCTAATAATGGAGCGTGGTCGTCCAGATGCAGATGATGTCCGAGATGAAATGAAAGATACAGTCACTTTCACTGGGCATAGTTCCAGATTCGTCACGTAAAGTCGCTTGATGGCACTGGAATGTAACTCGTCGTTTTCTATACCTTCTTCATCGTCTTCCACATTTTGCCCGATTAATTTCGGCACTCCAACCTCTTCTCCATCTCTAGAAGACAAATTTTCAATCATCGACTCGTCAGATGCACCAGTAGCAGCAAGTAAACTTTGAATGAATGCCCAGCCTCGAAGTACAAAATCTTCATCGGCATTCACCTGAATTTGTTGAAGAGCAACGTAAATACCACGGAAATACCCAATTCCATTCTTGATGTGAGGATACTCTCCATCCACTGTCAATTCAAAGAATGGTTTTCGTCGTGCAGCAACACTTGGTTGAGCTTTACCAACAGATGTGACCGTTGTATGCAATGGAGACCAAAGTGCCACAGGCCACGCCGCTTTAGGTAGCTGATTATCCAGTTGTACATCTTCTACTTCACATACAACGAGCTGTTGCCCATCGAATCGATCCAGTCGGAAATGAATACCAGACACCAACAGGTACGCAAGTTCCAATGGTGTTTCATCCACAAACGATAACCCAAGCGCTTTCACCCAGATTTTAACATCCATCGTATTGCGAGGTACGGGTTCAACATTCTTATGCGATTGCTCGATTCCCTCACCATAACGAGGCGGCTTCGAATTCAGTGCATTAATATTGTCAAGTGAATTCGCGTTTTCATTTCCCCCTTTAGAAACAGGGTGAATCTCACTGACGTCATCGGCGAACGTCACCACCTTAGTCGGTCCGTCCACGTGAACAGAAATCAGTAAGCCGGGTTTGAAGCGTTTTGAATGTTGATACTCAACATCATCCTGAATAATGTCTATGTTTAGATTGAAAGTTGGATGGCGGATTTCTTTCAAGCTCAACGTTCGTTGCGCGCCGTCATAGTATCGTGCGCCGTCAACGCCGCTTTCTGTTTGCAAAGGTCCGAGCGCGCTTGTGGACAGTGACCTCGTAACACCTTCCTGCTTATTCTTTGTGGAGACCAGCTCAATTACCTCGACTACAAGACATCGTCGTCTCAATGGAGACTGAGGGTCATCCCAAGAATAACGAGTAGACTTTCCAGGCCGCACTAACCACGGCGTCTTCTCTTGTACGCCATTCTGACGAAATGCAATCGAACGATTTCTGCATGTATTCACAATTCGGTAGGGTGGCGTCCTTCGATCTTCACGTTCGATTACAATTGCACCGACACCACCAGCCAATCTGCACACTGCTATTCGTGCAATATACTGCTCATGCCTACTTGGACGATACATTTTAGCGGCAAAGTATCCTTCTTTGCCGTCAACACTGATAGGGCGCGACCAAATCCAATCGCTCGAACCGTTTTCCAAACATCTCCTGATGCAAATCTCTTTCTTGTCTTTCTGAAAATCCCAATGTAGTGGAACACATGTTCCTGGTTTCGTGGTATGAACGTTGGATGTCAGTGCATTTCCGCCCGCATCTAACGCGGCAGGTTGGCACCATTGTAACGTCACATCAGTTCGGTTTTCAATCCAGATGGCGTTTCGAATCGTAACGATTAAAGTACGGTGAAACTCACCACGAGCAGGGCGCACTTCGGCAATCAATGATACTTTCCCCAGCGTGAACAACTCTGGCATCTCTATGTCGAAAATATCAGATGGCAGTGACACCCAGGTCGACTGTGTCGATTCAACAGATCGGAACGCAATCCACGAACCAGTAAATGCAATGAATTTGTCTGCTGGGACGCCAGGAGGGCGACTACGAAGGAAAATTTCTTGCACATCGTTCGATAATTCTCCATTCGTTTTCGCATTCTTGAACATGAGATCAGAACAGGATCTGTTCCGAATCCAGAATTCAGAGTAAAGCATGAGCTTATGTGATATGTTCGCTTTCGACCTGTCGAACTTGGCTAAGAACTTGCAATTCCCGTCTCCATGAGAACCAACAGGTATTCCGACAAGATTACCGAGGTCTTTGTGAACACCCAAGATATTTCTGGCCTTGCGCAGTGAGTTGAGATCCGACTCTCCAACATCGGTCACTGGACAGTTGTCGTAACCAATTCCGACTGATAGCCGAGACAGGTCAGTGCCCGCTGTGTGTATGTGAACTGTTCGCAATGGTTCAATCCATTCTTTCGATACATAGGAGTTTCGGTCATTCGATTTCATTAACCGAGTGTTCGTTATGGCGATGGAGACTGGACGAGGAAGTGCATTCGAAATCAAAAATGGAGCACGAAGCACGATATCTAGCCACGGTTTCCCACTTTGGTTAGTCATATCCATACTGGAAGACACGCCAATTCGCGGTACAAGTAGAATTGTGAACGGATTGCCATGATGAATAGCTCGGCATGACAAACTTGGCAAATCGGCATGACTAAGTTTCAAGGAACGAGTTGATTTCGTTGAACTTTCGTCGGAACGCAGGATTTCATCTAGTTTCAATCCAGCCGTCAACAATGATGAGAAGCGACTTAATGGATCGCTCCAGTGATACGAATACACGACTCGACCACGGGTTGACGAGTCCTCGGCTCCATCAGCTGAGTTATTCGGTGTATCCATATCAGGAGCTTCAAGAACAATTGGTCGCAAACAAATTGTACGCTCGACTGCATGCACAGGCACAGACCAAGATTCTCCAGCTTTGATCCAAATCGGGTCCTCGCCTGATCCCATCGCAGAATCTTGAGAATACCGATGGCCATCAGTACTGCTTCTTGAAGTCCGCGAACTTTGCCCAACTTTGACACCAAAAACTGTTCTAGTTTCATTCACAATTCGAAACAGAGAGCGAAGGGAACCAACGGGAACACCATTTCGCATAGCTACTGTCCAAACCAATGTGAGAACACCCTGAATAGAATCGCGTTTCTTATCTTGTCCAAATGACGTTTGTGTGTTGGTCTCTCGGAAAAAGTACACAATACGAGAACCAACTTCGGCGGCACTCAACGAGACTGGGTCGTAGCCAGTCATCGATACAGTGCACTGCATGGAAAGACGTCGATCACGATTACTGTCTATCCGGTCATGTGCAACCCCAGATGACCACAACCCATCTTCTGTGGGCATCTCAACTTCAAGCTCAGCCCCATTCCCCTTCAGATTGCGTCTCATTGAATCGTACGGTAACCAAAGAGACACACTTCGACCCGTTTCATTTTTCACACAAAATGCAGCGACGCTAGGCCTCTGTGAATCAACCATAGCTTGACGCACATCCGTGATTGTTGTCGTTGTCGTTGTAGAAGCGCTGGCATTTTCTTCGGTTTTCGTTTTCAAACTGCGCAACAAATCCTCTACAGCACTCTTCAAAGTTTTCACAACTCGAAACGCTCCTGAAACTGTGGTTGGTGATATGTTTGCATCTATTGTCTGTTCCGCTCGTAACTGAATGGCTTCCGAACCAGACTTTCCTCGAGAGGCCGCAACCTCGAATGAAAACGGCTCCAGCCCAGGTTCCCACCATCCTTTCTCGTCATTAAACAGGTCCACAGAGAATTCGAATTTCGCGTTTGTCACCCAAATGCTAGACTTGATCACTGCATGTCCCACCCGAAGTTCCATAATGGGAATGTAGTATCCAGACACTTCGTCGGTGAAGATTAGTCTGGCATGCGGAACTGAAACAGTGGCAAACAATTTTGCATCTCCCTCTTCACCTTTGTCAATCCATTCATCAAAGCGACCGGGTTGCGGAGGACGAACAGAGAGTACGCTGGGTCGTAGCCGTGCCGAACGCGAACCAATAGCCAAGATTAGTGGAATATCATTCACATCAACACGAAGCAAGAGAGATTCGGCGTTGAGTGAAAGCTCTGACCCTGGCGCTTTTGTTGGTTCGCCTCCTGGTGTTGTTGGTGGGTCATATCCACTGCCTTGATATTTCAACGATATATCGCTAGGATACAACAACGGAACTTCATCATCCGCTGGATTCCTCTGGATAAGAGACGAGGGAGTAATAAAGTTCAATGTCGACTCAGATAGCACTGGTGTCTTATTTGACAAATTTATGTTCAATCCATGAGCTGCAAGTTCGAACGTGTTTCTTCCGGTGACAGCTGCCCATTCCACCTTCGCAATAATGTCACCTCTTAGAACGAGTGACCTGCTGTCCCCAGAATATTGGTGCGCCATCAACCATATTTGTGGTCTCGATACAGTTAGAATAAGTTGTCGACCGTTAAATCGCAGTAAAGGCGCCGGAGCCGATGAATTCAAGTACGGGAAACCGGGAGTTGTTAACAAACCCAAATCCCGAAACAGCTCCGGAACAACTATCACGTTGATATCAGACATGACAACCATTATATTTGCTCGATGACCATGTGGCCGATCCCATGTTAATGTTACGGATTTGTTCTCTTCGTTGAGCGTTTGAGTAGACAATTCACTTTCTTCAACATGAGATTTAGGTGTTCTGGTGCTTATAATAGTCACGTTAGGGCGAACAGCATGAGGTCTGATGTCTATCAAAGAATGAAGTGAGCCACTGACTTCAACAGACATGTGATAATCCACACCATATTCGAATGTTCCATGAATATGGCGCAGTTCTGTTCGGATAAGTTTCGCAGAATCATTAGTAGGATCGCCACCGTGCTTGATTGTGCTCGTAAGGGAAGCCACTTCGAACAATATTTGATAGTTTGGTGGCATTGGATGTGACGAAAACATTATCGGACGAATCGGCTTTCTCGCAGGTAGAACTGGCGTCTTCAATCCACGAACTATATCTGTGAATTCAATATCAGGGCGCTCGATTAAGTTCTCCGTAAAGCAAAAGTACAGAATGCTATACTGTGCTTCACACAAATCAGCATTCATGCTTTTCGGTGCACAAATCCTTACGCGAATTGTCGGTCGCCACAGAGTTGGGTCGTATTTGCGTTCGTCTTCACCTTCCTTCAGAACAGGAACACCTTCGGGATTTATAACAACTTGTGGCACTCTTCGTCTCCGCCAGAGATCCAATTTTGCCGCAATGTAGACATTCTCCGTGAATGGGATTAATTCAGATGGTGGTCTATGCGGGTCAATGGTCTTCACTGAAACGCTGGGCGTTATTGTGTCGCCTCGGTATCCACAACTACCATCGTATAGCACATACCCTGTAACATCATCTGTGGCAACTTGCACACCAAACTTGTAACCAGGTGCAGGCTCGTCTTCGTTTGTCACAGCGGAATGCCCGACAATAAAACGAAGTGCCTCATGCGGACTCTGAGAATGTCTGGGAATAATGACATTGATATTCTCGGTTACACAGTTCAGCCGAAGTCGATTCTCACGATTTGTAAGGGCAGACAAATCCTCTGCGAGGTCATCGTCAAACACTTCCGCAATACCGCCTTTGATTTCAAGCACTGGCCGTAGATTCTCGCGCAAAACATCAAAGTATTTCTTCAGGATGATAACGAATCGTTGAAGGTAAACAACTTTCAAGTTTCTCAGTCTGGCCGTTAACCATGGATCACCACCACCAGTTTCAGGGATTTTCAGTGTCCAGCCATCCACCGCGCTACTCTCATTGGGGTTACGGTCAGGCTCCGAGGCTCGATTGTACTCAACTGCACGTGAATACACATCAAATGCCGACGTCAAATCTCGCACTTCAAAGTGCCCTAGCTGACCTGAAGCCTCTACTGCTCCATTGGGCACTTGAATAAGTTGTGACTTGCAGTCGCCAACCTTGAACGAAGCTATTGCACCCTCACCAGAGACTAGTACCAAACCAACACCATCCAAAACTGCCGTCACAACAAGTTTCCCACGATTCGCGAACGCTTGCTTCGACATTTCCATACCAATGTTGGCCTTTTCTCGAAACTTGCGCGCCGCAGAAACTGTCGTCATTCCCAAAGCATTGAACGGGTCCGAGTATTCCCCTTGAGGCTCGGTCGGCACCTCCGCATTGCTGTTTGGTTCAGAGGTTTCGGCAAGGTGGTTTTCTGCACGCTGTGTGTTATCCACGAATGATCCATCACTGGGTTTCTCCACCAAGTAAAAGAAGTCGGCCAATGCCAAATATGTTTCGCGAACACACACCAACTGCAAGGCAAGTATCTCAACTGCAATTGTTTGTTCATGCTTACTGAGGTCACTGATATAGGTGACTGTTACAAATGCTTTCCCTTCATCCTCATGATTTGATGTTGGAAAAGGATTCAAACTTCCCCCCTTGTTTGCCAACCTATTTGTTTCAACGCTCGAGCTACTTCCCGCGTGTGCCAGTTGTTGATACGGTGCTGTTGCGCCTCTGCTGCCATCGATAACCGTGAATGAATGAACTCGATAAGTGAATTTCATCGTTTTCGGTCGACGACTCAATTTGCACAGTGTTCCTAATGAAGACACTGTGACGATTCTGCGTGATGAAGCATCTCGCAATTCAAGGTTCAGGTCCTCCAATTCGAAAAGCATCTCGAACGAAATTAACGAGGACATTGGGAGAGGTTCTGGTGGTGTGGTAATATTGAAACCGTCCTCCGTGACCTCATCTTCCGACCACCCTGATGTACTTTGACCAACTGAATAACATTCAAGTGAGCTCTGGGTGTTTGATGACCCGTTCCAAGCTTTCACAACAGCAAGCGCTTGGCGGAACGCTTTGTGTGAGATTGACGTGCTTAAGGATGACAAAATCATTTTCAGTTTCACCTTAGCGATGTCAATGCTACCGAGGTGATTTGTGAGTGCTTCAACGTAGGACGGATTGTGCAGAACTTGAACAGTTAGGTTCAAAGAGAACTGTCGTACTAGGCGTTCCGCAATCTGGCTCTTCCCATTCGAAGCAAGAAACACGCATAGGTCGCTACATGATATTTGATAATCAGTATACTGAATATCGCAATGCCTAGCAGACGTCCGCTTCGAACTAATCACGCTCTGTGAATCCATCTCATCATCTGCATTCGCTGTTGGCTTCAATGGTAACAAATAAGCCGGTTCTGTAGATGTAGTCATCGCGAATGTGCCCAAATCAACAATGACGGCAACGGACTTTTCGGTAGTCGGTGCAATGACAAAGCGCGGCGCTCTAATATGTATATCCATACACATAGGCTCTTTGTGTTCGAGAATTGCTTTCTGAACCTCCATTCGAAGGAACGCGAGTCTGGGCGCGGCTGAACGACTGAGAAACGACATAATTGAGGGCAGCTTTTCACGCGGCGACCAGAAAGATAGCGCAGAGATAAACGCGCAATCAGGACCATCAAGAACAACTTCCATTCCTCCAATAGCCACGTCCATGGTTAATCTAGTTTGGTCTGTTGCGTCTTCATCGTCTGAACACACTTGTCGGATTCGCAGAGCTGCGATGTACTTCAATGGATTTTCGACAGTAATATTGTCGCTTTCGTCGTTGGCTGGATCATTAAAATTATCATCAAGGCCATGAATTGAGTTGGATGGAGAACTTTTCGAACTGGAGTAAGACTCGTAAACAATCCCATCGTCATTACCGTGCTTACTTCGAATAGCTTGCAACGCGGAACCAACATCGGTTGGATACGACCGGCTAGTAGTACTCGAGAAAGAGTGTGTGTTTTCGTGAGATTCGGAAACTTTCTTTTCGTCACCGAAATCTACACTATTTGTTGCCGTGTATGTTTTGCTCACTTCATCGGCTACGCGGGGTAATCGCGCATACCAGAACTTTGTTTGTTTCACAAGGTCATGCGCTTCAAACGCTCCAAGAACTGCTTCGACAACGAAACCAGTGACAGCTGCAGTTGTGATGCCTAAGCGGAGTTCCCGAAACTCAAGGCTGGCCATAGGTGTTGGGTTGTTTGGAAACCCACCACGACTGAGCTTGATTCCCCCACGCTCTAATAAAAATGCCACACGCAGTCGAGGTATCGAATCGATTCCCACATTGAAGACTGCGTTTCTCGATTGACTTGGAGAATCGTCAGCAATCAAGGAGTTTGCTGACGCGACTATTCCAACTGTTGATTCATCATTATCGGTCGATTGTGAAACAACAAGTTCCTCGTCACGAGTGTCGTGATAGCTGCTGTCAGAGTCTAGCGATAACCGACGAGATTCTGTACTCGGTAACGCCCCGTTCTCGCTATCCAAGTGATTTTGTGAAATGGGTGTTCGCCTAAAAGGTGACCAGAATGACCATCCCCTCGAGTCATTGTTCGAAACCGGCTCGTCTAATAGAATGCGGTCAGCCATATCCCTGAATAACAATATATCTTCGTACGTCTCTTCCGATTCGATTCGTTCTACAACCGCGGAAAGCACTGGGTCTTCCCTTCGCCCTTTCCGCCTCGCGGTGACAACGGAGTTTCTTGCTTTGATGTATTCTTCACGCAGTTCTCGGCGCTCCTGGAGTTTTCTCACATCATGCAGCAGCAGCATAGCCTTCCTTCTCTCTTTAAATCGGGGAAGTAAACGGTCCACAGCCCATTGCCATCGACCCTTCGCCGTAGTTGGTCTCACGCGTCGGTCAATATCGGATAGATACATGACTGTCGACAAAAGTGTGTGGTAGTTGAAATCATCAAGACAAATCGCAATGTCAGGAACACACAAATCTATTTCCACTCGAGGTCGCTGCTTTATCCAGTGTTTGGAGGGGTCGTTAGAAGAAACCGCTTCGGCAAGTGCTTTTGGTCTTACAATCGACATACGTAACTCCCCGTCCATTGGCTTAATCGCATGTCGCTTGCAAGAACGGACGTAACCAGCCCAATGACCCGGCCGTCGTTCGCTGTTCGGCGCGTCTATCCACGGCTTTAACTCATTTCCCTCCACACCTGGTTCCCAGTTGAGTACCAATCCCTCCAATTGCGCTATTTTTTGTACGACCGGAGATAACTCGGTATTGAACGCCTTAGACCAAGTGCTGTCGGCAGCACTGGCATTCAATGAGTCCAAAGCTAGGGAACAGGTGTATGGTCGGCCACGAACACTGCTAGCATCTTCGTATTGAACAATTACGTTTTCGATTTGTATTTGAATGTTATCCACGATTCGCATCACATACTTCTTCCACCAAGTCAATCCAAATCCAAATCGCCATCCTGAGGAAGAAGATGTTGGTTCCTGTTGGACTGTCTTGGATGATTCATCGGCACCTGGTATCTTATCGGCGGGCGCATTCCGAAGACTAAATTTGACATCTCGTACGGATTCATCAATCGCAAGTCGTGCAGTTCGCAGACGCTTTTCGCGTACACCAAGGTCTTTCTGCTCGCCATCGGAAACAGGCGAAGCAACAATGGCAACATCAGTAAGAATGATTCGTACAGGTTGCGATTGAAGATGCGTCCACGGCACTTCCACACACAAAAGACCAACATATCCGGCGGTGACAGTTACGGGCAAGTCGAGTCCGAAATTTTCGCATAGAACTGCAAGTGATTCCGCTCTCAATCTGAGTCCACGCAACTCAAGATTGCCTTCCCATATTCCATTTCCGATACTTTCTTTCGTCAGCCCGTCTACATAGCTGCCCAGATGTCGGTACAAAACATCTGCGATAATGCGCTTAACTACCTCCATTCAACGAGGAAGTGAATCGAGGCACACCGCATGCTCCTACCGACAACAATTGTGTATACAAGCATACGTAAGGTGCGTCATTGACAGGGAGGAATGTAGACAACTAATTTGATGCAGTCAATTAAGCAGGAATGTGATATTTCCGAAATTAAACTACGCTTAGCATAGCCAAATAGATCATTATTTTTCTGTCAATCCTGGTAGTATACCGACCGGTATTATTTTCTACCACTTGAGAAGTGCAATGTAATAAAATACTTCTTGGCAATAAAACGAATTTCTAAAATTTCGAAAAAAATCATCCACTGATCAATAATTTGAAAAACAAAAAGCAGATTAGATTTTCCCAAAAGAAATATAACTGAACACAGAACAAGATTCTACCTTCAGTCTGTAATCTTTCTAACACACAAAATTATAAGTAACGTACGTACCTCCTTTTTCATATTTTCAAAAAATGCATTCCATCCACAATTCCATAAAAATCTATATGCTGTACTATACACAGCACCAGTTTTTGCATCATTACCCATTCAAAGATCAAAGAATATTATCAAGGCTTCATGGGCCTCATTTATTGAACGAAGTTTTTAAGAAAATTTGAAATAAATGGTAATTAAATCAGTATCCAATATTTTACACTCAACCATATTATATCATACCCTAATCAGAAATACGCATGAGTGACCTTCGAAAATATTTTTTATTGACGATCTACGCCTTATATGAAGGCCTCGCGGAATCATTCAAGTTAGGAACATAATGTATATTTCATGTAACAAACACGTTACCATTCAAATTGTTGGTAGACTGTGTACTAATTAGAGTTGTTAATTGAGGGGTATGGTATTTGTATATCGGAAAAAGTACAGCATCAGTTCCAAGGGGTAGACTAAATGCTAATTTTCTAGGGGTATAACCAATGAATAAGCAATTTTTCAAATGAAAATTAGAAGGAGACAGGGAAGCGTATAAAATATTTTTCCGAATCGGACTTGTGATATTGCGGAATCAGAAAGATTTTTGAAATCGTATAGACTACGCTATGCTCAAAGAGTCCACTGATGTACAAATTCTCCAGCCAATAATACCAGTCGCATTCATGTTTTCGACAACATGCATTCCAAACAACCAGGATGTGAAAGTCAATGAGAGCCCGTTATGTGACTTAGTTTTGGTTAGACACTCTTTGTGGTCACAATGAGGACCGAGCCTTCACCAGGCTGTGAACAGCATAGTAAAACAGTAGTAGCAATCTCCACGCCTAGGTGATAGAATTGTAGTTGTAAAGTCAGCGCCGAGGCGACAGAAAGGTTAAAAGTAGTACGATAGTGATAGTGGTGCGAATAGTGCGTGCTCCTGCTACCGCCCTCGTGTCTCCACGTCCGGCTGGTGCAGCAATTTGAGCTTGTGTAATCTATTCGTCTTGTTCTCCCCCTTTAGTTTCGTGTCGACGACGGTTAAGTATGTAGCAATTAGCTGAAGTAATTGCTAATCAGTTACATTAGACTAACACTAATTAGTAAACTACTAAATTAAATATTTCTTATTTTGACATTATGTATCCAGAAATTACATAAAGAAGAGACTAACTTCATATACCCCTGCTCAAGGAAACGAATCGAGAAAAGTATGGAAAAAGTCATCAATTCTGAGACTTTATAGGAACAAGCCGAAGAGAGATTCTCGTAAAATGACGGTTCTGTGAACTTGGTAGCTGTGAAATTTTCGAAAAAACTATTGTGCATGGAGGTCCGGAAGCATTACCAAATATTAGGCTAATGGCCAGTTCTGCCCGAAACTCATCCTAAACATACAGTGAATGAATAAAATGCTCCAGGCGTTAGTGAAACACGTGCCGAATAACGATTTGAGTGCGTTCAATCCTCCCTTTATTCAATATGAGGTTTTATCGATCGATAGGCCATCATCATGAAAAGATAAGACAGTATTCATCTTCATTGAAATTCAAAGTGGTAATCTCATTTTACTGTAGACAATGTCTCCGAGACTCTATTTCTGCTATGTGTCATCGTTGACATTGATTGATGGGGTCAAGAAGCAAGTAAGGAAGCATCGATGGCACGTATCACACATTCAAAGAATACAAGCGAAGTGGATGTATTTAAAATTTGTCCTTGTTTCTAATTTAGAAGTATTGGACAGTATGTGGTCTGGGGAATTATTTCCGCTTATCTAAAAAATGGATGCGAATCAAATGACTACGAAATTTCAATTTATTTGTATCCTCGAAGCCTATGTCAATTACACCATGGAACATTTTTCATTCCTTAACTAAGTCGAGAGGTAGTTTCGATGCATCTAGTATTTCGGGGAGCCTCCTATCCTTACGATACCTACAAATTGTGTAGTATCGCTCGATATTCGACTGAGAAATCCATTGGAACATTCCCGTGATAACATCAAATGCATATTTTCCCAATGAATATACAGAAAAGAGGCAAAGGAGGCTGTCAAAGAAAGTAATCAAGTGGTTACTTCCGAAAGCAGAATTCATTTTGCACTATATTCTCTGGAAGAAGGGGATTCAGGGTATCTAGTTGTCGAGTACCAAACAAGCTTGAAAAATCATATGAGTTAGCGATCTGAAAAGTTGCACTAGCTTCACAAGAGCAAATCGTATTGATTTCTCCTTTGTTTTCTTATAGCCACAACCATTTTTAGATGTAAGTGAGGTAAAATTCACGGAACGAGTGTAGGATTCAAAGTTGAAATAAACTAAGGCTGGGTCCACTACTCAATATAGTGTTCTATTATCAGAATAAAAATCGAGAAGGAAACAAATTTCACAGAGCTAATAAAATTTCGGACCTTTTTTTAACTTCAATCATGAGATTCTTGCCATTTCATCACCAATACTTGGTGCTCAGAGTGAAGTAAATTTCTAAACTAGAATGGTTCTGGAAAGTTCTTCGGGTAAAGACGGGCGAACTATCCGTTGTATTATTTCTTGAAGTCTCTATCCCTATCCTCCAAATCTCATTCAGTGCTATTGTTTTCTTGCGCTGAATGTGATAAACAGATCGATTCAGAGGGAACGCTTCGACTCTGTTGGCATGAACGACGCCACTATAGACAATCTAGGGGTATTATCGAAATATCAGAAGTGAAACAACACAGTTTAGGTGGTTTCCAGCAGCGTCGCACTATATAAATATGTTTTGAAAACACAAAAAAAATCGACTATTCGTTCTGTAGATATTACTCGTAACTACAAAATTTTCACATATTCAGAGTTTAGTGTGAAGCGCCGAGAAAGAGGATGTGCCACAGTGATGAGTATGAGGATGCTTTCTTTTTCATCCTTTTGGTATCGAGATCCAGGAGTATGATTCCATTTCCAGATGATAGAATACGATGTGCAGAAATTTTTTGAGAGAAAATTATGAAATGAGATTGTCCCAATGTTCCAAATCAGGCAACCCTACTGCAAATTTTCCAGGAGAAGAATGTGCTAGCTCGGGTCGTGAGCAAATAATTTTTCAGAACTAACTGATAGAGCATGATTTAATAAGGCTGAAAAACGATTTTGTCAAATATTTTCTCTCTAGGTTCGTCTTGGATTTCAGTAAGACAAGTGCGAAAACAATCTGAAGTTCGGTAGCTGTTTTTACAGAGCATTATGTCTTTTTTTGGCAAAAATAATTTCCGGAAAGCGTAATCAATATTTTGGATCAAAAATTTTACCGAAAATGTTTAATTGTCTCCTTCCTAAGGAAAACATTGTTTTAGGTTCGAACTATCATAACAATATTTCATATACAACTGGTTTATCCTTTACAGTAGAATATTTAGATCATCTGAAACAATTGTAAAGGTTCAGCACCTTTCCAACCGAGTGAATCTTGTGTGGTTGACTTGCCTTGGGCTTCTACAGTTGTTTCCATTAAGGATACGCATTGATAGGTGGATGGGAGGTGTGCTCAGAGGAATATTGGTGGTTTGTGCACAAGTAGTGGCTATACTCCGCTGCTTCGTGATTTAATTCGTGCAGTTTCCGAATTATTAAGTATTTGGGTTAGTGTGCGAGAAAAATAATTGGGGCGAATGACTTCTATAGAGCCAAGTACTCCTGCAAAGTAGTACAGACATGGTCGTACTCAAGGAGAAAACAGAGAATATGGAATAGTGCAACGACCCTTCAAATCCCACTGGTGGGCGGCGATAAGTAGCGAGGGAACAGCCGGTGGTACTCCGCCCTTCAGAAAGTTCGCTTCAGCGATTTTCTCCTTTGGTGCATTGCCGCTCCAAAGGGGGAGAGTTAGTTTTGATAATTGGCATACTGTTTTGATTCTAGTAAGGCAGCAGGTTTTATTATTTTGGGTAGAGTAGCATTTTTAGGCGTACTACTAGTAGTCAGTGGACTCCTCATAGTAAAGCAAGAAGTGTTTCGCTCCAAAATTATCCGCCTGTGGTGTTATGTTCTACTCCCAACCACCCGATGGTACTGTTTTGGACTCCTTTCGACGGGCCTAAGAGATCCGTGGACATCTACTATACTGGATCTGCCCTTAAAAAGGTTCCCGTATGGTCGATCCCCTCGGCTTGGTCGTTTTCGTCGTCAGCGACCCCTACTCACGCCATTTCCTCTTTCCACCCCTTTGAGGCCAGCATATGTCACTTGGTTAGGTGCAAATTTTATGTTTAAGGTTCTGTAAACGCCTTAAACCCCTTTAGGCCAGCTTATTACCTCTCCCCGAGCGGTAACCGCCTCTTATCAGGGTTTGGAGGTGCGTTTGTTCACTCCTGGGAGGATTTCACGACGATCGGTAAAATGAGCTGCATTTCATATGCTATAAGGGCAAGTGAATTTTTCCGGTAATCCAATAGCCGGGCCAAGACTCCACTTCAAAAAAACAACACGAGGATAAAAATTTGGTATGGCGTCAAAAGCAGTACCGTGCATCAGAGCTGCATTTCTCTTGAATTTTGAAAGCACTGTGTTGCTGCAATTATGCATGACTATTGGCATTATCAGTTTGTCTGAATTTTCAAAAGTCATCTATGATCGCTCTGCTTTACTTTCTGGATTTAAATTACTTCCTAGAGTCTGTTACTATGATAATGCTAGTGACACACACTATGATATTTCACATTTGGAACAATGGGAATTTTCAGGCTGTCTGTGACAGATTTCATTACAAAAAGTCTCACCTGCAACACTTTCTAGGATCCAGACAACTATAATTATTGTTCAAACCACCAAACTCGATAGATAAGTTTTGATAATCATCTGCACTTCTATTATGAGTCTTACTATTTTCGATTGTTCTTGAATCATGTTTTATTGCATATACTCATTCTGTTTCTGCAGCTGCTGATTCAATACACAAAGCAAAACATAATATACTTAAACTGACTGAGACGAACATATGATTGAATAGTATGATTACAGTACAGATAGATCAAGCAGCGTTCAAAGAGCCGAGAAGACTTTTTTTAATCGTAATTCCGGATGCTTGACCCACAGATTCAGACCTGATCACAAAATTTCTCAGGCGAATCGGAGGACTTTTTTCACATTAAATTTGGTACACGTAGTCATATTGAAAACTTAAAGACTAGATGAATCAACTCTTTGAAGTCATATTTGTAGAATCCTGTCATATTTTCTGTGCAATGCGTATGAAGCGAATAAAAAACTCGGATATAAAACCAGATGGCTAAGGGATGAACAAGTAGTGCTATTGTCGTGTTACTATCACGGTTGATAGTGCTTAAAACCTGTATTCACTGTATGAATGAATACTGCTGAAAACACTCAATTTTTGTTACAACAAGCTACATGATTTGTACCTGTTCTTTTACGTATGTAGAAAAGTTAACTATTCGATGGACGATTTTATAGGTAGTATCACATGAATTTCTTGCTTCCAGAAAACGCTGCTGACAATATGGTTGAATGAAAATGTAAGAATGC
>JAAUYH010224730.1_pt1 | contig 16833 bp, 11 predicted proteins | sample 7278061 | NCBI WGS metagenome assembly JAAUYH01 (sample SAMN14350203, study PRJNA611818) | marine sediment metagenome | isolation source: surface marine sediment (0.6m) | place: French Polynesia: Moorea | collected 2018-08 | reverse complement strand
TGGAGTTCCAGGCTGGAGGACAATAAAGGCTCTTGGTCACCAACTGTTGACAAGAACCTGAATTTGGACTAAAAAACGCGATCACACCCCGATTTGGACTAAATCAAGGCGCGATCGCAAACTGGAAAATTCTTGATATACAACGATTATGGCGTTTTAGGCGAGGCTGAGCAGTTGCTAAAGAGTAGTTGTGCTAGGGGGCGGCAAATACTCCAAGTCATAACGGGCAAGAATATCCTGAAAGTCAATGAAATCAAGAGCTTTCACTTTTGCTGCTCAATCACCAAAAGCCGCCAAACCCCAAATAAACGTAAGACGTGACAACCACCACTAAAGGCGATCTTACTCAAGGAATCCAGCGGGAATGTCTGACTGGGTAATTCAGCCACTTACCTCATTCCAACAAAGATACGAACTCGCTAAACTATCGATAATTCTGCAATGAACCGATAGGGGATATCCACCAAGCTTAACCAATTCAGTTTGTAGTATCAGTGGTGATAGGTGATATCTGTTGTTAAGTTCGCACTCCTCCTAATTTATCTTGTGATTGGGATTGTCATCACGATTAGCGCTGATGCACTAGCGATCGCGTTGATTGATGAGGATGTATATGGGATTCCTGATAATGCTCCGTTGAGCAGTGAATGGGAACTTCTGCTATGGAAGAGTGTATCGGTGATGGTGTCTCCGGTAATGCTGGCAGCCTTTCCGGGAATGCTTGTTTTTGTGTGGTTGAGGAGAAAAAGGCACTGGTTCCATCTGATGGGGAAAATCGATGAAACGCCTTTAAGGTAAGGATTACAGCGATCTACTTTCTAGATCGCTGTAATCCTTATGATGCAAGCATTTTGGGCTATTCATCCCATCAGGCGGAACCAGCACCAGGAAATTCTAATCGTGAAAAATGGGGTAATGGCATGAATTAGCTTCCCTCCTGTATAAGAGGGGATCGACCCTGATAAGATCCTTACAGCTTAAGACTGAGGTTATCAATTCAGGGGATAGCGGCGGCGAGTAGAAATTTCCTTGGGCGTAATCACAGTTGAGCACTCTCAGCATTTCAACCTGCGCTGCAGTCTCAACGCCTTCAGCGATAACGCCTTTACCCAAGTTGTGCGCGAGGGTGATAATGGCCCGGACAATTTCCAAATTTCCGGCGTCATATCCCATGCGGTGAATAAAAGAACGGTCAATTTTTAAAGTATCTATGGGGAAATAGCTCAACCGGCTTAACGAGGAGAAACCGGAGCCGAAGTCATCGATATCTAACTGTACCTGCAGCGCTTTTAGGTCCTCCAAGAGCGCAGCCGCTTGCTGAACGTTTGTCATCATAACATCCTCAGTAATCTCCAGCTTTAGACAACTGGGATTGAGCCCTGTTTCCTGCAAAATGGCTTTTATCTGATCCACTATATTGGGTTGGCTAAATTGGCGATTGGAGAGGTTGACACTCAGCGTCAACAGATTGGGTCTGGATGCCTGGCATCCATTTTGGCGGGGGTGAGCCAGTTGAGCCCAGTCAACCTGCAATTGGACAAGCTGCCGACAGGCTTCTTGCAACATCCAAGCGCCCATGGGGACAATCAACCCCGTTTCTTCGGCGATAGATAAAAACTCTCCCGGAAGCAGTAAGCCTCGTTGTGGATGAGCCCACCGCACTAGCGCCTCAAACCCTGTGACCTGGCTGTTTGTAAGCGACACAATGGGTTGATAATAAACCCTTAAATGATGCTTCTGAATGGCTTGACGTAAATCTTGCTCTAGTTGGAGTGTCTGTACAACATGAGTATACATCTGTGGCTGGAATACCTGAAAGCAAGCCCGTCCCTTCTGCTTTGCCTGGTACATGGCAATATCCGCGCTTCGCAATAGGGCTTCAGCATTGGGCTCCGAAGAATCACTCAAAACGACGCCAATACTACCATTAATCACAATGTCATGATCCTTAATGGAAATCGGGACAGATAGGGCTTGTTGAATCCGATTCGCACAGTCGGCGGCTTCGTTATGTAGATGGAGGTTATCTAATAAAATGACAAATTCATCGCCGCCTAAGCGAGCTACGATATCGACTTCTCTAAGGCAATGGGTGAGTCGGCGGGCCGTTTCTTTCAGGACGAGATCGCCTGCTTGATGCCCCAGGCTGTCATTGATTACCTTAAAGCGATCTAGATCCAAAAACAGAAGAGCGAACAAGCGGTCAGGCCGCCGTTTATGCTGCTTCAGGACATGCTCGAGGTGGTTAAGAAAAAACTTCCGATTGGGTAAGTGGGTGAGGGCGTCATAGTAGGCGTCCCGGAAAAGCCTCTCTTCCATTCGTTTCCGGTCAGCAATACTGCGAATCAACCAGCGCCAGCCCGTTAATTCTGCCTGAGCGTTAGTAATCGAAGAAAGCGCGATCGCCACAGGCAAGGGGGCAGTGTGTTGCGGATGCAGACACATTTCCCAATCTCGTAAAGACGGCCATTCTGGAAGTTGATTGAGTAGGGTCAGAAAGGGTTTACGCTCTTGCGGGGCGACAAAGATAGTTAAGGGTTTGCCCGCCAGAAAATTGCTCGATACATTCAGCAGACTTGCCGCCGCCCGGTTCGCCTCAAGGATAACGCCTTTGGGGTCAGTTACCAAGCAACTATCGGGGGCCGCCTCAAACAAATCTTGGTAACGTCCCCGTTCTGCCGCCAGGGCCTGATAAGCTGCATTTAACGCCTCACTCTGACAGTGCAACTCCTCTGTGGTAAGTTGCCACTCTTCTACGATCAAGATGAGTTCTTCCAGAGCCTTTGTTAAACGGTCTTCTGTTGTCTTAGAAGACGAGTTGTAGGCGTCCTGTTGCAGTTTTTCCAGTCGTTGACGGGCTGCCTGAATCTGCCGATCTAAGTGAGGCATATAGTATTTCCACGTTTACAGCCCCATCCGATTGCTTGCCTTGGCGCTTAATTACTGGATAAATGTAATTTTTCCAAGCGGGAACAGTTGGTTTTATGGGGAGGATTAGCTTATCCCTGTGAATCCTTACACAGCGGTGGAAAGATTTGCCATTGGACTTTAGACTAATATTTTCCCAATCTCCCTAACACCTGAGGAGTTCATCAATCTCGATAAGAAGAGAGCAGGATCGAATTCACCTGAACAGTTGCGTCACCTCTGGCAATTATTCCAATTCGAGCTAACGGAATATCGTTCTGTGACTGCGACTATAAATTATCCAGTTTTGATGCTATATGGTCGCATCACACCTAATTTTTCTCGCTGTCTTTTCTCGATAGGCTCTAGAAGTATCATTAGTTCGTTACTAATTTTCAATAGATCAAGCTCATTGAGGAAAAAGTCTTCCCTGAAAACTCTTCTATCAGAAGACTTCAGGTTTTAGGAGACCATTAACTTAGTTCAAGCCTGACTTTTGAAAAATCTATGGTCGCCTTTTGTATTCCTGGACAATTTATAGTCGCAGGTATCTCAAAGTGGGCAGAGGATTGTTACGAAAGAATCAGTGTTTTAGCGCTGTTAATGGACAACTTATAGTCACAGTCATATCCTGAAATTCCTTAAATTCAAGACTTTCAACCCATTCACCGACTGTTGGCAAGATCCAAACTTCATGGGAAGGATCCACTTTGTACGTTTTCTTCACCATTTCCAATAAAGTCTAGTGAAATTTTTCGCTAGGATCAGGAAGAATAAAACTGTATTCACGACGCCAAAATCAACTTTGGCGTTTTTTTGCCTTACGCGATGCCTTGCATAGTATAACCCCTCACAGATGAACTCCTCGATCAATTTAGAGCTATTGAGAAAAAGCCTGATTAACGCTCTTCAAGCACTCTGAAGGGATAAAATCTGAAACGCCGGTTTCTCGTTAGCAATCCCTCCAATTGACAGGCCATGAAGCACGTAAAATGGTCGTTTCAAACATTCTCTAGAGACTTTGACAGAAGAGCGTTAAGTGGTCATGCAAAACTGTTTACACATGAAATCCGCCGAAAGCACTTTACTGGCATGAGTCACTTTGAAAATAATTTTGCCGAAGCACTTACTTGTGATCTCAGCCTCATTGCACATCTCGTGGAGGTTAAAACGTTAGATAGCATATTAATCAACATGAACCAACGCACCGCCAGCAGAGATCGCACCCCATTCCCAAAATCCACAACTCATTCTCACAGTCACACCCCAACAGCGCGACCTACTCGACTGCGCTCACCCATAATGCTTTCCCTACATTGATTTGGGCTAATATATCGATGTCAAAGCTAAAAAGATTCTCTTTGCCCCTGCTAGGCGATGCCCTAGCAGTTTTTATTGCATCATCACCAGAATATTAAACGATCAAGTCGCCAAGATTTTCCCAAAGTCTATCGTCAGCAGCCTCTGCCAAAGCACCCGCCTCACCCAGAGCAGATTTCTTACAGTGGGGGCAGAAGATGTCCTAATTCCGATGCAACAGTCACTCCTCCAATGCCCCCCAAAACTCCCCCCAAAATCAATAAATTGTGAGACTCGTAAACCCAGACTTGCAGAAGTGTTGGCGCAACGTATTCTGAATTGACAATGAAGGTGTAGTGAACTCTGAAAAACGTCACACCGACAATTCCAACTGTTGTTCCTATTGAAATATCCACCAAAAGCCTGAACCAAAGCAATCCCAGCAGTATCCTTAACAACTCAGGAGCAATCATGAGCGCCAAAAGACTTCCAGCCACTCCACCAACTATAAAACCGAAAAATATTGCAGTCGGCGAGTGGTCATAAAGCCTTGAAGCAAGGCTTGGTTTTTTCTGGGTTGAATACCCTCATATGCATAGCATGATAAGCAAAGCTAACGTTCCAAACGATGCCCCGCTCATTGCCCCACTGACCACTTTGATCCACATGTTGGCGTCATTAGTAATGCTCTGAAAATACCAATCAACCGGCGCCCTCATCAAGTATCCCTATGCCGGTCAAGATAAAACCCTCTGTCTCCAGGCCGCCCTGCTACGCCCTCCCTTCACCCACTGCCCTGGCCAGACCTGGACTGATATCAAGTCGTCGAGAATGCCCATAATAAGGCCTATTTGCATAAACTCCTTCCAGTAAAGGTTTGAGTCTCTTTGCAATGGAGCTTATATTGTGGGTAATCAATCCAACTTGATATGAGATCCTACTTCAGCCACGCCTGCGCCTACGCCCCTAAAGCTAAAGGGAAAATGACTAAACACAAGTCCTCGGGCGCGACAGTTGCGGGCATTATCCCGCTCCCTTGGGAGGTTGAAGTGTCTTCCAAACATCCCCAAGAGCCTGAATAGCCTCTTTGAGGCTGGGAGGGATCTGCTCTGGTTCAGCAGCGGTTCCGGTTTCCGCTAACACCCATCCTACCTCCGGCCGATATCGATAATCCCGCCACACAATTTCCCAAACTTCATTCTTTTCCAGATCAATATCCACCCGAAAATCTAAAGTTGTGCTTTTGCGAAGCGATACCATTTCGAAACGAGGATATCCCTCCCTGAAGCCTTTCCCAAAAATCACCTTGTACGCCACCCCTAAACGAGGCTCGAGGACCAACTTGGCGTAACTCTTCAAACAAGTGTACGCTGACATTTCAGCCTGCATAGCAGCCAAATCCAAATCGTTAATTTTCTGTCATGACATAATTCCCTCATCCGATTATCCGCCGCCACAGGTAGAAAACTAGGATCCGGACTTTAGTACAAGCCGTTATCCATCTCCTCTCATGGGTAACCGCCCAAACTATTAGCGACAGGGACACGTCCGGTAGAAACCACCCCAGCCACTGCGCCTTTCCCTAAAATACGCAAGCGGGCTCCCAAATAGTTTGGAAATCCGCTTGCGTCGAAGCAGGGGGAGCTAATCTTGGCTGGATTATGGATGCCAGTAGGTGACAGCAACGGCGATCGCGATCAGCCCCCAAGTCGCCACAGCGTAAATAACGCCTAATCTTTGTTGCGTCTGGGGCGCATCACTGGTCGCATAGGACATCTGAGTATCTTGATTCTTAGGGGCTGTTGCCCCAGCAGGCAAAAGCTCGCCGGAGCGAGGAAAAACAGCATTAGGATTGCCAGCAGAGTAAGACATGTCAAAACCTCCTGTAACTGCATGCAGCAACAATATAACGTTTTATTTCAATAATGTGCGAAAGACTCGAAATTATACTGATTTATGGTAGCGAAAATTACTCGTGAGGGTGACTCTCCTAACTCGACGATCTCACTCCATGCGGTCATCCCCCGTCAGTCTTCCCTAATAGCCAAGCCTACACCAGCCCTCCCCAACGGCTCCGGCTAACCCCCAGGCCGCAATCTCAAACCAAAATTATAGAGAGTGGTCCCGCTTCGCTGACTGGCCAGGCGCCTGCTCAATCCAAGGTGTCTACCAGACAGGCTCAACCGGAATAGCGCTTACGTCATCTAATTGAGCCGCAGGGCCCCGCAATTTGGAGCCTTGTCAGGCTGACTGGCTAAAACCCATTTGGCTGGACAACCTTTCCCCCCTGAAGTATCTAGATAAGAGTTTTTGGGATGCAGACCTGGCAGGTGATTGAATTGCTCAAAGCGCATCTCCCCAAATTGGCCAAGGAGCTACCGGGGATCAAGTTCCGCTATGAAATGGAGACGGACGCCTTCCTGATCCGCTGGCAGGGACAGGTGGTGGGACGCATTTTCGCAGACGGGATGCTCAACTTAGACTTGATGCACACCAAGACATGGAGCACCTTTAGCCACAACAGGCCGCAAAGAGTCAAAGCGCTTTACGCTAGCCTTGAGGCGTTTCTAAACGACATCAAGCGCCTCTACAACCCCGATATTCTGCAACAGATCCGGAAGGATTGAATATTTCGGCGTCCAAACGCCCGCCCCCATTACCCACCGCTCCTACTCCCACCTGACGCCCTCACCACAATTGCAAAACCTGCCCGCCCCGCCTCCTCGACAACGCTGCCCATCCGCCGCCGCCTGCCCCAGATGGCCCAAGGCTCAGGAACACTAGGCTCCCGAAACGCCAGAGCGATTCGAGTCGCACTGGATTAAACCAGCGGCTTAGCTCAGCCGCTCAGTCATGCTACGATTCTTCTGTCTACAAAAATCAACTTAAGTGTCTGCCCCAGCTTGGAAGTTGGGGCTATTTTTGTAAGTTGGCCGCTTCTTCTTAAACTTCAGCATATTCAACATCTTCTTGGGGTTTAGGGGTCAACGGAACAATAACCAACGCTAAGGCTATAACCCTTGCAGGACAGGGATTTCAGTCCATGGTTTTCTCATTTTTATAACCCTTACAATTCCTGAAACATATACCAGGCAATGAATTTGGGAATTTGCGGTTTTCAGGCTTCTCAAAAGAGAGTCAGATATTGCTTGAAAGCCCTCTTATAAGAGACTTTCAGGATTTTTATTATAGACACCTGTGACGACCATACCATGCAAATAAACCTGCTTTCAGTAGGTTTTCCTCGTAAAACCTACTAAATCCTATTCGTCAGACATCCAGACAATATGTACATAGAATATCTAAAACCTTTAATCTATAAGCCTTTCAGCTTATAAGCGCCATTTCATTGTGTCCTTCAAAAAGGTGATTTTCCTGTAATCCATAACCAGCAAAGCTTTCAACGATTTCCGACTATAATATTCGAGTGCGATCACAGACTGAAACCCATGCCTGACAGTCTTTTCAGCACTAGCGTTGTTTTTTGTTCCGTTGACCCCTAAACCCCAGACTCTGTTGCGTTGGATCACACAGGTTGTCGGTCAAAAGCTAGGGTTCCGCACGACAATAAAACTGTCAGTTCCTTCACCTCAACGATTTTGAACCAATGTATCTGATTGCGGACTACTGAGACTGAGCATGGGACCACCCTATGATGTTTGGTTTGTTAGACTTTCAGCTTACAGGTTGGTCCTTTCCTTATCCCGAACTCAGGTTACTTAGGTAAATTTATCTGATCTTACGTACGTAAATTTATCATTTCCACAGTCCAGAAATCGTGATTAAATTAAATTATTAATAAATTATTAAGGATGCAACAGTAAATTTACTTGTTGCAGATTGTCAGGCTTAGGAAATACCTCATCATTTTTAGGCTACAGCATCAGTACCTCTACTCATATTAATTACACGCATCGTTCTATCTGAAAATCAAATGATTTATCAAACGCTCCGCTATCGTTTAGCTGGTGAGCGACATCTCCTCATTGAACAGAGTGATGAGGTTGATCTCACTGTGAACTTCAAGGCGATCTCGCTAGCTCAAATGTTATTGGGCTCGCCTGAGATGGGACCGGATGGTATTCGAGCAATTGTTGACGTGGTCCCATCCTTCTCTACAGTGTTGATTCAATATGATCCCACTGTTATATCTATTCAAGGCTTGATCCGCTTCTGTGAGCACTGTGTCCAGTATCTGGATTCACCGCATAACTTAGAGTTGTCTTCTCGGCTGATCGAAATTCCTGTTCACTATAACGATCGCTGGTCTCGGGAGTGTTTTGAACAATACTGCAAAACCATTAAGCCAATTGAAAGCAATCCCGAATGGGTTGCTCGTTTGAATGGGTTGGGTTCCATTGAGAAGCTGATAATCTATCACTCAACCCCAGAGTGGTGGGTTGGCGCGGTTGGTTTTTTGGTGGGATTGCCAACCCTCATGCCGTTGAACCCAAATTTTAGACTTCATGCCCCAAAATATGACCCACCTCGTACATGGACACCGAAAGGCACAATTGGGGTTGCAGGTGGATTTACAACGATCTATCCAATCGTAGTTCCCGATGGATATCAGATGATTGGCAGAACCCCTGCGCCCATTTTTGATCCTCAAGGGCAATTGCCTGTCTTTAGGGATACGCCTTTTCTCTTTCGAATTGGAGATCGTGTAAAGTTCCGTCCAATTGATGAGGAGGAATTTGAGGCGATTGAACGTGAAATTGTCGAAGGGCGCTATCAGTATCAGATCTCAGAGCCCCAGACATTCCGCCTAAACCATTATCTCAACCATGCTCATGCGGAGATTGCTTAACGCGCTTAATCAGAGAGATGGGGAGTTGCGTAGATTCCTTTTACGCTCGCTTCCCTTGTTAAGGGTTCAAGCAAAAGAAAATTGACCATCTGTTCCGAGAAGAGTTAAGGCAATGACTGACAGAAAACGATTTGCTGTTTTAAATGGGGGAATTAGAGTCAATAAACCAGCTGCAGCAGACAGTCGAAAATGTTTTGAGGTTTTGACCGGGGGACTTGAAACCACTGTTCAAGATTATTGGGGCCGAGAGGGTTATTTAAGGTTTGGGGTTCCTCGCTCAGGGCCAATGGATAAACTTTCCTTTCAATTGGGAAATCAACTCGTAGGCAATGATGAGAATGCGGCAGGGATAGAAATTCAGTTTATTGGCCCGAAGTTACGATTCTTTAATGAAACAGTGATTGCTATCACGGGGGCTAATAATCGTCCAAAACTCAATCAGAAGTCAATTCCGCTTTGGCAAACAGCTGTTATTCAGCCGGGTGATATCCTCTCGTTTAGCCATGCGGAATTTGGGGCGCGTAGTTATATCACCTTCGCTGGAGGGATTGATACGCCCTTAGTCATGGGCAGCCGCTCCACATTTACTAGGGCGCAGCTTGGTGGATTTCAGGGACGAAAACTGATGCAGGGAGATGTCGTTTATACGTTTATACCTTCTCAACCGATGTATCAGCTCCTCGATAGAATCGTTCCCAACGAATCTCGACCGGAGTTTTCCCGCCTGTGGCAGGTTGAGGTGAACCTAGGTCCCCATGATGATGGACTCACCCCTGACGATATTCAACAATTTTTCACCTATGACTGGATTGTTTCTTCCAAATCGGATCGAATTGGCTATCGCTTAGAGGGACCTAAATTCCAGTTCTCGGAGAGCGCTCGATATCAATCTGCAGAAAATGGCAGGCATCCATCCAACACAATTGATTATGGTTGTTCTATCGGCTCAGTGTTGTTGTGTGGACATACGCCAACAGTGCTCCTTGCCGATTGTCCAAGCTTGACCGGATATATAGCCCCCTTCACTGTTACTGAGCAAAGCTTGCGAAAAGTAGGGCAAGCTCGCCCAGGCGACATTATCAACTTCAAGCAGGTTATTCAGAGCAGCGCCTCCAACCATCGCAACAGATTGCACTTAGATAAAAGCGTATCTCGTCTACTCTGCTAAGGCGCAATACATTCATCCCTTTCCCATTCAAAAAATGCTATCGATCAGATAGCTCGGTTGTTATGTCTATATTGAAAACTACTTCTAAACGAGATTTATCTACACTGTCCGAGACGCAAAGGCGACAACGACGAGCCTCCAAACCACAAGATCTTGATCATGTCGGTGTTCTACTCGTTATGCTATCTGCATTGGGGTTTGGAACTTTAGCCATTTTTGGCAAGTTGGCTTATGCTCAAGGGTTGGATCCCCTTAGCGCGTTATCTTGGAGACTAGGGGGCGCTACTGTTGCGCTTTGGGGTTGGCTGTTGTTGCGCAATCAACGGCAAGTACCTCTCTCGGCGGCAATCTCAGCCCTTTCCCTAGGCGCCATTGGATATGCCCTCCAATCAGCTCTATTTTTCAATGCATTGTCTTATGCCAGCGCCGGATTAACCGCCCTTATGTTTTACACCTATCCGGCGTTTGTCGCTCTGATTAGTTGGGGCACTACTCGACAAGCCCCTACATCATGGCAGCTAAAAGTTTTGGGACTATCTCTCCTAGGCTGTTGGTTCACGCTCGATGTGAGTCATGAAATAGTTCAGCCATTGGGAATTCTTCTGGGAATTTCTGCCGGAGCTGGATATGCCCTATATATGACTTTGAGTTCCCGGCTGGTTCGCAATGTCCCTCCGATTCAGGCGGCAGCCTTTATGTTGCTTGGAGCAACCGCCACGGTAGGGAGTATAACAGTCGTCCTCCAGGGGGTTGTAATTCCAACTACAACATCTGGGCTAAGCGCTGTCTTAGGACTGGCGGTTATTTCTACCGCTCTGCCGATTGTCTTTCTGTTTGCTGGATTACGACGCTTAAGGGTTGTTCCAGCAGCCATTCTCTCCACCCTGGAACCTGCCTTGGCCGTTGTAATGGGAATCTGGCTGTTAGGAGAACAACTGCAGTTGGCACAACTGTTAGGAGGAGCCATGATTATTAGTTCTGCACTGCTTCTACAGGTGACATCTGGACGCCAGAAAAATGAATCAATCAGACGATTCGATGGCATTCCAGGTCAACTCCCATAAATTGTGTTAATCAGTTGAGATCGCCTTTGCCGACCTGATTTGTTGTCATTCGGCGGATCGAGCGGCAAATAAGTTTCATTCTTCTCTCAGTCTGTTTCTTTTCGTCAATTATCTAGAGGTGTGGAGATGGTTGCTCCATTAGAAATTGACCCAACAACTAACATCGGTCACCGCCTTTTGGGCAAGACATATTTATCTATTCAGCGCGACCAGCACGTTCCTTTCCAGGTTTGGCTGCTAGAGAATCCCAACAGTTTCATGCCGCTACCAGGCAACATCACCCTGCCCAATCATGACTGCCTGCACCTACTGCTCAATCGCGGTTTCTCCCCAGAAGAGGAGGCGTTCATTCTGGGCTTCACCATGGGAAACGACTTGAACACCAGATGGCTGCATACTCTACTGTTCAAGTTGGCCAGCCAACGCTTCTATCCCAAAAAGTATAAATTCAACCGCGAACACCTAAAACGATTTGACCTGGGTTTCCTCTACGGTCGCCAGATAGCTCGGATCCACCCCAATCTCAACCACTTTGATTTCTTGGCGTATGCTCACTACCGCATTAATGAAGTGCGTCATATGACTGGCATTCGAATGCAGACTCTCCAACAGCTCTGGGAGACCGAACGCCTGCCAAGCTGATGTGTATTCAGGCCGCAATATGATTAACGCTCTTCAATCACTCTAGGCAGAGGAAAACTGAGGCCACTCCTTCGGAGCAGCCCTTGGGATAGTCCCTTTGAAGAGATTCATAATCGTGATCAGGGGAAACTGTCAGAACTGAGATCTCAAGATTAGTTATTGAAAAAGAAAACCTGGATGAAGCTCTAAAAGTATTAATTCTTCGTTGCACTTAATGAGAATCTTCTCAACATTATTGAGAATAACAAAATGAGTACTGAGTTCTGACACTTTCTCCACACAGCTCGGATTGTTGACTAAGTTGCTCCTTCTATGGAAATCGGCGATCAGAATATTGGATGAACGTACAGGCACACCTTTTATAGCATTTCCTGATTGAGTTGAATACACTTTGGACTTGGGATGCTCTAACAACCATACTCTGAGGCAAAGACTGTATTCAACGCGAATGAGAACCGCTATAACTTCATTGACTTGTTAACTGATAGAGTCTTTCAGCGGGAAATCGTCCAGGAGATAAGAGACAAAGGACTACTGCTGGTGGATGGGAATCTCAATGGAGAACTCAGTCCCTTGACTGGGGGTTGAAGCGCAAGTTAACGTTCCCTGATGTTTATCCACAACAATTTGATAGCTGATCGACAACCCTAAGCCGGTTCCCTTCCCCACGGGTTTGGTGGTAAAGAAGGGATTGAATAACTGCGACTTAATCTTTTCCTCAATCCCTGAGCCATTATCCTCAATGCGAATGGCTATTCGAGTATCCTGGGAAGTCCCTCGATCCCCCCCTTCCAGTACTTCAGTCCGAATCCGGATACAGGGTGGGGGGAGCGGAGGGGGAGGCGTGAGCGTGGCGGCGGTGTAAACGGGGAGTACGGAGGCGTTGATTTGAGACTGAGCGGAGCGGTTGGAACCGTTAGGTAGAACGTGTTTATCGCCGATCATAGCTGTCTCTACGCCTTTTATCTGCACTGGCCTATTCGTCCTCGTTTTTTCTAAAGCGTCAATTGCATTACTCAGAATATTCATGAAAACCTGGTTGAGCTGAGAGGGGTAACATTCCACCAACGGTAAATCGCCATACTCCCTAATCACCTCAATCGCCGAATAACCCTGCCTTGCTTTCAGACGATGCTTCAAGAGAAGTAAAGTGCTATCAATGCCCTCATGAATATCCACAGATTTTAGATCTGACTGATCCAAGCGGGAAAAATTTCTGAGGGACAGGACGATTTCTCTAATCCGCTCAGCCCCAATCTGCATGGACCCCAATAATTTCTGCAGATCTTCAACCAGAAAGTCTAATTCCATGGTCTGCTGCAGAGCCTGAATTTCAGGGTTAGGGGTAGGATACGTCTTTTGATAAAGATGAATCAACTCCAGTAGGTCTTGGAAGTATGCTTGCGCAGGCCGGAGATTGCTATAGATGAAGCTGACTGGATTATTTATTTCATGGGCGACCCCTGCAACCATTTGACCCAGCCCAGACATTTTTTCAGCTTGAACCAATTGAGATTGGGTTGTTTGCAGTGTCTTGAGCGCTTGGGTTAACTTTTGTGATTTGGCTCGTTCACTGGCTTCGCTATCTCGCAGGGCCATTTCCACTTGTTTACGCCGCTCAAAAACGAAACCAAAGGTGGTTGACAGAAATCCGATTTCATTTGTGGGCATTGCCGCAGGCGGATCAAAGCCCCCGTTCTCTTTACTGGATATGACAGCTTGATGGAGGCGATTTAGCGGCCCCAAAACAACCCTTTGAATCAATATCCCTATCACTAAAAGGATGACGACATTCCCGGCGAGTAGAGTCAAGATTGTGGTCCAAAAAGTCCGCCAGACTTTTCGGCGAATGCGGTTGAGGTCCAGGATGGCGATCACTAGTCCCCGCCGTCCTTGCATCTCAAACAAAACACTGCTGAAGGGCATCAGTTGGGCCAGAACAGGTTTCCCATCCAAAATCATTTGGAGGGAATCCTCAACACCGCTGCTAGCCGCTTGTTCTAAGGCTAAGGCCAACTCAGGGTGTAAGGCGGTGTAACGAGAGTTGTTCAGTGCCTGTGAGCTGTGGGCTAGGGTCAAATAGTCAGGGGTGACAATGGCAATCTCATCCACCGCTGGTAAGGTAGCGTAATTTTCCACCACCCGTTGCAGCATGCTGGTGTAGCCAACTTCAATCGGGCCTTCTGTAGCAAACTCTAGACCTTGAGTAATGGACTGAGCGTGTTCGACTACCTGCTTTTCTAAGCCAGTTTGAATCAAGCGAAAACTGCCCCAAGCCATCGTCAGCCCGACCGTAGTAAGAGCGGCCCCAAACCCAATCAGGAGTTGTTTGGATAGACTTAACTTAACTGGAAATGCTTCAGATCCGTTACTAATATCCTCAAACTTCAGAAATTTTCTTTCAAAGACCCTACCAATAGAGTGGCTATCAAATAGTCGATAAAATCTACTTTGCATAGTTAGCTAAGAGAATCTTTTCAAGATTTCCCAAGTTCAATCGCAGCAACCACAGGCTTTGAATTCGTTGCAAAATCATCCCGCAGCACCCTGCTATGTCGCGAATCTGCGCTAAGTAATTGTTTTAGTTGCTGGGCGGCTTCTTGTAGACGGCCTCCAGGCAACATTCGCTGATTCATAGCGATATCGCCTGGTTTCAAACCGGCATAATCCCGAGCAAACGAGTCAGCGCTTTGCCCAAGTTGGGCCGCTACGTCAACAAATACTTTGTCAGGCTCCTCGGCAATGACTTGCATCAAATCAAACCAAGCTAGGATGAACCGCTTGAATGCTTCCTTCTTCTTAACCACAACAGCGGACCGAGAAGCCAAACCATCAATCACCAGTGTGTCCACATCTTTAGTGGTATGGATAATATTGCCGTCAGTCGCTTGTTTGATTTGGCTCAATAAGGGTTCCCAGGTTGCAGCGGCGTCAACTTTGCCTGTCTCCATGAGCTGTTGGGCGATCTCATTGGAAACGTTTTCAATAGCTACCTCTTCCGGCTTAATCTGGTTGGCCTGCAACGCTTCTAACAAAATGAGATGGTTCGCGGCGCCTAATTTAGCGGCGACTCGTTTACCCTTGAGATCTTCAACAGTGTGAATTTCAGATTGGGCTACGATCCCATCCGACCCATAAGACGTATCCGCCACCATAATAAAGACCGGGCTATCATTGCCTGGGTCAGCCTGCATCGCCACCGACAAGTTCATGAAAGAGGCGTCAATGGAGCCTCTGAGCAAGGCTCGGGCTGCATCCTGAGGGTTCGAGAAACGGACCAACTTGACGTCCAGCCCCCGATTCTCGAACAACCCAGCGGCCTGGGCATAGAGAACCACATCATATCCCGGCCAGTTGGTAATGCCCACTTGTAGAGTTAAGTCATCGCCAGCCTTAAAACTGCATCCGTTAAGGGATAAGACAGATAGCAAGGAAACCAGAAATAAGGCGAGAAACCCCTTAAAAGATGTTAACTTGGCTTTAATTTTTAGGAAGATAATTCTACGGGAGAAACGCATCTTAAGTACCTCGGGAAAATCATTGTCAAAGTAACTCAAGGGGAGAGGGAATTTTCGGCGGATTTCATGTGGTAAATGATTTTACACACCCACTTATCGCTCTTCTGTTACTCTACGAAGCTCAAAATTCCTGTATCACATGCCAGATAAGGGATTGAGCTTATTGAGAATAACAGAAAAGATAAAGGTTTGTATCCTTTGCATGGCGAGGGTTTGGGGGATCGATCCTCCGAGAGTGACAGAAGAGCGTTATCCTTAACCTCGATTACCCAACTCTTCATAAAAAGATTGGGGGTCGGAATTCTCGATTACAGCCAAAGTGTTCCCTAAATTTGGCTAAGTTGACGTTTGATTTTCCTTTAGATGTAGATATATTCACTAGATTATTCACTAGATATAGATATATTTACTAGACGGTCATAAGTCCATCTGAAATTGTCAGAACTGACTCTTCAAATCTCAAATCTGCGCCAGAGAAACTTCTCTCTCCCTTCTTTTCTTCTTTAAGATAGTATTGGCTCTTGTCAACAGTTGGTGAAGCAAAAACGTGATATTTTGAATAAATTATCGATATGTCTGTGATTTTCTAATTTAGAGAGTTTTGGGCAATTTTAGAGGGCAAGAACGGGCAAATTTTGTCGTCAAAACAGGCTTATCTTATCTTAAGAGCGATCGCGTCAGACCATTGAGTGATAGGTAAGGATGGGGAGTGAGAGAGGGCCGCCGAAGCGGCGCAAACAGGACAGGAGGAAACGATATCTGAATAGACGGGGGGTAGACTTTAAATCAATCACTCTGATGAATTATGAGTAGTGAGTTCAACTCAAAGAATTCATCACTTTCCTTCTTTTGGCAATCCTTTCAGCGTTTTCGGTCAAAGCATGATGCCCCTTATTTGGCCGAAATTTAGGCTAATTAGGAAAGCTCGGCTTCTGGATAGAGGCGCTCAGGGAGTAGCTTCCCTGCGATGACAGTCACAAGACACCCAATCGAACATCCAATGCAGTACAGCAATAGCACTGGCAACATCAGCGCTATGCCCATTAAATACAATACGCTCATCACGAAATCAGATGGATCCCAATGAAACCAGGTCATGACGCTTTTCCATACCTCTCTAACGGCAATCTATCGACACTCTGTCTAAACTTCTTCTGTTACTCTGGTCAAAAAAAATAGCTCAAATGCATACTTGGCAATACTTTGAGCACTTTTGTCATTTTCGGATACAACAAAAAAGAAAGTCAGTTCTAGCAAGGGTTTCAGATTTTACTCTATCTAAAGTGACATAAGAAGTCTAATTCAAGCTCTGAGTTTAACTAAACATCTGAGGTAAGCCACTGGTTTTACCAGTGCGACTTGAAAAGCTTTGAGCGTTCCGGGAGTAAAGTAACTCCCACGGTGGCTTGATGAGCCAATATCCGT
>JAAUYH010063701.1_pt1 | contig 16835 bp, 14 predicted proteins | sample 7278061 | NCBI WGS metagenome assembly JAAUYH01 (sample SAMN14350203, study PRJNA611818) | marine sediment metagenome | isolation source: surface marine sediment (0.6m) | place: French Polynesia: Moorea | collected 2018-08 | reverse complement strand
CGACCACATCCACATCTTCTGCAACCGCCATATCTGCTGCTTCGTCTGGCGTCTGGAACAAAGGGCCGACGACGACATCAAAGCCCATGTCTTCAAAGGCAGTGGCGATGACTTTCGCCCCGCGATCATGACCATCCTGACCCATTTTGACTACCATCAAGCGAGGCTTTCGGCCAAGTGTGGTTTCCATTTCCGTGATGTCCGACTTGAGTTTTTTCCAGTCTTCATCCCCTTCAAAGCCCGCTTCATAGACATCTGAGATGAGGTGTGTCTCAGCTGTATGACGACCCCAGGCTTTTTCCATCGCGTCAGAAATTTCACCGACTGAAGCGCGTGCGCGTGCGGCTTCCACAGCAGCATCCAGTATATTGCCTTCACCCGTTGTTGCGACACGGGTGAGTTCCGTTAATGCAGCATCGCATGCAGCCTGATCGCGTGTCTTTTTCATGCGGGTAAGGCGGGCGATCTGTGCTTCACGGACCTTGTCATTGTCGACTTCAAGAATATCAACCGGGTCCTGATGGGCAAGGCGGAATTTGTTCACGCCGACGATCACTTCTTCTCCGCGGTCAATACGGGCCTGTTTAGCAGCAGCAGACTCCTCAATCCGAGCCTTTGGAAGTCCGGCTTCAACGGCTTTGGTCATGCCGCCAGCAGCTTCTACTTCCTCGATCAATTTCCAGGCTTCTTTCGCCAGCTGATCGGTCAAGCTTTCGACGTAGTAGGACCCCGCTAGTGGGTCGACCACATTCGTAACGCCTGTCTCATGTTGCAAAATGAGCTGAGTATTGCGGGCTATGCGTGCTGACGTTTCGGTTGGCAGAGCAATCGCTTCATCAAATGAGTTTGTGTGCAGGGATTGCGTGCCGCCCAATACGGCAGACATGGCCTCAAAGGCCGTGCGCACCACATTGTTGTAAGGATCCTGCTCCTGCAACGAAACGCCGGATGTCTGGCAATGGGTGCGCAGCATTTTCGATTTTGGGTTTTTGGGCTCAAACTCACTCATGATGCGCGACCACAAGAGCCTTGCGGCACGAAGCTTTGCGGCTTCCATGAAGAAGTTCATGCCAATGCAGAAGAAGAAAGACAGGCGTCCGGCGAATGCGTCTACGTCCATGCCTTTTGCAAGGGCTGCACGGACATATTCGCGACCGTCAGCCAGCGTATAGGCAAGCTCTTGCACAAGGTTCGCGCCAGCTTCCTGCATATGGTAGCCGGAGATGGAGATTGAGTTAAACTTCGGCATTTCGTTCGCCGTATACTCAATAATGTCCGCCACTATCCGCATCGAAGGTTCAGGTGGATAGATGTAAGTGTTGCGTACCATAAACTCTTTCAGAATGTCGTTCTGAATGGTGCCGGAGAGTTTCGCACGTTCCACGCCCTGTTCTTCACCTGCTACGATAAAAGAGGCGAGCACTGGAATCACAGCCCCGTTCATGGTCATCGAGACAGACATTTCGTCAAGCGGAATGCCATCGAAGAGAATTTTCATGTCCTCAACGGAGTCAATCGCAACACCTGCCTTACCCACGTCACCGACAACACGCGGATGATCGGAATCATAGCCCCGATGGGTGGCCAAGTCGAAAGCAACGGAGAGCCCCTTCTGTCCGGCTGCAAGGTTCTTGCGGTAAAAGGCGTTTGATTCTTCTGCCGTTGAAAAGCCTGCATACTGACGGATGGTCCATGGGCGACCGGCATACATGGTGGCTTTTGGACCGCGCAGAAATGGCTCAAACCCGGGCAGATTGTCTGCATGCTCAATTCCGGCGACATCTGCCGCGGTATAAAGCGGTTGGACCGGAATGCCTTCAGGCGTTTGCCACACCAGAGCCTCAGGATCGCCGCCCTTCATCTCTTTGGAGGCAAGATCAAGCCAGTCGCGTTTTGTGGGTTTGTCAGTCATTACCCAAACTCCATGATCACATCATCCAGCGCAAGGCTATCGCCCGCTGCCGCGTTGATTCTGGTAACGGTGCATTTCTTTTCTGCGCGCAGAATGTTTTCCATTTTCATCGCCTCGACGGTTGCAAGCGGTTGACCTTCTTGTACTTCGTCGCCTTCTGACACAGCGATCGAGACAACCAGCCCAGGCATTGGGCAGAGCAGCAGGTTGGATGTATCCGGCGCGATTTTCTCCGGCATCATCGCAAGGAATTCTGCTTGTCTTGCGGTGAGCATTTTCACGTCCATGTCCGCGCCGCGCCAGCGAATGCGGAACCCCGTGTTTGTGGCATCCACCTTCAAGCTTAGGACTTCATCATCAACCGATACATAAGCGAGACTATCGCCCGGACGCCATTCGGTTTCTACTTCGAATGTTGTGCCACCCAAGGTGATGCTGGCTCCTGCATTGCGTAAATTAGATAACGCCAATGGCATATGGGTTTTGTCGATCACTGCCACCCATTCCGTACCCACTTTGCGGGTATGATTCTGAAGTGCGCCGGTGAGGCGGGTGCGACGCAGTTCGGAAATCATGTTGAGAACAGATGCCGCCGCCGCAACTTTGCTTCGAGCCGCTTCATCAATGGTTACGCCTTCAAAACCATCCGGGTATTCTTCTGCGATAAATGCTGTTGTCATGTCGCCGGAACAGAATTTTTCATGATCCATGACTGCGGAGAGGAAGGGCAGGTTGTGGCCGATGCCTTCAACTTCAAAACTGTCCAATGCTTCGCGCATAGCGTGAATTGCCTGAGCGCGGTCAGCACCCCAGGTGCAGAGCTTTGCAATCATCGGGTCGTAGAACATGGAAATCTCGCCGCCATCAAAGACGCCCGTATCATTGCGGATGATGGTCTTGTCTTCGCGCTCACCTTCCGCTGGCGGGTTATAGCGGGTGAGACGGCCAATCGAAGGCAGGAAGTAGCGATAGGGGTCTTCGGCGTAAAGGCGCGATTCTATCGCCCAACCATTGAGCTTGATGTCTTCCTGGCTGATCGTGAGTTTCTCGCCATTGGCGACGCGGATCATCTGCTCAACCAGATCTATGCCGGTGATGAGTTCGGTAACCGGGTGCTCCACCTGAAGGCGAGTGTTCATTTCCAGAAAGTAGAAATTCTTGTCGCCATCGACTATGAACTCGACTGTACCTGCAGAGCAATAATCAACGGCCTTGGCGAGCGCTACTGCCTCTTCGCCCATTGCCTTGCGCGTTTTCTCATCAAGAAACGGCGAGGGTGCTTCCTCAATCACCTTCTGGTTGCGGCGCTGGATCGAGCATTCGCGTTCGCCCAGATAGATGCAATTGCCATGCTTGTCGCCAAGAACCTGAATTTCGATATGGCGTGGTTGGGTGACAAATTTCTCGATGAAAATCCGGTCATCGCCGAAAGAGTTTTTAGCTTCGTTCTTGGAAGACTGAAATCCTTCGCGGGCATCGTCATCATTCCAGGCAATGCGCATGCCTTTGCCGCCGCCGCCAGCAGACGCTTTAATCATCACGGGATAGCCGATCTCTTTTGAGATTTTTATGGCTTCGTCTGCATCTTCAATCAGGCCCATGTGGCCGGGCACGGTAGAAACGCCTGCTTCTTGAGCGAGCTTTTTGGAGGTGATTTTGTCGCCCATGGCTTCAATCGCACCAACCGGCGGGCCGATGAAGGCAATGTTTGCTTTTTCAAGTGCTTCGGCAAATTTTGGGTTTTCAGAAAGGAAGCCGTAACCGGGGTGCACAGCTTCTGCACCGCTTTCCTTGATGGCGGCCAGAATTTTGTCGATCACGATGTAGGATTCAGCAGCAGGCGGTGGGCCGATATGAATGGCTTCGTCCGCCATTTTCACATGCAATGCATCGCGATCAGCATCTGAGTATACAGCGACGGTGGCAATGCCCATTTTTTTTGCGGTCTTGATCACGCGGCAGGCGATTTCGCCCCGGTTCGCTATCAGAATTTTTTTGAACATTATTCGGTCTTTTCTTTTTGTTCGTCGCTATTGAGCACTTCCGGTGCCAGTTCTTCGAGCCGTGTCCGGTGTTTAGCTTCAAGCTCTGTATTCCCCATCGCACTGGCTGCTCGCATCATTCCGATATGCGCCGGGACATAATCCGGGTTGATGGAGAGTGACGCCTGAAACCAGAAGCGTGCGCGTTCAGGCAGTTTGCGTTCTTCCAAAACACGGCCGCGGTCTGCGAGGAAGCGTGGATTTTCTCTCAAGCCTTTGAACGCTTCTTCAAACCACCGCACCACAGCGTCGGTTTCATCCCCTCGCACATGGGTGGCAACGCCGTAGCCCCAAAATATGTCGGGCAGATCAGGATTGATCAGCCAGGCCTGGTTAAACCGGCGGATCGCCTCGTTGGGCTTTCCCTTGCCGATTTGTTCCCAACCCAGTTGCACAACGCCAATTGCAGCGGCTTGCTTGTCTCCATTGGTGAGCGCCAAGACTTGCTTGATGAATTTGTCGTCGTTCTCAATGTCAGCTGCCGATTTCTCGATGCCTTCCCACATGGGGGTGGGTTTGGACTCGAATTGGGCGTGAGCTGGAGTGCATATAGCAAGTGACAGGAGAATTGTTATCACCTTAGCAAGGTGAGAATTTTTGCATGGTAACAAATCATAATTCCCTTACTAGGGTTTGAAACTCGTTGAACAGTTTTGAGTTTTTGTCTTGTCGATCCTTTATGTAGGCAGAAAACTTTCTGCTGTTCTTTCTCATCGAAGTTGCCATCATTCTCTCAATGATGCCCCTATCAAAGGTATCGGTGTGGACACCAATAGCCAACCGTTCCATTTCGTTGAGATAAATTTTTATATTTTCCATATCATCATGTGCCATTGTCTCAAAAGGGATGATCTCATTCGTGGGAAACTTGCGATTAAGTGTTGCTATGGCTTTCTTGTATTTTGCACTAACGCTTTCAATAAACTGAAATGTAGCCTCTCTTTTTCGTCTTTCATGGTCTTCGATCGCCTCTTTTAATTGAGATTTTTGGTTCGTCCTATGTAGGATTATTGCTACAACTAATTCCAGAACAACCAACAGTAGAAGGCCTATTTGGATCATGTCTGCTGTTGTGAGTATCGTTGCGTTTTGAGTGTTGATCGGCATTCATTCGCTCCTCACAACGGAATGTTATCGTGTTTTTTCCAAGGATTTTGCAAATCCTTGTTGCGGAGGGAAGCAAAGGCGCGGGCGACGCGTTTACGTGTGTTGCGCGGGTAGATCACATCATCGATGAAGCCCATTTCCGCTGCCACAAACGGATTGGCAAACCGGTCTTCATATTCTTTGGTTCGGGCAGCTATTTTGTCTGGATCATCGAGTTCTGAGCGATAGAGAATTTCAGCGGCACCCTTCGCACCCATCACGGCAATCTCGGCTGACGGCCAGGCGTAGTTAACGTCACCGCGCAGGTGTTTGGAGGCCATCACGTCGTAAGCGCCGCCATAGGCTTTACGGGTAATCAACGTCACTTTCGGCACGGTTGCCTCGCCATAGGCAAAGAGCAGTTTCGCGCCGTGTTTGATCACACCGCCATACTCTTGCGCCGTGCCGGGAAGGAAGCCTGGCACATCCACAAGCGTCAGGATCGGGATGTTGAAGCAATCACAGAAGCGGACGAAACGTGCAGCCTTGCGGGACGCATTGATATCCAAAACACCGGCAAGGACCAATGGTTGGTTTGCGACTACGCCCACGGTTGAACCTTCCATGCGAATGAAGCCGGTCACGATGTTGGCTGCGAAGTCCGGCTGCGTTTCAAAGAAATCACCTTCGTCCGCGATCTTGTAAACCAGCTCCTTGATGTCATAGGGCTGGTTTGGATTGTCCGGGATCAGCGTATCGAGCGATGGGTCCGGCTTCTCTACCGGGGTAAAGAACGGACGGGTCGGGGGCTTCTCGCGATTGTTCAGCGGGAGGAAGTCGATGAAACGACGAAGAGCCGCGAGCGCTTCGACGTCATTATCAAATGCATCATCGGCCACAGAACTTTTCTTGGTGTGGGTTGAAGCGCCACCAAGTTCTTCGTGCGTTACGATTTCGTTGGTAACCGTTTTCACCACATCAGGGCCAGTGACGTACATGTAAGACGTATCCCGCACCATGAAGATGAAGTCAGTCATGGCAGGCGAATAGACCGCACCACCTGCGCATGGCCCCATAATCATGGAGATTTGCGGCACGACACCGCTGGCAAGCGTGTTCTTCTGGAAGATATCCGCATATCCGCCCAGGGAGGCAACGCCTTCCTGAATGCGCGCGCCACCTGAATCGTTCATGCCAATGACCGGCGCGCCATTGCGCATTGCCATGTCCATGATCTTCAGAATTTTGTTGGCATTGGTCTCAGACAGAGAGCCGCCGAAGACGGTGAAATCCTGACTATAGACATACACCATACGGCCGTTGACGGTTCCCCAACCGGTAATGACGCCATCGCCCGGCATTTTGGTTTTTTCCATGCCAAACTCAGTGCAGCGATGGGAAACGAACATGTCGTATTCTTCGAAACTGTTTTCATCCAGCAAAAGCTCGATGCGTTCGCGCGCGGTCAGTTTGCCTTTCGCGTGTTGTGCATCGATGCGGCGCTGACCTCCGCCCTGACGGGCCTGTTCGCGGCGAGCTTCGAGTTCGTTGAGTACGTCAGTCATCTATTTCCCTTTCGGCGGGATTACTTGTTCTTGAAATTTGGCGTGCGCTTCTCTGCAAAGGCTGCCATGCCTTCAGTCTGATCTTCAGTCGCAAAGAGCGAGTAGAAAGTTCGGCGCTCAAACCGGAGACCCTCATTAAGTGTTGTTTCAAAGGCTCGGTTGATTTGCTCTTTTGCGATCATCACAGATGGCGTTGAGAAGCCTGCGATTTCATTTGCCGTTTTCATTGCTTCTTCCATCAGATCATCCGCCGGGATGATGCGTGCAACAAGGCCAGCGCGTTCTGCTTCTTCAGCATCCATCATGCGGCCTGTCAGGATCAGGTCCATTGCCTTGGCCTTGCCGACGGCTTTAGTGAGACGTTGTGAGCCGCCCCAGCCGGGTGTCACACCCAGCTTGATTTCCGGCTGACCAAATTTCGCCTTGTCAGAAGTCAAAATGATGTCGCACATCATGGCAAGTTCGCAGCCACCACCAAGTGCAAAACCGTTTACCGCAGCAATGATTGGCGTGCGTGTATTGGCGAAGCCTTCCCACTCTGACTGTTTGTCGGCCAGATACATGTCCATGTAGGACTTGGTGTGCATTTCCTTGATATCGGCACCTGCGATAAATGCTTTGCCGGCTCCCGTGATGACAATGCATCCAATTTCCGGATCATCGTCAAAAGCTTTTGTTTTTGAGATAATACCGTCCATGACTTCGGCATTTACAGCATTCAAAGCGTCGGGCCGGTTGATGGTAATCAGACCGACATTGCCCTGTTTTTCTGAAAGTACGAGATCGGTCATGAATTATCCTCTTTGCTTTGAGTCAAGCCACGTAATGATGCCGGAGAAATCTAGATCTTCTGGCACTTCCTGGGCAAACTGTTTGTAGAGTTCAAGCGCCTGATATCCGAGCGGGGTCGCCTGACCGGCAACTTCCGCGGCCTGTTGCGCGAGACCTGCATCCTTGATCATCAGGCTGGTGGCAAAGCCCGGTTTGAAATCATTGTCTGCCGGAGACTGTGGCCCGATACCCGGCATGGGGCAATAATTGTTGAGCGACCAGCAGAAGCCGGAAGATGTGGACATCACATCAAACATGGCCTGGTCTTCAAGGCCGAGTTTGCGGCCTAAAGATAGGGCTTCACCAAGGCCGGTCATCGTTACCGCCAGCAACATGTTGTTGCAGATTTTGGCAGCTTGTCCTGCTCCGGCATCGCCACAAGGGACCTGGCGTCCACCCATGATATCGAGAAACGGTTCAGCACGTTTTTGGTTTTCTTTTGATCCGCCAATCATGAAAGTGAGGGTGCCAGCTGCTGCGCCGGTGATGCCACCAGATACCGGGCAATCGATCATGCCCAATCCGGCTGCGCTCGCAAGCCCATGTGCCTGTTTGGCGCTATCAACATCAACGGTTGAACAGTCAATCAACAAAGCGCCTTTTTCGCATGCCGAGATGATCTCATTTAGGACAAAGAGAACGATGGCGCCATTTGGCAGCATGGTGATCACTGCCTCGGCCCCGCCAACTGCATCGCGCGCTTCTGCACAGGTGATGATACCTGCTTCCTTGGCTGATTGAAGTGTTTCAGGGACCGTGTCAAACCCCAATACTTCATGCCCGGCTTTGACCAGGTTGCTTGCCATCGGCAGGCCCATATTACCCAGTCCGATAAATCCGATTGTGGCCATTTTCTCCTCCTGGCTGAGTTTAGAATGTCAACTCGTCATTCCCCAGCGGTTCTAACATGCCTGAAATTTGGTTTTCTTCCAATCCTTCCAAGGTCGAAGGGTTCCAGTTTGGTTTCCTGTCCTTGTCGATAATCTGTGCGCGGATGCCTTCAATAAAATCACCATGCGACATGGAGCGGTAGGTGAAACGGTATTCGAGTGCGAGGATATCTTCGATTGTTTTCAAGTCTCGAGATTGGCGCACAATTTCAACGGCGCAGGCAACTGACAGTGGACAATTGCGTCGCATCAATTTTGCTGCGTTTGTTTCCCATTCTCCATCGGTAGCTTCCAGCCGCGAGATGATTTCTGCGGCTGAACCCTTCGCGAAGTATGAGTTGATTGCTTCCAGCTCATTAGTCAGCGAACCAGTTTCAGGCTCTTTTGCAAAACTATCCAGTACCGAAAGGTCCCCTGTTTCTTCAAGCGCGTTTATGAGCGCGCGCAGGTTTTCAGCTGGTACAAACAGATCACCGATACCAGCAAAGAGACAGTCGGCTGCTTTCAGTCTTGCTCCAGTCGTTCCAAGATATTCGCCGATATGGCCTGATGCACCTGCAAGCAATTGATTGCCGCCCACATCAGGGACAAGGCCGATGCCGCATTCCGGCATCGCAAAGAGTGTATTCTCGGTGACGATACGGTGGGAGCCGTGGGCAGAAATTCCAACGCCGCCCCCCATCACGATCCCATCCATTATCGCGACATAGGGTTTCGTGTAGTTCTTGATTTGTGCATTGATGCGATATTCGTCGGCCCAGAACTTCCGTCCATAGGCATAGTCTCCCGCCTTGCCGGTCGCGTAGAGATCGGCAATATCCCCGCCTGAGCAGAAAGAGCGCTCTCCTTCTGCATCGATCACCACCAATTGAATTTCAGGATTGTCCTGCCACTCAGATAGCGCAGCACCAATTGCCATACACATGTCATAGGTCATGGCATTCAGTGCTTCGGGTCGCGTTAGCGTTATGCGTCCTGTACAGCCGGATATGCGGATATGGATATCATCTTCGAGGGCCAAATCAGGCCTCCGCCAGCATTTGCCGGGAAATGATCATCCGCATGATTTCATTGGTGCCTTCGAGGATCTGGTGGACGCGCAAATCGCGGACAATTTTTTCGATGCCATAATCAGAGAGGTATCCGTAACCGCCGTGTAGTTGCAATGCATCATTGGCAACGCGGAACGCCAAATCGGTCACCAAACGTTTCGCCATGGCGCAATGCTTGGTAGCGTCTGGTGATTTTTGATCCAGTTTCCAGGCCGCCTGACGCAGGAATACACGCGCTGCCTGCAATTCGGTTTCCATGTCTGCGATGCGGAATTGTAGAGCCTGAAACTCGGCAATCGGTTTGCCAAAGGCCTTGCGCTCTTTCATGTAAGTAATGGTCTTATCAAGAGCAAATTGGGCAGCGCCCAGGGCGGAAGCGGCGATGTTCAATCTGCCACCATCAAGGCCTGACATCGCATATTTGAAACCCGCACCTTCATCACCAATCAACTGGTCGGCCGGGATTTTGCAATCGTCAAACAGGACTTGTGCAGTCGGCTGCGCGCGCCATCCCATCTTTTTTTCATTCGCTCCAAAGGAAAGGCCTTCAGTAGGACTTTCCACGAGTACTGCCGACACGCCCTTTGGACCATCTCCACCAGTACGCACCATGGCAAGATATAGTTCTGACGTCTCGCCACCAGAGATGAAGGTTTTGCCACCGTTGATCTTCCAGCCATTGCCATCTTTTTCGGCTTTGGTTTTAAGCGCTGCGGCGTCAGAACCAGAGCCTGGTTCAGTAAGGCAATAGGAGCAATATTTCTCCAGCGTTGTCATTTGAGGCAACCATTTCTGGCGTTGCTCTTCTGTCCCGTATGTGTCGATCATCCAAGCTGTCATGTTATGGATGGAGATGAAAGACGCGATGGATGGGCATGCATAAGACAGTGCTTCGAAGATCAGTGTCGCATCAAGACGTGTGAGGGCGGAACCACCAACATCTTCGCGCACATAAATGCCGGCCATGCCGAGTTCTCCGGCGGACCGGAGAACTTCCTTGGGAAATGATCCCTCTTCATCCCATTGCAAAGCATAAGGGGCAATGGCTTCCTGTCCGAAGCCAAAGGCCATATCATAGATGGCGTTTTGTTCTTCCGTTAGTGCGAAATCCATCTGCCTCTATGCTTTCTATTAGTTCATGGTTGGGATTGAGAACTCTGCACCTTCCTTGATGCCCGATGGCCAGCGCGAGGTGATGGTTTTCGTTCTGGTGTAAAAGCGGAATGCGTCTGGGCCGTGTTGGTTCAAATCTCCGAAGCCTGAACGTTTCCAGCCGCCGAAGGTGTAGTAGGCAAGCGGAACCGGGATCGGCACGTTTACGCCAACCATGCCGATATTGATCCGGTTGGCAAAGTCACGGGCCGTATCGCCATCGCGAGTGAAGATCGCAACACCATTGCCGTATTCATGAGACATGGCCAGATCGAGACCTTCTTCGTAATCTTTGGCGCGCACTACTGACAGAACGGGCCCGAAAATCTCTTCCTTGTAGATCGACATGTCTTTTGTGACGTTGTCGAAAAGGCAGCCGCCAATAAAGTATCCGTTTTCATAGCCCTGCATAGAGAAGTCACGGCCGTCCACAGCCAGCGTTGCACCTTCTTTGACGCCTGCATCGACATACCCTTTGACACGGTTATAGGCGTCCTGCGTAACAAGCGGCCCAAAGTCTGCATCATCTCCAGCAGTGTAAGGGGCGATTTTCAGGTTCTCGACACGAGGAACCAGTTTTTCCATCAAACGGTCAGCGGTGTCTTCACCGACAGGAACTGCAACGGAAACCGCCATGCAACGTTCCCCGGCAGCGCCGTATCCAGCACCAATCAGTGCGTCAGTTGCCTGATCCATATCCGCATCGGGCATGATGATCATGTGGTTTTTGGCGCCACCAAAACACTGGACGCGTTTTCCGTTCGCGCAGCCACGCGTATAGACATATTCAGCGATCGGTGTAGAGCCAACAAAACCGATTGCCATGATGTCTGCATGATCCAGAAGGCAATCTACGGCCTCTTTGTCCCCATGCACAACTTGAAGTACTCCGTCCGGAAGGCCTGCCTCCTTCATCAGTTCTGCCAGCATGTTTGGAACGGACGGATCGCGCTCCGATGGTTTGAGGATAAACGCATTTCCTGCTGCGATCGCAGGGCAGAATTTCCACATCGGGATCATCGCTGGAAAATTAAATGGTGTTATGCCAGCAACCACACCTAATGGCTGGCGGACAGAATGCATATCGATGCCTGGTCCTGCACCTTCCGTAAATTCGCCTTTAAGTAGGTGAGGTGCGCCAATGCAGAATTCAGCAACTTCAAGGCCGCGTTGCACGTCACCTTTTGCGTCTGGAATGGTTTTACCATGCTCTGATGAAAGTGCTTCAGCAAGTTTGTCCATGTCACGTTGCAGCAGGGCGACAAATTTCATCATGACACGTGCGCGATTTTGCGGATTGACAGCTGCCCATGCGACTTGAGCTGTTTTAGCACTCGCAATCGCAGCATCTATTTCGCTTTTGCTGGCAAGGGGAACCTTGGCTTGAACCTCGCCCGTCGCTGGATTGAATACATCAGCATACCGACCGGATTTACCCTCGACCAATTCACCGTCGATGAAGTGTGAAATCTGTTTCAATGAAGCCTCCCAAGAAATTTTTCTTTGTTTATCTGTTTATTTTTGTATATCCAACCAGTGTTTTGGTTAGGTTGTTTTGCAAATTTGCACACATAGTCGGAGCAAAGTTGGACGACATTAGCGCAAGAGGAGGTGGTTTTGAACTGGGATGATTACAGATTTTTCTTGGCCGTTGCTCGCACAGGAAAGCTAAGCTCTGCCGGTCAGCAATTGGGTGTTGACCATGCCACCGTGGGTCGTCGTGTAAAGGCACTTGAAGAGGCGCTGAAAGTGCACTTGTTTGACCGTAGCCCGCAAGGTTATTCGCTTACCGATGAGGGGCACAAGCTTGTCACCATGGCAGAAGGGATGGAGACAAGTGCGATTGCGGCACAAAGCGAGTTTTCTGGTGAAGCTGATAGTGTTTCCGGCGTTGTTCGCATTGGTGCGCCGGAAGGCATGGCGACCTCGATACTGGCCGAGGTTGCTGTGAGATTGTGCGAGCAGCATCCGAAGCTTGAACTTCAGATTGTCGCCATGCCGCGAACGTTTTCGCTGACAAAAAGGGAGGCTGATATTGCGATTGCGGTTTCAGCACCCACGTCCGGGCGCTTGAAATTTCGCAAAATCACGGATTACACGCTGCACATGTATGCAACGAAGGAATATCTGGCGAACAACCCTCCAATCAAGGATCTGGCTGATCTTCAACGCGTGCGCGGCATCGGCTATGTGTCCGATCTTATCTATGACAAGGAGTTGGACTATATTCCGCTCATCAGTCCGGATGCGAAACCGTTCCTAACCAGCACCAGTGTCCACGTACAACTTGAAGCAGCGCTGGCAAATGGTGGGCTCTGCGTGTTGCATGATTTTATTGCGTGTAAGTATCCTCAACTTGTTCGTGTTATGCCCGAGGAAGTCTCGTTTACGCGTACCTTCTGGTACATTGTTCATGAGGATTATGCCAAGCTTCATCGTATCAGGGTCGTTTCTGACGCGCTAATTGAACATGTGCGGAAGCGGGTGAACAAGCCGAGTTAATAGGCTTGAAGGACGCTTTGCTTGGCTTCAAGATTCCCAAATTTAAAAAAATCCAAAAAAAATTTCCTCCCATGTCGAAATCTTGAAGTGGCGGGCGTCTTAAGCGTGTAAATCACAACTGGGAAGGAACCGAAATGGAATTTACAGTAACCCCCGTTTACGCTCTCGCAGCAGCATTCATATACCTCGTATTATGGATGCGTGTGACAGCCTTGCGGTCCAAAAATGCAACTTCAATTGGTGATGGTGGCGATCAGGAACTGCTGTTACGAGTTCGTCAGCATGGCAATTGTGCGGAATGGTTCAGTTTCATACTGATCCTGATGATCCTGGCTGAAGGCATGGGTGCACCTTCAACATATCTGCACGTATCGGGCGCCCTTCTGCTCATCGGCAGGATTGCACATCCCTTCGGATTGAAAGTTGATAATGCAGGTCATCCCCTGCGATATGTTGGCAATGGAACCAACATTCTTGCAGCTCTTAACGCAATGGTTTGTTTGGCAGCCAATATTCTTGGCCTTTAACAAACAATAACCCTACAAAATTGAGGAAAATAAAATGAAATATATGCTTCTTATCTACAGTGATCCCGCAGAAGGCCCAGAGTACGGCACACCGGAATTTGAAAAAATGATGGCTGGCTACTTCAGTGCGAATGAAAAAATGAAGGCAGACGGTGTATTGTGTGACGGTGAGGGATTGCAGGGCATCGAGACTGCTACCTCGCTGCGCATAAGAGACGGTAAAGTGGAAACCATGGATGGGCCGTTTGCGGAAACCCGGGAACATTTGGGAGGGTATTATGTTGTTGATGTGCCTGATCTTGATGCCGCGCTGAAATATGCAGAGCTTATTCCAACCGCTCATGACGGCACGATAGAGGTCCGCCCGCTAATGGACTACAATCCAGCCGGATAACGCCATGAAACATGCCGCCCCAAAAGCAATTGCAGTCAGCAAAGCAATTGACAAGGTGATCCGTGAGGATCGGGGGCGGCTTCTTTCTGCGCTGATTGCCAGGCTTGGTAGTTTTCAATTGGCAGAAGATGCATTGCAGGAAGCAATTGTTTCCGCAATCAGCCATTGGGGGCGTGCCGGTCTTCCAAACTCACCTAAAGGTTGGCTGCTGCGAGTTGCCCTGAACAAGGGCATTGATCATATCCGAAAAGGGCAGCGTGAAGAGCAGAAGGCCCAGGATTTTGACAGTATCAGATATGACCATGCTGGTGAGCAAGATGATGAGGCGATCCCTGATGAACGCCTTCGTTTGATCTTTGCTTGTTGCCATCCGGCTTTGGAAGAGAAATCAAGGATCGCGCTTACACTTCGCACAGTTTGCAACCTCACAACACGCGAAATTGCGGCTGCTTTTCTGGATACAGAATCTACCATGGGACAACGTCTTTCGCGTGCGAAAGCAAAGATACAGACAAAAGGCATCGCTTTCAAAATACCGGAAGCTGACCAATGGAATGACCGCCTGGATACCGTCCTTTCTACCATTTATCTGATCTTCACGACCGGATATGTGCTGGAAGACAATTCCTCTCGAGACCTCTGCAAGGAAGCAATTTTTCTTCTCGAGTTGATGTGTAAACTTAAGCCTGAAGAGTCAGAAATTGAGGGCGCATTGGCGCTGATGCAATTGACTGAAGTGCGCAAGCGCGCCCGGATTGATGGTGATGGTGCTCTGGTTCCGGTCGAAGAACAAAACAGAGACTTATGGAACCACGATCTTCGCAAACAAGCGCAAGATTTGCTGACTACAGCAATGAAGCGCAGGCAAATCGGCCCCTATCAGATAAAAGCTGCAATAGCTGATTGTCATATGGAAGAACCCATTCCTGATTGGCCGCAAATGGCATTGCTTTACCAAGAACTCTGGCGGTTTGAACCAACTCCTGTTGTTGCTCTAAACAAGGCTGTTGTGCTTGCAGAACTTGGTGAGTGCCCCGCAGCCCTGTTGGCGGTTGAAGCCTTGGAAGATGAATTATCGTCATACCAACCCTGGTATGCCGCGAGAGCCGATATTCTGATGAAAATAGGTAGGAAGCATGAGGCAATCATTGTCTATAAACAGGCTATAGAATTGGCTCCCAATGAGGCAAGTCGCGTCTTTCTGGAAAAGCAAATGTCCGGCACTGCACAATGAGCCGCTTATCTCTGATTTCTTGCCCTAATTTTTATATATTTTGATAATAATTCGCTAATTGAGTGATGTTTTGTACCTTGAAAATTAAATTTCAATAATTATATCAATTTTATGAAATAGTTGAATATATTTCACTATTCTAAAAACAAAAATAACAAAAATAGGGGAAATTTTATGTTTCTATTACCAGTATTATCTCTTTTTATTATTGCAGCCGCTTTCGTGGCTCGAAAAAATTTGAGATTTGACAATCCAAATGTTGATGGAATGGTCAATATGGCCGGTTGGGGTGTTAAAGCCGCGGGCGTTCTGATGTTCTGTTATACCGCTTTTACAGGCATGTTCTTTTACGCCGAGCCAGGTTTCAAATACCATGTTCGCACCATTACCGGCCAAGAGAAAATGGTATCCGATACCGGTTACAACATGCATTTGTTCGGGCGTTACAATGCCTGGAAAAACGCCATGTCCGTTCAAGCCTCTGCCTCTGGCCAGGGCCAGATGTCTGCGGAGACAGATGGCGCGCAAATGAGCGCAAATCTAGCGCCGAAGTCATTGGTTTTTCTTGACCAGGTTGACGCCAATGTTTCTGCCACCGCTCGGTTCGAGTTGCCTGTGGATGAGGATGCCTTTCTAAGGCTTGCGCGTCAGTATCGTACGCCTGAAAACCTTCTGCGAACTGAACTCGTTCCGGCATTTGAAGAAACGCTTGGTGCCAATGCGGCGCTCATGTCAGCAGAAGATTATTTCCAGGGTGGCAAGACCGAATTCAACAACGAGTTTCTTCGCCAGATGGAAGGTGGAATCTACCTTGTGAGACGCATCGAAAAACGCGTGAAGGTGGAAGACAATCGCCCAGGTAGCGCAAATGCAGCGCTAGGTGAGGAGCAGGAGCAATTCGGCAATGACACTAAAACGATCTTCGTTGTTGAGAAGCGAGTTGGCGCTGATGGACAACCGCTCCGTAAAGCCCAATCTTTTGAGAAGTTCGGGATCAGCGTTACCTCAGCTCGGGTGACACATGTTGAGCCAAACCGACGATTCAAGGACCGAATGGGTCTTCGTCAGCAAGCTGCAGCGGATCGCGCGATTGCGCGTGAAAAGCGGGTACAGGAAGAAGAGCAGCGTCTCCTTGCAATCGCCAAGGGCGAGCGTGAAGTCGCTGAACGCCAGGCGACCGCCAAGGTTGAGCAGATCGAAAAGACAACCCAGGCGGAAACAGAAAAGCAATTGGCGATTACTGCGGCCGAGCGCGAGCGTGAAGCTGCAAAGATTGCCAAGGAGCAAGCTGAAATCTTGCTAGAGAAGGCCAAGATTGACGCGCAGGCTGTTCAAGTTGCTGCAGATGCAGCAGCCTATGAAAAACGCGAAATTCTCGCGGCGGATAATGCGCTTGCTCAAAAGCTCGAGGCCTATGTCCAGGTTCAAGGTGTATGGGCTGAGGCATTTGCAAAGCGTCAAGTCCCTGCTACTATCTTTGGTGCGAATGAGGGAGGGCCAGGCTCTGACGATGACGTCTCGCGTTTCCTTCAGCTTCTGACTGTCCAGTCTGCCAAAGGCCTCGCAGTCGATCCGTCAATTGTACGGACTGAACAAATCAGATAACATTGGAAGCTATTAATAGAACGGGCCTCTTTTGTGGCCCGTT
>JAAUYH010145867.1_pt1 | contig 16836 bp, 9 predicted proteins | sample 7278061 | NCBI WGS metagenome assembly JAAUYH01 (sample SAMN14350203, study PRJNA611818) | marine sediment metagenome | isolation source: surface marine sediment (0.6m) | place: French Polynesia: Moorea | collected 2018-08 | reverse complement strand
GCTAGTTGTACCCAGTCTAGTTGGGTGTGTTGCGAGACGCCGCTGGTTGGCCCGAGATGTTATGGCGACAGACCCCCGTTACGTCTTCAACCCGGCTGCTCCCACCGCCACGCGCTCACGCCACCATGACGAATCGGGCTTCAAGCGCGCGACACTTTCGCCGCGAAAGGCAACGAGTCCTGCCTCAAGCGCTCGCCGTTCTCACCGGGCTCCTCCTGCTCACCCTGTGCGCCGTGTCTCTACATACCAAACCGGCCGCCCAGGCTGAGCCGCCTTGGCTAGCGCTTTCGCACATCGCCGAGCGCAACGTGTTCAAGGATCCGCACGTCTATTGCCGTAAATCAAAGCCCACCAACTTCTTGCGTTCCAACAATCGCGGCTGGCTGGCATTGCTACTGCCCGCAATCATCTTTTGCTTTGGCGGGCTCGCCGTAATAACTGACGATTACTTCGTTCCCGCACTAGAACGGCTCTGTGCCCAACTGAAAGTAAGCGAGGATGTGGCCGGTGCAACCTGGATGGCAGCGGGCTCAAGCGCCCCAGAGTTGTTCACCGCGCTCATTGCAACCTTCCGCACGAAAGACGACGTAGGAGTGGGTACAATAGTGGGCTCTGCGGTATTCAACATACTCGTAATAATCGGGTTGAGCGCCGCGCTCTCCCCAGGCGCACCAAAGCTCGATTTCCGACCGTTGCTACGCGACACGTTGTTCTACACCGCCAGCGTGACGTTACTGCTTGTATTTGTAATCGGCGGGAAGGTGCAGTGGTGGGAGGCATTAATTCTCGTGCTCTTCTACATCTGTTATATCCTCTTCATGAAGTTCGCCAACAAGACCTACATGAAACGTACCGCCAAGTACGCCACACCCGAGCCATCCGAGAGCAGTCAGAGCGACAACACGATTCCGAACGATGTGGAAGGCGCCTATGGGACCGCAGAACAGCCACAGCTCGCACCCCCGGTGGCACCTTCGCCATTCGACGAGCAATCGCCAGAGGACCTCGACCACTTCGAGCAAGACAGTGACAGCCCAAACCGCATCTTCGAACGCCCGAAATCCATCATCGACTGGTTCGCGCTGCCACTGCTCCTCCCCTGGCGCGCAGTGTTCGCATTCACGGTGCCGGACGTGCGCCGCGACGCGCTGGCGAAGTGGTGGCCCGCGTCGTTTGCGCTGTCGATCGCGTGGGTGATGGGCATCACGTTCGTGATGGTCGAGGCGACGACACTGGCGGGATGTTATATTGGTGTTCCGTCGGCCATCATGGGGCTGGTGTTCCTGGCGGCGGGCACGAGCGTACCAGACGCGCTGGCCTCGGTCGCGGTGGCGCGCAAGGGCCGCGGCGACATGGCGGTCAGCAACGCACTGGGGTCCAACGTGTTCGATATCCTGCTTGGCCTCGGCGCGCCCTGGCTGCTCGGCGCCGCCATCTATAAGCAGCCGGTGGCGGTCAGCGCCACGCCCGTCACCCTGGTCATTGTGCCCATCGCCATCCTGTTCGCCACCATCACCCTCACCATCGCCGCACTGGCATTCACCGGCTGGAAGCTCTCCCGCGGGCTCGGCTACACGCTCTTCGCGCTCTATGCCGCGTTCTTACTGTACACCATCCTTGATGTGACCGTGTTTTAGTGCGTCACCGCTCCGTAGCCGTCTTCTGAAAATACAGGAAAGTTCCTATCACACAGTAGGCGTTACGTTCCCGGCTACACAACCCCGAAACAATGCGTGCCTCGTTCGAGCGGGCGTCTTGGCTTAAATGTCCCGGCTTAGAGAGAGGGATAACTGTGCGAGTTACTTGCAAATATCTGGTACAATGGAATCCCACAACAGTGCTTGTTGCGAGGACATAAACGTTCGACAGCAGGATATACCGTATTCACTGCACGTAATCATGGGTGCTAAATGATGCATATTCATTCTTGCCGACTACAGTGCTGTAGAACGAGTTTCCATGGAGACTTGCAACTCTTTGCGTTCAGCGAGTGAGCTAACAAGGTTGGGGGAAGCGGGGTATCCAAGTAGTGAATTTGTGTTACATGGGCCAGGGTCGAGAAATAACGAAAATACAGTAGCAACGCGCTTGACTCCACCAACTATGACCAGCATCGTGAGCACAAGATGCTGCTTCCTGTCGACCGGACCGCAGACTTCGAGCAACTGCTGCGTGCGCGGACGAAGGGCGAGGGCGAGGATGTGTTCTACGCGGCGGACGACACGATCGTGGACACCTTCACGGGGGAGACGACAGCACTGCGGGGGCGCATCGAGGACATGCGCGAGGTGATCACGCGCAACCGGCGGCGCTACTGCGACTTCAGCGCGCGCGGGATGCGCGACGGCGAGCGCGACGCGGTCGACGCGTCGCTGGGTGAGTTCCTGCGCGGGGCCATGGCGCAGCTGGACGCGCTGAAGCGCGCGCACCGCAGCGCGCACGAGCTGGGCGTGGCGCTCGTGCTCAGCAGCGAGCTGCAGGCGCTGGGCGCGTCCGCGGAGGACCTGCGCGCCGCGCGCATCCGCCACGCGATGGCGGCCAACGTGCGCCCCGGCGTCAAGGTCGACGCCGGCGCCGCCGCGGAGCTTGCGGCGGAGACCCCGCGAAGCGCCGACGACGACCTCTCGGTCGCGGCAACCGGTATGGCCATGGAGTTCGCCCAGGAGAACGCCGCGCTCGTCGCCGACCTCGTGGAGACGCGCGAGCGCGTGCGCCAGGCCGAGCGCGACGTCGCGGAGATCGCCGGGCTCAACCACGTGTTCGCGACGAAGGTGTTAGAGCAGGCGCGCGAAATCGAGGGGCTGTACAACACCGCGCTGGACGCGACGAACTATCTCGATTACGGCAACAAGCAGTTGATGGCCATGCGGGGCAAGCGCAATCAACTCACCTACGGCGTCGCGCTATTCCTCTTCCTCGCCTCGTTAGTGATCATTTTGTATGAAGTCGCGCTATCGCGTCTGCGACCGTTCTAACTGCCATAATTGCGATAACTGCTGGAGTGGTGACAAGTCGCGACAACGTCGCGAATGCCGGTGGAGGAAGAAGATGAAATAGGAACTCGGTAGTTTACAAGTTGTCGGATATCGCCTCCTCCAGGCTGGCGCGCGACGCGCCCGCGTAGTGGTCGATACGCTGCCCGTCGGAATAAAACACAAACAGTGGCATCGCGCGCACGTCCAGGCTGTCGCGCACCTCCGGCACGTCGTCGACGCACACGCGCGCGAAGCGCGCCTTCGGGTGCGCCTCCGCGATGCGCTCGTACGTGCGCCGCATCCCAATGCAGGCGCGGCAGCTTCGGCTGTACGCCTCCACCACCAGCAGCCCCTTCGTCGACGCCACCAACGTGAGCAGCGACGCCAGGTCCCCAAGGTCGGCCACCGCGTCCCGCCGTGGCGGTGGTAGGCCCTGCGGCGGCGTGGGCCGTGCCGCCGGTGGCGGGGACAGCGTCGCGACAAGCCGCGCGCGTCGTGGCGAGGCCGCGGGTCGCGCGGAGACGCGCAGCACAGGCGCTGGAGTGAGCACGAATGCGGGCATAGTAGGGGGGTGTCTGATGGGTGAGGTGGCGATAACCGGTCCTGTAACGCGTGCTGTAAAATAAATTAATTCACTACGCAAGGAGGACTTCCTATTTCTCTTTGGGTCGTTGGCGACCTCATACGTGATATCTGGTGCTCGAGATGCGGCGCTCTTCTCCGTATCCATCGAGTCATCGATTATTATGTGCACCCCATTCTTGGCGCTGTGTACGAATCGTGTGCTGCATCGCAGCGATGACTTCTACGTCAAAGGGACTTCGTTCTGCAATTTCTGCTCCATCACTGTGGCTGGTAGGTGCCTCCACCAAGAACAATACAGGCTGTCCTCACACAATGTTCACTAATTTACTTCAGCAGGAAACGAGGAGGGTCTTGTTCTACGAGCAGTAATTTACTGCTCCGTTCGTATCAAACTTGGCAGGCCTTGTGTCAAGGGAGGCCAGTTAGCGATGGAGCCTCGTTGTGAAGTCTCCTTGCATGGTACACTGACTTAGACCACCCGCAGGTTGATTATGTTGGGCGGGTTCCGAGGGCTTTGAAAAAAACCTTGCAGAGGCAAAACTGTTATGTTACGTCGACGACGGGGTACTCGTATATTCGAACCCGCGCGGGATAAACCCATCAGATTTCATAGGTACGGTTCAAGTCTGACGCCTTAACCACTCGGCCACATCGACCTTCATTAGAAGAAGAGGCGCAGTTGTGCTAGTGTAAGAATGCGAGTTCTGGCCCAGATCTATACATCCATAAGAAACACTTTTCTAAACTGTCGATGACTATAGCTCTTTCGTTAGGTTCACCGCTGTGAATTATGAAGGCAAATTTATAGCACAATCTTGTTTCGTTACTGGTCACACTTCTCTATCATGTTTCTAAGCTTTTAACAACTGCACATCACATTTTACATCATGCGAATGCCGTCATAAATCACCTTTCTTACTGCAACGAGATCTAGTTACGGCTCACGTATGCTACATGGATTCATCGACGAAGGCTCATGAAATTCCTGTCTATGTTCCATTGGACATGTACGCGGGGTTCAAGCGCTATTTCTGAACATGAAACTATCACTCGATAGTTATTCCAAGGTAAGCAAGAAGTACAGTATTTCGAAGAAAACTTTAACGAAATTTTGAGTTGTCCCGATGTAGGAGGAGATACTGTACAAAGCAAGCGAGGGAAGCAGTTCGAACGAACTAAGTCGCAAACTGTGGGAGGTCTAGAATCGAGGAGGACGAAATAGAAAAGAGTATCGGCGGTTCTACAAATTTGAGCGAACAAGTTGGCGCTGTGAAAAAGGCGTACCACAACTACAAGCCAGAATCAATAGTAAACAACTTCTTGTCAATGTAAAAAGTGTAAGGCTAGTTGTATGAAGTAATGTGGCCCTACTGACATCAAACTTTCATAGGTGAACACGCAAGTCTTTCGTTGAGCCTACAAACCCGTAAGGAAGTATTTGACGAAGATATCGATGATTTAACTGTTAGCAATCTTTCATAGCTAAACTGCTAGCATCTCATGTCTAGCATCCTACATGCAGAAAAGTGAACAAGCATTTCAGGACGGAGGGAGACCAGTACGTCACCTTTGGTATAGAATAATACCAAGGTCCAAACATCGAGCGCATCCAGCTGTTCGCCTCATTTTCGTGATTTTTGCAGGTGTCTGATACAGTTATGGTCTACTAAAAATAATTCACTCATTCACCCATTCTGTGCCGTGCTCTAATTCTTCACAGTGAACCGGTCATGTGCAATCCTAGCGAACGCCGTGATCAGGCTCCTTTCTGCAAAACGCGTAGAACTCTACTATTCTACAGCATGATTAACGAACAGTCGAACGCGCACTCCCTTTCTCATGATCAAATTCTGCAATCTTCGAGTGAACACGGTTCGCGAACTGCTCCGACAAGAGGGGCCGTTCCGTAATTCTAAACGTACTCACACTCTTTTTAACGCTATTCATACTCGGCTACTTTCAGTTATGACTCACCAAAACGTTTCGACCACAATTTAATGCTATCACTCGTGCTACTGCACGCACCATCTCAGCAAACACGCCCGCCAACGTAGATTTCTGGGTCACTCAATGTATATGTTGGTGTGACAAAAACCGAGGCAATCCGAACACTCGTAAAATCGTATTGCGTACAATTTCTGCTGGTTTAGGAGACCAAGTGTTCGCGCTTCTCGCCGTTTACTCGTATGCCTTCCTTACACGGAGCGAGCTACAATTTGTTTGCCGAGTATCTTGTGAATTTGTTTGAGGTACTGTAGTATCTATTTTTGACACAAAGAGAAAAACAAACTTCTACGAACAAAAGGTTGAAAGTTAACTCAGAATGAACTTAGGTTTTTTAATCGTCTGCTACCTTATATAGACAGTTTCAAAAAATCCAACCAGTAGAAATAATTAGGACGACTAGATTATTTCTGTTTGGACACTTGGATAGATATTATTACGTTCTCTGAGCTTATACCATGTAATTTCGGATGCTGCCGTCTGGCTGTCACCCGCCCAACTCCGTCGCGGCACAGAGCGCGCGCCGAACGTGCCATGCCCATGGCCGCGCTGCAGCCGCCCGTTCACGAACCACCAATGTCTTGTGCGACATCTACGCCTGGCGCGTGCCAATACTCGCGAATCGCGGGAAACAAACGCCTACGAAACGAAGCAGCTGGCTGCTCACGGAATCGGGCTTTGAGCCGATCATTCGACCTACGTTGGGCTGCACAGCACATTGAGCGCGGCCCATTCGGCATACGCGTTATCGTACAAACGGTGCAAAAACTGGCCGGCGGCCGTGCGCCGCCCTATCATCCTTCTGGCGGTTGATGTGTTCGATCTGGCAGCCGTCGACGATGTCGACCGCCTTGCTGCTCTTCAGGCTCCCAATGTAGCAGCGACAAGGAGACGTACGTGTACCCGCGCCGCCGACAGGCAAATTGCCAAATCACCAGCAGTGAGCATTGTGACGCGCGAGAGGCCTAAATGCCGCAAAACAACTATTGGCGTCCCTCCAACGCAAGTGACAAATGATGATCCGTTAATCAAGTCGAGCAATCATGAAGCCACGTTTGCCGCTGTGTCAGCCGCAACACAGCAAACAAACACCAGCGTACCTCGAACCGCTCTCAGTCAAGAAAGCTCGTCAAATCCGCTCGAATTGTTGAGCGAGCTCGCGCGCGACGCCGATGCGCGCTACAAAAACGTGCTAGCGATCGCTCGTACAGGCCATCTGCCGTCAGGTGTCACGAGTGTCGGCGGGCACAAATTCACCGTGGACTACTGGATCCAACTAGGTCCAGACCAATGGATTGGCGACAACGTCATCAATGCCACAGCCAAGCGCCTGTTCAACCGCTATCTTCGCGTGTTCACGTTGCCCGCTCATCTTATCTCTTGCATTATAGTAGGAAGTGGCACTGACGGCGATGATGCGTACCAATACGAGCGCGTGCAGCGCTGGACTAAACGCGCGCCTTCTTACTTCGATGACTATGATTTCGTCGCCTTGCCGCTACACCGCACCAACCACTGGGTACTCCTGGTCGTGGCCATCGGACAACACCGCTCCGTCTTATACGATCCAGCGATGGCTGCGTTCATGCCAATGCCTGCAGAAGTCTTGGCTGCGCGGATGTGGCTAGGTCGGGACATCCACGACAAACATGCAGCGAGGGACATGCCCGTCCCTGATTCGCTGCAAGCCGCAGGCCAGAGGCCGATCTACCTAGCCGACGCATCCTGGCCTACCCAGCAAGACCAAAGCTTCTGCGGCGTTTTTGTGCTGGGTGTTGTTGCGGCGCTTCAGCAAAACGTTGTCCAGAGCTTCTCGCAATCGGACGTAGCCAAAGTACGCAAAGCTCTCACCCTCACGCTCATCGAGGACTGCAAACGAAGAGCCCGGACTACCTGGAAGCTTGCCCAACGCTACGCCCTTCGCTGCCCAGCACGCCGGTAGTCGCGTCACCCAATCCGACAGCAGTGGTATGCGCAGACCAACCCACACGCTTGGGCACTCCACCGCAACAGCCACTCCTGCCTCTCGCCCCAGATGCACGAGGCCCTTCTAATCGTCGCGTATCTACCGATGCGCCCACCTGCGGCCGAAGCCGATCCCGCTCTCCCGCCCTTGGATCTCTCCGCCCTCTGGCGACACCACCTCCTCTTTCGGAAGTTTGCAGAACGCCGGTGGACATCCTCCGCAGTATTCCCGTTGGTGTACGGGCGGCCGTAAGTGGCGAATTGCAGCACTTTCTTCTCACGCTACACGAGCGCCGCGAGACGCCACAGGCCACACAATGCTTCCACCTTATAATGTGCTTCACGGCGTGCGTTCTGTTTAAAACAACGGCACAAGGCAATGAGAAACTCGGAAACAGCCTCGCGAAAATCGTGCACGGCCGTCTTCAGCAGTAGGGCGAAGGAGGCGTTCTTGAGCTGTGGGCCCAGGCCTCACACGCGGCGTCATCCGCCGTCAAACAAACAACCACCTCCCTCTGTGAGCGTAACCGGCACCGCGCCACCTCTTTGGCTCATCAACGTGCATACAGCAAGGCCGCTACGGCCTTGATTTCTGCAGGCGTCCACACTCCGACGGCAAAGACACAAGACGCCCTTCACGGCAAGCACCCTCAAACGGGAGCCCAACGAGACCCCGTATTCGACACTCCTGCCGTTGGCACGCATTTCCCGCCACACACCGAGCACCGACCGTTTACCACTAGTGATGTACGCCGTGCCATTCAGAAAACCGCACCGGCGACAAGTGCAGGCGGCACTGGACTGTCTTTTCAACACTTGAAGGAGCTGATTAGACGCGATGGCACGGATCCGAATCGCTGGCTTGGACGTGCGCTGGCCCAATTTGCGGGCCATGTGGCCCGTGGCGAACTTCCAGAACTCTCAAGCGCATGGTTCGCGGGTGCACCGCTCACTCCCTTACGAAAGCGCGATGGTGGGGTCCGCCCCATCGCCGTCGGTGAAACTTTAAGGCGGCTTGTTGGCATGCTCTTGAATGGACGCGTGGCTCTCCGTGCGCGAGCTTTGCTCAGCCCATCGCAGCTTGGTGTCGCCACACCCGGGGGTAGTGAAGCTATTGTTCATGCGGTTCGCCATCGCATAGCTCTTCATGGTGATGATGATCGGATCGCGCTGCTCAAGCTGGATTTTTGCAACGCGTTCAATCTAATCAATCGCGACGCAATCATGCGCACAGTACGTGTGCACTTTCCAGAGCTATACGGATACGTCCACACATGTTATGCACGCGAAGAAGACCCGTTCTTGTGGTGTGGCGAGTTGCTGCTGCGCAGCCGAACAGGCTGTCAGCAGGGTGATCCTCTGGGGCCCCTCTTGTTCAGCCTGGTCCTGTACGACCTCCTCTCGACTGCCCCGCCTCTACCGCCTTCCGAAGAGGACGGCACCTGCGCTCTCGCCTGTCGCTTTATGTTCTATTTGGACGACGGGCTTGCTATCGGTCCACACGCTGCGTTACAACACTACCTCACTTTCCTCAGCTCTCCGACCGCATCGAGCCACGGACTACACTTGAGCATGGAGAAATGTAAGGTCTGGGGGCCTACCGCCTCGGAGCTCGAAACTTGGTGCGCCTACTCGTGCGACATTGCTCAATCCTACACGGCATCTACTCGCATCATGCAGGTCCCAGTGGGCGGAGGTGAACAGGTAACGGAGCAACTGCTCGACGACGTCCGTAGCCTCAAACCGTACTTCGCTGCCCTCGCGGAAATAGAGGACGCACATGTGGCAGTCACCCTACTTCGTTCGTGTTTCTCATCATGCCGCGTGATGTATTGGCTGCGCGTTACGCCTCCTCGCTGCGCCGCGTCGGCAGCCGCTTTATTCGACATGTATGTAGCTGAAGCGTTTCGTGACTTGGTTGGTGGCGACGTTGCGGATGACTTCATGCCCGAGCTGCATCTCCCTGTACGATCGACGCATCCTAATTTCGGCGTTGGCCTGTCGTCGGCAGTTGCTGTCGCTCCGGCAGCCTATCTGCCGTCATCCTCACTTGTTCAGACTATTCCTCAGCACTTCACTCCGTACCTATCGCAAACGCCTCTCTCTTCACACTCAGAAATTCTAGAGGCCGTCGCGGATTGGCACTCGCGCATTGCGGAAGATAAAAGGATGTCTGCACATGAGCTGCTGGACTCCAGCCCTCGCCAGAAGACGCTTACAGCCCCCGTCTTTGACGAAATATTCACCAGAATACCCCGTGGGAACTTACGCCGTCGTGCTCATCGGGCATCACTAGGCTTGCCGCACGCAAAAGCGTGGCTCAGCTGCCCGCCGTCGCCAAGTCTGCGGACCCATATAGCAGGCCGTGACTTCCGCGTGTCCATGCGCTATCACTGTCACTTGCCTCTCTTCGACTCTTCCTTCGAATGCCCTCGCCGCGGCTGCTCTGTCCAAGTAGGCATGTATGGAGATCATTTGTTCCACTGCAGAAAGGGCGTCAACAATAGTAACGCACCTGTTCTATGGCGACACGACTCCTTTGTCCACGAGCTGGCTTCTGTACTGCGCCAGGCAAACTTGAGCCCGTGAATCGAGCAACGGGTTGGCATCGAGACACGCCTGCGTCCGGGCATCAGCTGCTCGAGTACCCAGAAAGGCCAAGACCACTTCGACGCAGCCTTCGTTCACCCGCTCACGAGCCCACACCGCATGACGCAGGTGGATGAAATGCCACGAACTATCGTGACGGCTACGGCGAGCAAGAAGCACGCACGATATGACTGCCTCTTCGGCTCTCAAGGAACTGAGGACGGCACATTAAATCCGGTGATCCTGACCACACTTGGTGGATGGGACAGCAATGTCGATAAGTGCTTCCGCCGTGTAGTCGCGGGCATGGCTTCGCAATCGCAAGCACCGAGGTCATTCTTTAATGCTATCACGTTCCAACGTTTAGCGGCTTGCATTGTTCGACTCAACGTAGCATGCCTTACATAAGGGGTTGCTCTCGCTTTCTAAGTCTCGATAGCTAGATTGCTATTCAACTTCATGATTAGTCATAATCGTTTTCTATGCGTCAGAAATTATTATCAGGTTCACTATTGTTCTCCCAGGGTCAATCTGGGGCGCTGTACGTTCCACACTTCAGTGAAGTCAGCCAATTTCCGCCTCCGTTCATGATTCTTGCTTGTTTCTATTCGATCATCACCCGTATGTTCCCTATCTACAGTGTTCTTCATCTCTATCGTAACATATCGGGCTGAAGAGTTTCTTGTTTCGCTCAAGCGTATCTTATTGTTGTCTCGGTAAGCTTATAGTCGCTTAAGCGTCATTTCTTCGATTTTTTGCTCCCTTTGCGTTATAATCCGTCGAGTACTGCAGTTGTCTCCAAGCTCTGCCTTCCTCAATCACTTCTCATAGCGTGTCATGGATCCAATCATCGAGCAAATTGTTGCCAACATGACTATCCACTTGCGAGGAAGTTTCCGTTCGTTAACCGAATGCAATTCAAAGTTATCAGGTCTGAAACCTATACCGTGTTACACCAATTGTACACCCGTTTCCATCCAACATATGAATTTTCCCGGTACATCCGCTCAAGCAACACTTACCCCTCAAGCGGAAACAGAAGGTAATTGGAACGTTGCCGTTATCCTTTGCGGGGAGGGTGAATTTCACTTACCGCGCGAGTCTTATTTTGGTTCTAGTTCACTAGGTGGTACTGTATCCGGCTTTTGGCACCTCATCTGGGACTCGGTGAGGATGGCATGGGCACCCAAAATGCACCACCATTTCGAGGATTGGCCTTATAGCGCTGCTACTAAGAGCGCTCGTCTCCTGCAACTACAGGGTAGATGTCCCGCGGGATCCCATGTAAATACAGAAGATTATCCTAAGAATGCTGCACTGATCCTGATCAAGAACGCGCTCAAGCGTTGGCTTCAAGAAAATACAGAATTTTGTGTCCTAATAGGTGGCCCCTGGCACTCGAGCGCATAATGCGATTACCACTAGTTATGATGTACGTTGCTTTGTTGAGGTACGATTTCGAAAATCCGGTCGTAATTGTGTAATTTACGCCGCTTGTAATGGCGCTTACCTTTTGGTCGGAGAATGAAAGGCCCTATTTATGAGCAATCGCTTTTGCGAGGCCACATGGAGAGCTTCAGAACGCTGTCGTCTTCATGATGAGAGGAGGGCAGCTATAAATGATTTTATTAGCGTTAGACATCTCGGGCCTGTTTATCAAGGACTTTGTGGTGAATTGCGGTTGTTGAAGATAAGAAATGTTCCACATCATGGACACCGTGAGCCTTTTTATGTCCGATTCAATTGGCTATTTAACAAGGGCATACATGGTCGCGTTCTTCTTGCGCGATTGTACGAAGCCGGAATCGTCGGCCATCTTGTTGTAGTAGATTCAAGAAGATGGCTTAGTCATATCTATGATTCGTGTGATCCCTACCTGTTGATTTTATCATCATCGTCTCTGTTTCATTAGGGTGGGCCGGATGCGAACAAGATGAAAATTACTCAGCTGTATGAAGTAATCTGCAATCGTCGCACCGGGGAGAAAAACAAAAATTTTAAAAGACGACTATTATCGTTGCCTCATGGAGTGAAACTTCCTAAGAATTTTTGTTCATCAACGAAGGAAATGCTCGCACTGGTGTTCTCTTATTTGTTATGCCACAGCAGACATTGGGATGCATACAGTTTCGATTCTTAATTCCGTGACAACATTACTTTCTAACAACTACGAATGTCTCAAACCATGCCGAAAAGCTGTTGATATCACCAGACAATCCGCCACCACCGCTCTTTGTCTCATTTCGAATCATTTCTTTCGTCTAATAACCTGTTCGCTGAAATCTCATATCAGCCCTTAAATTCTTCAAATTCTTGCTTACCTTACGCTCAAGCGTAAGCCTAAGCTTTGACTTCTTGTTCACTACCCGCTCAAGAGTAGAACCAAACCTTGACTTGTTGTAAGCGTTCCGCTCAAGCGTAAGCTCAACACGCATCCAAGACTGTGATCTCACGTCGTCTTCTGTACCTCGTTCACAAGCTGATGGCCCTGAAATTGTTCCCCAAGTAATCCAAAATGCGCCAGTGACTCGAATTCTTGTGTAATCTCATGACAGCGGTTCCACTCTACTCGAAAGTGAGTTTAAACGCCTTCACCGTCTCGTTGTATCTAACCATGTGTACCATTCTTGCTCAAGGTGTCGCTGCAGTGAATTTGAATACGACGGTAAATGATCCTCCCTTTTCCAGAGAGTACTATAGAACTACCGCAAAGTGCTTCAGCTGACCGTACTACCTTCGAACTTCATATTCGCGACCGAGTCATTATTAATTCTATGGTGAACTCCTTGAGAGGAGTTCGCGATTCGTACATTCGCGAACACACATTTTTCTGCTTCGTTCTACTCTCTGTTACATGGTGGACGTTCCAACCGCAGCTGCTTACTGGAAGGAGAATGAAAATGATGGTCCGCCAATATTTGTCTAGTTGTTGGATATGGCCGTCAACATACGCCGAACCTCGGATGTTTCCCACCGTAAGGCGTACATGGATGCCGTCTTCAAGAGCCTCGTGAGCGGGCTGAATCCTAATTATAGATCCAAACCGAGCGTTCGGTTTGAGGAAACACCCTTCGATATGCCCAATGGTGCTTAGTCTGTATGTCTTCTGGTTTTGTTACACTTCGCTTTGGTTTCTGGGGATTCATAAAGATGGTCTGTTCTGTGAAAAACGTGTCTGATATCGGATACACTTCGGTTAGAAGTTCTGCTGCTCCGGGCATTCCTCAAGTTCACCGACACTCCCGCTCTGTAAATGCCCATCAGATGGATTGAATTGAAGTCCCAATGCTCGAATCCATCGCGCAGACCATTCAAGATGCTCTCCGGCATTTCTATGTGCGGTACAAACCGGATCCCGTACTAAATGCGGCGGAAAATTCTTTCATCATGAACCAAGAAGTACTTCGCTTTCTTCTTCAACTTAATGTTTGCTTCAAATAGCTGATTTTCATCAATGACCGCCTGTTCGACCGGTCTGGATAAGAAATCGGCGCAGGGATTATCGCGTCCCGCTCGATAACAAATCTGGAAGTCATACTCTGAGAGTAGGGTGAACCAGCGCGCAATCCGTCCATGGTGATGCTTCGTATTGAAAACATACTTCAGGGCCTGATATTCGTTGTACAGTTTGAATCTGTTCGACATTAAGTAATGACGAATTTCCTTCAATGCGAAAATAACGGCGTGTGCCTCTCTTTCAAACGCGGAATAATTCGATTCGGCAGAAGATAGGGCTCGACTCGCTTAATTTATAGGATGATCTCGACTGTTCTCATCAGCCTGGGGTAGAACAGCACCAACTGCTTTCCTTGAGGCATCTGTACATACCACGAATGGTCTCTCATAGTCGGGATATGCAGGAACCGGAGCTGAGGTTAATTTCATTTTCAATTCATCGAATGCGACCTGCGTGTCCTCAGATCAGATGAAGTTGACCTTACCCGACGTTTTGTCATTCAACGGCCTTGCTACATTTGCCAATCCGGGTATGAACCGGCGATAATATGAGGCATTCAAAAGAATTCTATCTGTCATCTTCTAGAATGTGGCTTGTGAGCTCATCAGACCGAATGGCATCACTTCGAACTGGTATGTCGCATACCTACAAATGAACGCTGCTTTCTCCTTGAAGGTCTCATCCATCTTAATTTCCCAATATCCTTGGAAGAGGTCTATTGTCTCTCATATCGTCAAGAATTTCGTCGACTCTGGGCAAAGGCCAACGGTCTGCATACATCACCGAATATAACTTTCGATTGTCGAGGCAGAACCTCGGAGATCCATCCTTTTTTTGTGGCGATGACAACCGGTGATGTCCATTTTGACTCGACCGGAGCAATAATTCCAACATGATATTGTTCTGCTCCGATGGCCCAGCTCCTTTGGTTGCCATAAGCTCGCTGTTCTTGGCGAATCTCACATCTTGCTTCTCGACAGCTTCGCTGGTCCTCTTGACGAAACAGTTTTCAGCAGTGTGGTCAACCCGAAGACAATACGAGCACTTAGATGGCATGTCTACTTTCAAGCGACATTCAGAAGCTCTATGACCTTTTCTACCGCATTTATAACACGTAGATTCTTGCTCCATCCTACACTATGACGCATATTAGCCTTTCTTGCCACACTTGTAGCACACCAGTTCCGCCGGCTTCCAAGGTTGTCTGGCTGTTTCATCATCATCATATGAAGATTTTCGACTTGCGTGCATAGCTCGGTGATCTTATCTTCCTTCGGGTCCCTGTCGAGGTTCGGCATCCGCTAAAGAAGCGGGGCTACCGAACCCTCCATCATTTAGATGTTTTCATCGTGTTCGAGGCACGAATTATTTATTTCGTTATAGTTATTGGATCCTCTGAACAAGACAAACTGGAAAAATATCTAGTCGAATTTCAGGGCATTTCTAAGTAGCTCGAATTTGACATTCTCGCCGACTTTAGCCTGATTATAGACCTTGTCAGCCCTTGATAAGAAGGTCGGAATATCTCCTCCATCGTAACCGAGGGTCAGAGCTTCCCTCATTATCTCGGACTCAGTCTTCTGGGTTGACAACTTCTTCGGCATCACCTTCTTGACTACATCGTAGTTTTCCGATTCTTCAGTGGAAGCATTGTCCAGTGTGAAGCGGTCAAATTAGAAATCAAACGCTCCTCCACTTAGGTAAGCCACAATTTTCTCAGCTGTCCTCATCGCCCTTGAATGTAGTCGGCTCACTGGAAGTATTCAGCACACCTCCCTTGGGGATCACTAATGTAGTTTCAGTTTTCGACAAAAAGCGGGAAACGAACTTCTACAAACAAAAGGTTGAAATTTTACTCGGAGTGAGCTGCCCGTCCCCCTTCTCAGAATTCCTTTAGACTCTCCCCTTATCAATTCCGATCTCTACAAATATCTAGCCCGCATTTTTGCAAGTCCGAGCTTCGCGGCCACAGGCCTATATTTTCTTGGATAATTCGTAAAGATGTTAATCCTTCTCTATGATTCTTTTTCAGTATTTTCCGTTCTATTATTTCTGGAACCGAAAATTCGCTTTAACACTTCCGCAACGTGAAGGTGTTAGTTTGCGACGACCTCTTGTATTTTTGGGTGTTAAGAGAGCTGCATCTTCAAGAGCGCAACCAAACCATTACTATCGTCAAAGGCCACGCGATGGCGGACGGGATGGATGAAAGCCGTTACAGCCTTCCTGTGCGCACTTTGAAGGTTCAAGAGAGTATGTCGGTGCCAATTACACTCGCGGAGAGATCCGGCAGAGTGTTTGACCATGGTTTATTCCGCGTATGTAACCTGATCTCTGAGCTCGAGGCGCCGGCTTCACGCCAGTGTTGAAGACGGCCACGCACGATTCGCGCGAGGCTGCTTCCGGGCTAGTAATTGTCTTGTACCGGGGATTTTAACATGACGCTCGTCTCGACATTATGAGGTCAAAGAATCATGTGTCATACGGCATTTAGCAGCGCTCGTGTAACGAATGAAAGAGGTATTGCAATTCACCGCTGACGATCGTCCGTACACTTACAGGGATGCTGAATAGGATGTGAATGGACTTCCTGCGAACTTCTGAAAGCAGACTTAGTGCCTCAAGTGTGCGACGGGATCCGTCGGAGAAAGAGGGAGCAGCGTCGGTTGGTGGATCGCGCATTAGTAAGGCGACCATGAGAAGCGCACTGTGAATCGAGAGTGAATGGCAGTGGTGGCTCTGAGGGTGTTGCGCTCAGGTGTGTGTAGTGCTCGGTGTATTCCACAGGCGCAAGGTCGATGGGCCCACGAAGCGCTACACATGGCACTGCTGGCGAGCTAAATAGCGTAAGTCGCGGCGCTCCTAGGTGGCAAAGCGATGTGGACGGAGTCTCTTTCTTCCGCTGAGTCGATGAGTGTGACATTGATGGATCAGCGTAGGTCAGCGATGTACGCCTACAAGAAGTTCAGGACGGCATACTGCTGATGCGAAGCAAAGACACAGAAGACGAAGATGCCGCGAAAAATCTGGTCCTGTTGGGTGTGCTAGGATGCGTCGGTTAGGTAGATTGGCTCCTGGTAGGCGTCTTTCAGCAAATCAGGGACCGGCACTTTCCACACCGCATTTTTGTCGTGGATATTCCGAACTAGCCACATTCGAGCTTCTAAGATGTCGGCGGGCATGGGCGTGATGGTATCCATCGTTTGGTAATACAAATCGAAGAGACGTGGGCGAAAAGCAGGGACCAGGAGGACCCAATGG
>JAAUYH010016761.1_pt1 | contig 16837 bp, 9 predicted proteins | sample 7278061 | NCBI WGS metagenome assembly JAAUYH01 (sample SAMN14350203, study PRJNA611818) | marine sediment metagenome | isolation source: surface marine sediment (0.6m) | place: French Polynesia: Moorea | collected 2018-08 | reverse complement strand
TCTTTAAATGATCGCAGAAAGACATAGATTTCACTTGAACCTGTTCACTCTGCGTATTTTTCTCTCGGATCAGTACCTCGTTCACTTCTTTCCGTCTAACCTAGAATTTCGAGAAATTTTTCTGTCACTCATATGAACTCTGCTGAAACAGAAAAATAACAAAAAGTAAAATCCACAATCCATTTGAGAAATATTCCATGAAATGATCAGGTCTAATGGGCAATGGAGGGCCTTTGGATTCAAATCCAACTTAAAGTCAAACGAAGTAGAAATCTGTAAATAGAAAAAATCTATTAGAGATAAAAAATTGTGTAAATAACAGTTGTTAATTCCGACTTGTTTCACTTGCACTGAATTGTCAACACTGTTTAAGTTGAACATCATAGAATTAGCCCCATAAGAGAATGTGACCCTCGTTTCAATGAATGTTCGTACAAGCTCCTCGCTCGTCTGGCGATCTTTTGGCTAGCAGTATAAGTACATGTGAAGCTGCTGAGATCGATAGATACGACAATGAATTAATAGTTCAAGTTTGATCCCCAATTTAGCATTTTATGGATGCGTTGATTTTTACCAAGTACTTATCGACTGCGAATTTTAGAAGTTAGCGGTCGACGTAGCATTCGGATGCCAATCAAGCCAAGTACAATTCCAAAACCTAATTGTAGCATTTGCTCTGGTGCATTTAGTGCTAATCGGCTTCCAAGCGCAGCTCCAGAAATAGAGCCAATAACCAGTGGTGGCACAACACCCAGTCGAACATGACCTAATCGTGCGTATGTGAAAGCAGCGGCCACACTAGGTGCCACCATTGCTGTGAGCGAGGTTCCTAATACAACTTTTAGTGGTAAGTCTGAAAATGCTGCAATGGCAGCTGTAAACAAGCCTCCTCCTCCTATACCAAGAATTCCTGAACTCAATCCAATAGCTGCACCAACCCCAACAAACAATCCAGTTTTTGGAGTCGATGGTATCAATTTCTTCACTTCAGCCTCGTTTTCAACTCGATTCGCCTTAATGTAACTTCTGAGTGGCATCGTAGGTGCGACACAGAGAACGAACCATGCTAGTATGCGTTGCAGAGTTTCCTTGTTCATACGTGCAGAAAGTAGCGCTCCAGCAGGAGATGCTATTGCAGCAGAGATAGCTAACGTTGCAGCTGTTGGCCAGTCAACAGCGCCAGCTGAAGCATAAGAAAAAGCGGAAGTCGTGGAAATGAAACTGACAGCGAAGAGAGAACAGCCAGCTGCTTCACGCTGTGGTATGGCAGCAAACCGTGCCAGGGCAGGTATTACCACGAGCGACCCACCTACGCCTGCTAAGCTACCAAAAGTGCCAGCACTCAACCCGACCGCCGCTGCAATGCCAGCGGCCTTACTATTGGTGCTACCAGGATTATTACCGGAAGCATTGCGAGGAGTTGCTTGTGTGTTAGTGTATCGGTATAATAGTTGGTTTTCTGTTGGTTTCCGCCATCGATTTTGTTGATGGCATTGGCGTGAGAAACAAGCTCGACCAAAAATCCGGAACATTGCAATGATTAAGTTAATGGTACGGAAACGCGGAAGTGAGCATGACTTACTGACTGACTGACTGATTGCTGTAACTGACAGGAGCAAATCTGTAAGGCCATAAACCGTTTATTGGTGCAGTTGTGAGGGGCCTTGATTTGATCATAGTGATCGTGAATAAATTCAAACAAACTGGGTACTGTAATGAGTTACTATTCTTCCGAATTAGAAAATCGTACTTTACTCATTGATAGCAGTATTTATTTAATACTCCATAGTGCCTAGTGATAAAGCTAACCACAATACTGAACTGTATCAGTAAAATGATGCATCATCATCGAATGTTTAGTGGCACACTTCGACGTGCATTTAGTAGCAGTACTGCTAATTCACCTTGGCATGGAACTACGATTTTATCAGTGCGAAAAGGAGATCAAGTATGTGTAGTTGGCGATGGTCAAATCACAATGGGCAGCATGATTGTGAAACCAAATGCAAAGAAGGTCCGTCGACTAGGTCCTGATAATGGTGTGATTGCAGGTTTTGCTGGTGCTACTGCAGATGCGCTTACTCTGCTCGAACGTCTTGAACTTCGAATCGAACAGCATCCAGGACAACTCCTACGTGCTTGCGTTTCACTAGCAAAGGACTGGAGACTAGACAGGGCTCTTCGTAAACTTGATGCAATGTTACTAGTTTGTGACGAGCAGGTCAGTCTCACAGTCACTGGGACCGGAGATGTACTAGAACCGCCGGATGGAATTATTGGCATTGGTTCCGGGTCTGCATATGCCATTGCGGCTGCTCGAGCATTATTGCCTATTGATGATTTTGATGCTAAAGATATTGCCACAAGGAGTCTTGAAATTGCAGGTGAGCTTTGCGTTTATACGAGTAATACACAGACAGTTGAAGTTATTGATAGCGACAAGGCGTCATCGACGTCGGAAGATGATAAATAAAATAGTCAGCTATTGGTTTAGTTTGTAGTTTACACACGCACACACACACTACACATCTCTTTTCAGTCAGCCCTCTACGGTAGTTCAACAATTGTGGCTTCCGCACCGAGTGATACATGAGGTAGAGATCGATCCAATTCTCGTTTTTCAAACAAAGGTGGATGTTCCACAAATGTCACATCGTACATCTTTTCGTACTCCGCTCGAATACGGCGCAATTCATCGATTGAAGTTGCCCTATCAATCTTCTGAAACAGCCGCATACTTCCTTTTTCTGCCTTGCGATGGTCTTCCTCCATGTTACTGTATTTTTCTCTCAACGCATTCAACTCCGCCATTCGTTCTCCATGTGACCGCATCATCATTTTCCCTCCAATTTCTTCCATTACCTTCATCTTCATCACTCGTTCGATTGATTCCCGACCTGAAGATTCGGTCTTTTCATTCTTCTCGACCTTATCTACACCTTTTTCTCCGGGTAGTGGCCCTTCGAATATTTCGGACAACAAGTCAGAATTGAATATGTATCGCTGATATGATCGTTCTTTGTCTTGAATAGCTTCAGGAGTATCTTTCCCTTCAAAGTAAACTGCTGCATTTTCAACAATATTCACCAGTGCTGGCCCTGCGTTGTTGTACGCTGCTTTGAATCTAGTTGCTGCATCTTGCGCGTGCAAGTGGTTCTTGTAGTTGTTCATCGGCGCTCGGCCATTCGGTGTGGTTCTGATGTACTTCTGTGGGGGTGTGGAAGACGCACCTGCTGCACTAGCTGGTCTCCCGTTCATTGCGGAGTACCCGCGCTTTTGGACTGTACTGACCCCATTGTTGTTGACCACTCTCTGATATCCTGCATAATTACTTGCACTAACCATTGCGGTTCGATTCGTATTGTGAATCTGAATTGGATGTCCACGCATTACATTGTGTGATCCATTCGGAGTCATGCCTGCTCGTGCATTCGCAAGAGCTTGATTCGCAGCTATAGCAGCATTGTGACTCTGTTGTGCTTGTTGATACGCCTGAAGGTATCCTGTCGGTTGAACAACGCGAGGTGCAGCTGATGGAGCAATACTAGACGTCAAAGCAGTCACCAGAGCCACGGGATTCGATATTGGTGGTCTAGTGTTTCCTTGTGTGGCAGCTGAAAGTGCTAACTTGTCCACGGCTGAAGGCTTATCGCCTACGCTAATATTTTCGGCTAGTGTAGAAGATTGGTGCGCGAGGTATCCTGAGCCAGTAACTATTCGAGGTGTTGACTGAGGTGCGCTCTTGGCTTCAGTTGCAACCGGGCCGCTTTCTGTCGGTGCTTCGGTTGTTGATGGAGGTTCAGCGGCAGCAGCATCTACTGCGTCGCCATCAAGATTTGATGCCTCGACTGTTGAACCCATTCTCACCTACGACCCTTTTCAACGCAAATAATATATTTGGCGACCGCAGATACAGAGGCATACTGAAGGAACCACAACACACCACTGTAATGACAGAGTGTAAATCAGGAATTTAAATTAATCGTTTTCGAATCGTACAGTGTACCGTTCAATTCTGCCCATTTCACCTACACACTGTCTAACCGTAGAACTCTGTCGCGCGCCTAGTGTGGAGGAGGGCTGTAACACCGCACAGTTTGCCTCCAAACAGCAAACATGTCGTTTTACAAGACCACCGATGAAGTCCTCAAACTGCGTACCCTGCGAGAATTACCCAAGATCCGATATTCAACTAATCTGGCCGTCACAGCTTACCCCAGTTCAAGACGTGGGCGAAAAGCTGTTTTCTCTCATGTCGAGGCCCTCAAAATGGTTGAAGTTATTGCAGGTCGGATGCGTGAGTGTGGTGTACGTCCTGGCACTGTCTGTGCCTATGCGCTTCCTACCTCGTTTGAGGCCATAATTTTTTTCTACGCGTTGATGTGGATTGGCGCGATAGCTGCCCCTATCGATCCAGATTTATCGAAGGACGAGTTTGAGGAGGCTATCCGTAAAACTGGTGCTGTTATCTTAGTGTATCCCCACGAAGGTGACGATGACGAACTAGAGGAGAGATGTGTAGCCGCTACTACCTCGCTCGATCTAATCGGCTGGGGAATTCATCGAACGATCAACGAAGGTGTAAAACTAGAAACTTACGGAAAACTCATGGGCACTGGAGCAGCATGGGCTGGTGGGGCTGGCGACTTCAAAATCGATCCAGACGAAATTTGTCTTCATTTGAGCTCTGCAGTTGCAGTTGTACCGTTGTCTCATGGGATCCTGTGCAATGCCGTCAAAGCCTTCACATCTACGTACGGCAATGCCATCAGCGATAGTACTATGATGGCAGCGCCTATGCACACCATACATGGTATTATTACGATAGCCTCTGTGCTTTACTTTGGCGGTCACATTGTCCTTCCAGGTCATGGTGGATTCACTCCAGAAAAATTCTGGGAAATGTCGAAAAAGCACGGTGTGACTTGGTTGTCAGCGTCAGATGATCAAGTGGTGACTTTGTATGAAGATGCCAATAACTCGAACGCTTCTGTACCAAAGCTTGAATTTATTCGCATTGTTGGGGAGGTTCCTATCGCTGCCGAAGTTGTCCAGGCTATGGAGGCTACTCTAGGTACGAAGTGCTATGAGTCCTATGGTCCGGTTGAATCTAGCGGTTTCGCAACTACCAACTGTGATGAGTCTACTAAATTAGGTAGCCTTGGGACATCAGTGCCAGGAGTTTCTGTCGCCACTTTTAACGAGTCTACGCGTGAAAAATGTGATCTGGGAGAAGTCGGAGAAGTTGCTGTATCAGGTCTGAATGTAGCACAATCGTATTACAATTCGCCTTCTGCTACGGAGGCGGCTATATTCGAAACTGAAAGTGCTGGTGAAGATGGGGAGCCTATTATAGTCACTTGGTTTGCCACCGGGGATCGTGGAAAGATCGATGAAAGTGGCTACCTAACAGTGGTAGGAAACTCCCGTGAACTTCGTGCCACTGAACTTGCGCTTATGGAAGAGCGTCGTAAAGTTGAAGCGGCAGAAGCTGAGAAAAGAGCAGAAGCAGAAGCGGAAGAACGCCGAATAGCTTTAATTCATGCCGAAAAGCAGAGAGAGGAGGAGGAGCGAACCCGGCGCCTGGAGGAAACTGCGAAACAGGAGCAGGAAGCCGAAGAGCGTGCCAAAAAAGAAAAAGCGCAAGCAGCGTTGTTGGCTGCTGATCAGGCAACTGCTTCTCGTATGGCTGAGCTGGATGAGCGAGAACGCAAGTTGAAGGAGATGGAAACCCTGTCTCGAATGGGCTTTGCCAATCCCGAAGATCTGGACGAAGAAACCGCTAATGCTATTTTGAGAAGGTTGGAGCAGATTGAAGCAAATCACAAGCGTCTTCAAGCCGATTTGGAAGAACGCAATGCTGTAGAACTTGAAGAAATGCGCCGCCGAGTTCTGGAGGCTGAAGAAGAAGCTGCTGCTGCAATTGCTCGAGACAATACATTGGACCCAGTAATGATCGATGTGAGAATGGAGGAGTTGGAAGCGGCCGTTATGGCGGCTGCGGCGAGCGCTGAGTCGTCTGCGAATAACACTCGAGAGGCAGTCAAGGCCGCTCGGGAAGTTGCCCAATCGACACAGAATTCAAATCGTAGCCAGCCTGTGGACATCAAGGCTAGTACTGGAGATCAGGGCGCTCTGACGAAAACAGTCCGTGTTGCGTTGGACGAGGTTGAGAAGGCTATGGAGAAGCACCCAGCAGTACGCGCTGCTCGTGCATTTGGAAGAAAAGACAAAAAATTTGGAGCAGAGGTATTTTGTGCCATCGTGCCGAAGAAGGGTGCACGTGTTAGTGAGCCTTGGCTCAAACTGTTTGCTCAGTCGCAGCTTGCCGCGGCAATGGTACCGAAGAAGTTTTTCTACTTATCAAAAATGCCGGAGAACATGACGAGAAAGGAGCTGTCCGAATCGCCTCTTTTACAAGATCTGAGTCAGTTTTCGGGCTTCACTGCAACGAAACCATCTGTCAAAGGACCTAACTGGAAGTCGAAACAAGGAGCGTACTCTGCACGCAACGAACTTGGTTTCTAACCGTAGCTACCGATTTGATCAATCCGATATCTTCTCTATGTAATTTGTGTTAACGATTTTCCGTTCTGTTATGTTCCGAGCCGCACATTAAATTCTTTCGTCTTGTAGGTTTAATTCAATTGAAGTTGTCGATTCCTCAGTCGTTAGTAGTAGCAGAAGTAATTCATTGCAAGCCGTTAATCCAGATTCGGGATGTGGATTCCGTCCACCTGCACGATGTTAACAAAACCAGTGAGCAGTGATGCTTGTTAATTCGAAGAAACGAAGAACAACAAACGAGCCATACGATGATAAACATGGTTCGACCTTAATGACCCATCCATGCATTGAAGAGCATTTTCACAGAATATTGTGCAGTCAATACGCTGAGCCTTGAACGTCGGAAATTAAGTCCACTCTCCAGGAGAACGTAAGAAATTTACCACCCATGATTAATACAGTTTAAGTTAAGCAGCAGCAAGCCCATCATGCTCTCTCGAAGTGGTAGAATTGGAATAGTGAAAAGTAAAAGATAATATACCGATGGTTCACCTCCTAAAAATACACATTCATGACATCGTCCACGCCAAACATCTTGCCACAGATCGGACATTTTCTGTTTCTGGTAGCAATAAGATTGTCGGTACACTGCTTGCTGAACAAGTGCCCACAACGCGAAATAACAACATCCTTCCGTTGAGTTGTTACGATTGAGCAGTTCAGCTTTTTCTGCAACTCTCGAATCATTTCATCACGAACCCGGTCAAGAGAGGATGGTTTGCCATTTGCGTGCACAGATTGCCGAGCTTCTTCTAGTTCATTCCTCAATACTTCGATCTCCTCCTTTGCTCGTTTCACACCATATGCACTATCCTCCACAGCCTGAGCGTTAGATTCTACACGCGCCATGTATACATCACGTTCTTTCTTCATTTCCTCTTTCTCTGCAATTGCTGTTCGCGCCTTGACTGTCATTTCCTCAGCTATGCGCATGCGCCGCTCCACAACTGCCTGTAACTTTCTTGTTTCTTCCACAGCAACATTGTGTGATATGTGCGCATCGGATACTAGTTTCTTGTTTGCTTCCAACATCGCATTCAACTTCTTGATTTTGTCATTGCTCACCACTCGATGATTCGCCAATGCCTTATTCTCCTCTTTCGAGGTAGTCAACTGTTGTCGCACCCGAAGTCTCTCGCACATCACCTTTGATAGCACTTGTTCCTTTTCCGCCAAAAGCTTGACCAAACGGCTGTTCTCTGTTTCCAGCTCCCCATACATATTAGATAGCGACTCAACTTCAGATATGAAACTGCTTGTCTTTTTCTTCTCTTCGTCCAATTCTTGTCGCAATATTTTGGTGAGTTCTTTTCCATCGGTAGTTTCCACTCGGTTCTCTAGTTGTTGTTCGTAATCTTCCAAGCGTTTGCGAATAACAGCGAGTTCTGTATCGGCAGCGTGTTTGGCTGCAGTTGCCTTATTCCTCATTTCTTCAGAAACTGAAATCCGTTTCTCCCAAGCCGCGTTAACTGACGCGATTGTACCAGATTCCATCTTCCGGGCTTCGTAACTCATAGCAGCTTTGTCTTTTTCAGATTTTGTTACGTCTAGAACTTTTTGCAGGTCACTGACCTGCCTCTTGTAATCCTCAATTACTTCACTAGCTCGTCGTTTTTCTTCATTTAGTTTTTCTTCCGCAATTTTCCTCTCTTGTGTTATTTCTTCGTTAAGTGCTTCCCGCTCCTTCTGCCAATTTGCTTCCTTCAAGTAGAGTTGCTGCAATGTCACTTCCATAGTCTGATACAAAGCAGAAGACAGAATTTGTTTCATAGGGATAACTCCCACGTTACGTTTAGCGATATCACATTGGAATACTTCGATCTGCGAAATCAAATCTTTGTTTTTGGCGTGCATTTCTTCCAGTTCCCGAAGTCGCTTTGTACTAAGATCACGCTCTACATTCAGTGCGGCTTCAGAGCGGGAATCTTCATGAACGCCATTTGATCCAGCAACCTTACCAGGCCCGTTAGAACACAGGTTATTCTGATTAGTACAGGCATCAACGTTGCTTCGTGCGGGACCAACACTAGAGGATTGACCATTAGGTAGAACCGGTTGATCCTTCGAACGCAAGGCGTGCTCAAGGTTAACGATCCGTTGACGCTGTCTCGCGTTTTCATGACGACAATCTGCCATTTCATCATTGAGCTGAGATGCTGAGACCATCATTTCCCTCTCTCGTTGGGCAAATCGTTCCATCCCGTCCGAAATTTCTCGTATACGCTTGTGACACAATGCAGCTTGAGCTCTCGCAGACTTTCCTTCAGCATCAATCGGCTTGTGCTCTTTTTCAAGCGCAATGATGATTTGCGCAGTGATTTTCTTCACGATGGCGGGTAAGTCGCCAAGGGACTCATTGGTAATTTCATCCATATTCAGAAGATGTGCCGCTATGGGACATTCCTCAACAGTTTCTGTTCCTGATAGCCCTAAACGTGCAAGAGTGAGCGTAAGATCTTCACGAACTGAGGCCATGTGGTATAACGCAGCGCGAGGGGCAGCATCAAGAAAGGACACAACCTGTTTTTGCTCTTCAAACTGGTCTCGGAGCCACTTGTTTTCCTTTCGCTGATCCTCAAGAAGCGCTACCAATTGAGCTTTCTGATACTCTTGTACATGCTGCGGAGTGGAATCAGAAGAATTGTTAGTGGTTGCACCAGCCGCATTCGCGCGCCCTTGAGAGCCAATACCAGCAGGAGATGTATGGGAAACACTATGGCGCGACTGTTTCGATGGTGGCATTTGCGAACTTCCCTCTCCATCAACCCCACGCTTTCTTTCCATCCGCAGAGCTCGCAGGTGGCCTCGGTGAGGCAGCGATAGAACCGCCTCGGCCAGAGAAACATATCAAGATTTCAATACCTAGACTTCTAGAAACGAAAATCTTCCATTCATAATACGCCGGGACTATTCGACTCAGTGGAAATTAAGTTTTTCACCTACAATACTCAAAATAATGAGAGTTACTGCAATGAAACTGCACTAACAAAATTGGGCACAGCTAATAAATCAATAAAACTAGTACCAAACACAAAATAAACCTAGAACATAATCAATTTTGATAAATTCGTCTTCAATAACATAACATGACTGATTTCATTTCAAGCTTTCTTGTCAAATAGAGCGTATTCCCTTCATTCATTCAATATTGAATGCGAGCGCAGCCTTCTCTGGCGTCGCTGTAATTGATGAAGCTCAAATTGCAAATAAAAGCAAATGAATAAGCAAGCAAAGTATACGACAAAATTCGAATAAATTCAATGTTTCAATTCTCGCGTTGCGCCTGTTTTCCGACTTTGAGGGTTGAATAGTTCAAATGTAATAGTGATTATTCTGAAAAAGGTGGAATGGAAGCTATTGTATCTTTACTATGCTTATTATCGTAGCTTGTAATCATTAACACATTTTCACTTAGAACGGCACAAATACCGATTAACTTGCTTACCTGACGAATGCATGTACGGAAAAGGCATGAACATACATGAATGACACATTTGACATCTTTTAACAGAAATTTATTTATTGATTTCGATTGCAAGCAGAGCTTCCCCTGATTCGATACTTTTCATTGAAGGAAAGTAATAGGATTGAATTACTTAGACTAGAAATATTAACTATACGGCTAGGTCAACTCGGTGTTTTATTTTTACGTAATTCAACGGCAGACATTTGCATGAATACAAATCTCGTTTTCATTGGTTCTTTATCTAACCAAATAGACGTGCTGCTTTCCAACATTTATATCGGAAATCAATTTGAGTACTAACATCTCCAATAATGACCCAGTAGAGTTGGATTATGAAGTAATCAATTGTTGTAAATTGAACATCTATGGAATGAGTCAAGCATGTTCCAGGAAAGCCTCGGTGAATTTCGCAATAATGCTCGTAGAGTTATCACATAAATCTTCGAATTGTCCATTTTTGATTGAAATCCTATTGAAATATGAAAAAAAGGTCTTGATTCTCTCAGAACTTAATGAGGAATTAAAGTAATTTTAGGTTATTATATGATTATCAAAAGTCAATATTCATTACGATTATTTAGTTGTGACAAAAAATGCCTTGATAAATCTTATTGATGCACTATCACTAAATATTCAAAGAATACTATAACAGAAGTCATTGACGGTCAACAAGCATTTAATAGAGTAGGAGTTTCTCGATATTCACTTTGTTAGTTGCATGAATATCTTAATAGATATATAGAAGAGAAGTGCGCGTATTATTGTGAGATTCAACAGTACATTTGATATTTTCAAGGAATTGCATTTAAATAATTCCTCGCCATTGTCTGTGGACAGCAGTTAACACTTGGCCCGTTTTCAAAAATTTAGCTCTGATGATATTCGTCTTCCTGCATCACAATGATGAGAAATTATGATTTTTTTCAATCTTTCTACCAGTGATCTGCAATCCAACAATAGGATATGAGATTTTTTTCTTTTCTACTTATTGTTGAGTGCCTGTAATTCTTATTTGCTGGCGCAACTCTTTCTAGCTAATTATCTCTATGCGCAGGGAAAGTCGAATTTTGTCCAACTTACCGTCCACTAGACCTCTATGTTTACCAGAAGAGTTTCGATTGACTTGAAAATTTAAGATAATTTAAAATTATTTCGAATTAGTGGTCAAATCGAACCAATTATTGACACACATATGGGTCACCAAACCTACATAAACTAGAGCTACTTGAGAGCATATTCTTATTAACTATTCTTCTCAGGTTGAGTGGCTACTCCATGCGAAAAATAAAAATGAGGGATATACTCATCTTCACTGTGAATCATCACTGAAGAAACCCAGTTTATAGAATGGGATTCTGTTTTATCATCTTGCATAAATCTCTCGTTAAAGAATAGGACTACGATTTCTGAGTCCAAATAGGATCAGTAATCACCTCTCTTCATTTATCGTTCCTCTTTAATTGCATGATGGCCGTTATAAACTCAATATGCATTGATTCCAATAAGTTGATATACATTTCAAATAGTCTTTCGTACTTATTGTAGAGTGATTTCGTAATGAATGGGAGTAAATAGAATTCTAGTACCGAAACTAGGCAAAATACTCTACTAGCCTTGAAGTACTCTATTCGGGTCTATTCCGCCTATCCCAGTATTGAGAACTCAGTAGCGTTTGATTCGAGATTTTGAAGCGAAGTATATTTGAAATAATTCTTCATACGTAACTATGAAGTGATTGAGGTTTAAACTCTATTATCCATTTAATAGACATGAAAATAAAGAACGCTACCTAGAACAGAAAAGTGATTCTAATCATGATGAAATCAATACAAGAAAGAATGCTTGTCCCAAACTAAGGTACGAGAAATTATGATTAATTTAATGGCACGAGTTAACTGCGACAATTAAGAAAGCGAAGATTTTTCAAGATTCTTAATATTGATCTGCAAGTAAATTATCAATACTGTATCCACTCGCACGAGTAGGAAAGTACCAAGAAAAACAATGGTTCCCGAATAATACTCATACAATGTAGCATTTTACGAGCGAAATGTGAACAATACCGAACATATGATCTGTCGAAACTGAATTGAAAAGAGAAATACGATGAACGGATCAGTAACATTTGAATTATTTGCGAAAGAGTAATAATTGGAACGGTGAGATATGTACAAGACAATTAATATCTTTAGTACCCCAGTGAGTATACATTCTAGAAAAGATTGAGCTATCTTGTATAAGAGGCACATGTAGAAGACACTTGTATTTGTTAAAGCCAGTCATGTACTGAGTCACGTTCGCAGAGTGTGATATATTCTCTAATCTTAACGATTCAGACTTATTTGATTTATTCTGTCTAGCTTTCATTGAGAGACTTACTTGTCGCCCAAAAAATTTACTTTGGATGAATCAACTGCCTCGACTATCTTGTGGACTGAAGATTTCTTTTTCTGTGGTTTCCGGAGCTATAAGTGAATCAACATGAGAAAAAGAACGGCTAAAACAAAAATTAAGGTTAAAACACATCAGATTCATTTCCCAGCTACTTCCTCGAATAAAATGAGAGCATTGGATCTGATTTCTTTTACGAAGATCGATATAATCAGTTAAATGGGTGAAATTACGAGCGCTACTTATGAGATGTATTGAAAAAACAGGTTTGCTCAACCAAACTATCGCGAATTCTACAATAACGAAGGCAAGTGACAAGATTGTAGGAAATCAATTTCTTAGGGCTATTTGATGAGCGATATGGAAGAGGGAAAGTTAACTTAATCGAAAACAGGATAGATCCCATAGATACTACTACAATAGAGGTAAACAGAAAGAATACCTTACTAAAAAGAGGGTAAACACCCCAATGACTAGTGTATCGTGAACACGACGTACAAAAAATAAAAAGGAAGTAGGGACGCTACAACCAATAGGAAATTAGGGTCGAGGCAGGTGTAGGAGTACCTGGTATTGCACTACACAGGTGCTATGCTAGCTTTGTACTAGTACGGTGACTGAATGAGACGTGAGAGCAAGGAATATTGAGGTGTCAGAAAGAAGCTTATAAATTACGTTTTAGCAATATAGATTGTAGAAAGCGGATCATCTTTGATACATTTTAACAGATTTTTCAGTACATGAAAGTCTTTAATAAGTTCGCCTATCACATGCTTTCGATAGAATCCAAGAAAACACATTTCTGGAGATTAGGTAAGCTATTAGACTTAGAAAAATGTGAGCGTGGTTAAAAGGTAAAAATTATATTCGACTCAGCTCATCTGAACTTGCTAATTTATGTAGAATCAAACAGGAAGTGTAATCTGTGATTGCGAGTAAATTCGATAAGAACACATTCTCTCTGCTGGATCCAGCAGCTTTTGGTGGTAATTAGTGATACTCTCTGCTTCGTCGAGATTCATTTCGAGCAAGAGCCTGTTTCGATGAATAGTTTACTGGAAACCGGAATTTTCTTCAAGCTTTCGAGAAATCTTAGGAGTACTGAAGTTAATTCAACTTGTATCGAAATAATTATTTCAAATTTTTATGCAACCCGGATATGATATTAAAAACATTGCATTGAGCCATCTGAAAAACCGAATACTGTGTCTTCAAAAGCGAAGTTCATTTTACTTAGTTCAACCTGAATACACCACTTTGCACTCATTGAATTCTGGTTCGCTTACCGTCACTTCCCTGATTTTTAGTTTACCTACTTCATGTTTGGAAAAGAGCACCAAGTAGTATTTTAGAAATAATTGGGAATGTCTTGATCCAAACAAAATTTATTTCAGTTTGATTAATTTATTTTCGAACAAAAAATAGCAGAGCACAAGAAAAACTTTATCCTTTTCTTCTTTCACCCTCTGTCGCCCCGTATTAAATAGACGTAAGCCAGGAATTATCTATCAATTATTTTATGTTCCTGTCGACCTACCATAACTAACAGTAAATCTAACTTCGGTTTCAAGGTTAGGTCAATTTCCGAGTTACTGTGGTCTTTTCACTGTGACCTCCTCTGTGATCTACTTGATTTCAACCGCTTGGAAATATTATTTTTGTATTTCGCTTGGTGCCAGTTTATTACTGTTTATAAATTTTCATCACTCTAAAATACTGAATCATTATTCTCCATTGTTAGCCTCGACCGTCGTTAACGGCATTACCATTGATTTCTGTACTGTATCATGGCGACAGCACCCGATGTGCAGTTATGTGTAGGAGGTAATGATGGCAATGTCGCAGCGCTGTCTCTTTGTACAGAATCCGACGGACTGCTCGCCCTTGAAGCCGACTTTGCGCAGGAAACGCACATCGGTTCAATTCGCTCGATGGCGTTTAAATACGGAACTCTGATTACTGGTGGCGCGGACGAGGTGGTTCGAGTTTATGATGTCGCACGCCGACGAGAGCGTGGTGTGATTTCTGCACACAATGGTGAAGTTGGAGCCGCGACTTTATTTACCGACTTATCTGGCAAAAGGCACGCGCTCACTGGCGATACGAGTGGTTCATTGTGTGTATGGCGTACTCGAGATTGGAGTCTTCTGAAAACCATGGAAGCTCATAATGCTTCGATACTTGCTGTTGCTGCGCACCCAACGGGCATGTTAGCAATATCTACTTCCGAAGACCGTTCAATTTTAATGTGGGACCTTAGCCGTGGGAAAGTAGTGTTTTCTGCGAAAACTAAAGGTTTTCCTATTAGTCGTGTTGTATGGTCAGATGAAGGAGAACGCTACATTATGGGTGCGGGTTCTGCTGTGTCTGTGAATAGTGTTGATGGGAAAGCATCTTGTGTAATCGAACATGAAAAGCCCGTGGCTGATGTATCAGTAGTGAGTCGAGGCTCTTCAAACGAGCTCGTCACAGGATCTGAAGATGGGGTGGTACGATTATGGGATACTCGTGCTGGAGAGGTTCAGCAGACAGGCCCGTCTCATGACCGAAAAGTGGCTGGGGTTGCGGCGGTCGACGGATTGGTAATTTCTGCAGACGTCAGAGGTGGACTGAAAGTGTGGGATCTTCGAGTAGGTGGTGAACCTCGCATCGATACGAATATTGGGATACCGGTCAGTGTTCTCGAAGCCTCCTCGATAGAATCAGAGGATGAATGGCGAGAACGAGCTCGGAAGCGAGGTAATTCTACTATCGAGCCGACCGAAGTTGTTGCAAAGTCTGGTTCACAATTAAGTTCAGATGTCAGGAAGATTAGGAAGAAGAAACGAAGAAGCCGAAAATAAGTACAACAAAGACTCAAGCAATTAATGATGACCGGCGTACACTCGGCTCGTTTATTTCGAAACAGGAACTAGCTGTCCGAATTCGAATACTCGAACGTAATAGTTCGTTAATTAAGTACAGCTCGAATGGTGGAACATGCACCATGAAAATTCCCTCGTGAGATACTTCATGGAGTCGAAACAAGAAAGAGTGCACTAGAAAGAGACGCACAGAGGCCAAGCCAACGTAAATAAAAGATTAGCAAAAAGAAAGTCCAAGGTTGAAGCCCAAATCATGCCTTGCAAATGAAGACCGTAGTGATGATATACATATCAGAGCGTTCAGTGCTAAGTTTGTGGAACAAGAAAGAGTCAGTAAAAGTAGAGCAATGACGCGTAGATGGAAAAGAACTAGAAGAACAACATACGTAACAGAATGACCACTATCTGTTTGGGCGTTCCAAAAGCACGAAGTTGCGGAACGCATCCCCGCATCGGACTTTTGAACAATCATGCACGAGACGATATACTTGTTATCGCGGTCAATATTGACAAACTTGCGCACCAGACTCTCAACGATGGTGTTCGTCCACTGCGTGGTCGAATCGTGAATGTAGGGAGATTCGCCAATGGTATCGGCAACTGCTTGATTAACCGCCGATCTAACGAAGGTTTCGCTGCATTCCTCTGTCGGTGCCATCTTGACTGCTGCCTTTTTTTCCTCCGCCTTCATGGTCATAATTCGAATTCAATTCGAAGATGTTGGGAATGGGCAAACCGGGTCCTGCAGAATGTACTGCACTAAATTTGCTCGGAGGACTGTACTGCAGACTTTCGATTATTGCCTACGCAACAATTCGCGGGATTGGTACTCAACATTGACTGAAATTCAATTATAATTTTAGGTTGGTATTCCGCGAATAGAATTGCTTCAGTTGATCAAAATTTATTACCTAGGGCACAGTGCACCTGTTCTGATTATCGTTTTCAGAACTGATAGACCATCAAGGTACTATACTGTAAATTAGTGCATACTATTGTACATTTGCACAGTATACTGTATTATTTTTATCTCCATTTTTCGACTATTATTTTAATAATAACTGGTTTTTTGAATTCAAGCCGAACTGTACAGATCTTTGTAGAACAAATAAATTTTAACGAACACAGTCGGTTTGTAAAACAATACTTCTATTTCATCGCTCTACGTGAAATAAATCTGGCATTTTAGCGTACGATTTCATTTAACGTACGATGCGTTCCGGAACCCCACTGCTTTATTTCGCTGAACACGAATCGCAAATGTAGTAGAGGAGGGGAAATGCTTTCGGTGTATTAGTTTAATTTTTTTGTTTTCAATCATTGCAGCTTTGATCAATTTGCATAAAATGAAATTCATTTCAATAAAATTGCTCTATGTTCATTGACATCATTCTTTTACATTATCTTTGGCTACATGATAAATGGCTACATCTAAAGTATTTTCTCGAGAATTTTTACAAGATTACTTTCTAAATCGATCCGTTTACTCTAACTTTCAAGATATACCAATTGAACACATAACTTAAAATACTCAATGCAAATCAAGCAC
>JAAUYH010054139.1_pt1 | contig 16841 bp, 8 predicted proteins | sample 7278061 | NCBI WGS metagenome assembly JAAUYH01 (sample SAMN14350203, study PRJNA611818) | marine sediment metagenome | isolation source: surface marine sediment (0.6m) | place: French Polynesia: Moorea | collected 2018-08 | reverse complement strand
CTTGTCGACGTCAAACTACCCTTTCAACCCGAGGGCGAAGTGCGATGGGAGTTCTCTGAAGAGCGAGCGCCCCATGTTGACAGACTGCTCGCGGCACCAGGTAAGTATGCCTAAGAGACGGGCATGCGGTTGGTATATATAGCAAAACCGGCGTTAGGTGTAAGCTGTACACGTGTGATTCTCCAATACAGCAGCTGCACACCCGAAAGGAGTTCTGGTTGCAATCTCGAAATACACATTTTTGTATACGAGCTGTTTAAGTTTATTTGGAAATCCTGGTTTTGAGAATGGAGACTTAGGAAAGAGTAAGAATAGTGCAACGGAGTAGAAGCGAATTGTGCTTTTTCAATGTGGGTCGGAATATCAAAAATAGCAATTTTATTCGGTTACTAAATTTAAGAATCAGATAAAATGGGCGACTGTAAGTTTCGGGATCAAAGTGTGTTTTTAACGAACTTCACAAGAAAGTAATTTCCCTTGGAACCCCCGTGGAATACCCTTCTTTTTTATTTTTGTCTTAATATTAATACTCAAATGACCTTCATGTATTCAAAAAAATAGACAAGAAATGTGTAGTGTCCGAAAAATAGAGTTTATGAAACCCTCATTCGGAACCATTGTAATTGGGACCTCAGCTATAAATTGTGGAACCTAGAAGATTTTTCATTCCTGTAGGCACCATATTTTCGCTAAAAGTTTGAATCATAATTTCAATGCTTACTCTACAATTTCATGTTTTATTGTACTTATACATGAAAAAAGCTAGGCCTTGCAATGATGGACTATCTTTATCTAGGCTAAAACGGAAACCAAACATTTTATAGCTAAAAGGAATCAAGAGAAAAAGGTGACACATACTTAATTAACTATTAGACTCTCCATATTTCACTCGTTAAGAAAAATCGAGAAGTACGCAAATGGAATTTTCACCCTTATTGTTTTGAAACCTACTACTCGAATATCTTCACAGGCTGTTACCTTTCTGGGACACTATCAAAGACTTTGCAACAAACATTGTCCAAAAGTATAGGAGTGCGTGCTTGTGAATCTTTGCCGAGATCATGCTAAAACAGCTGAAAATAAAACTATTATTGGCGATAATAATGACATTACTAGTTTCGTGTGTAACAAAAACACTGCTATTAAAACGATAATAAAGCCAATACAAGCGTGCACCGTTCTATCTTTGTCGATGCTGAATGATAATTCTGTACTAGAATGTGGCCGATTTACAAGTTAAGTTTGCACAATACCGATTTCCATCACTTTTTCCTTCCCCTCTCGTGCTGTATGACACTTTCGGTTCGTAAACGGTAATGCGAGCAGAAATTGAAGTAATTATTCTTTACAAACGTCTCGGTAGTGCAGGGAAAACTTTCCTGCCGTTCTCTATGTTGCACAAGTGATTCTGGACGACGGCTAGTGGTCTCACAACATTCAGTTCGCTCGCAAGGCATTTTAAATAACTCTGCCCGAGTTTGAAGTTCTCTTGAGCGCGATGGCCGTTCTGCAACATCTTTGATTTACTTCTTCGACTCCAGAGACTACTTACAATAGTCCGCATTAGAATTAATAATTAGCTTAAATAGCTAAAACAACTTATTAAACAAGCAGTATCGCTAGATGGATTGACAGTATACTTGAAAAATATCGTCTTCCTATACATCCCTGTCTATTGCAGCTAATTATATCACTAGACTATTTCCGTAGCGCTTTTTACTTAATGAGACGCGGGAATATTTGCTCAACAGTCTCTGGACCTATTTACGACTTTCAACATTTCTCTGATGCGATTAACACATCAAATATGCTGAAGAAAGTAACTAGATCTCAATAGCATGCATTTTCGATCAGTGCAGTTTGAAAAAAGAATTTGATTCGTCCGGCTTCCTCCCGAACAACTGTTAAGACCACCGTTCTCTGGCTTTAGAGATAAGTAACTTAGAGAAAAATTTTTTAAATTTATCAGCACAAGCTGTCACATGTGTCAATGGATGATCATGCTTACGAAAAGAGCAGCAATTATTACCACTTAGGGCTTTACTTTGGAATAAGCTATGCACATATTCATTGGCAGACTTGTTTCTTCCTTCCAATTTACCTGGAATGAAATGTGGCGGAATATTACCCTTCTGGCTGATTTATAAACTATCCCTCGAATTAATTTCATAAAGGAAGAAATAAAGGCCTTGAACAGTCTCTAAATTTCTGAGCAAGAAGAAGAACACGAGGAAGTACTGTGTAATGGATGGAGATGGTGGACAGGACTTCACTGAGGTACCTAAGTTAGAGCTTTCAGACGCTGCATTGCTTAACTGAAGGATTTATTGGGTTTATTCCGGTTGTATCTACCAAAAGAGCAAGGCGGAGGAGTGCCACAACTTTTATGCAAATCGCTAATTACTTAGATTATCTACAAATCAAAAATTCTAAATAAAGCTTGATCGATCTCAGTGTGATCACAAACTTGATTGGCTAAAAAGTTACTAAATAATCTTAGATTATTAATTAGGGATGTAGTATAGTTAGATTTGAAGTAGGCTGGTTATAAATAGGTTAAATGTGTATTTTTCTGTTAAGAGATCTACAATGCCTTTGTCAAATAGAGCTTCTCTTTTACATTCTCGCTGATCTAGACGGTAAATTGGCTGATTCAATTCAGCTTCGTGATTAACATGAAATAATCAGGCCTTCTCTTAGATCAGAATTCAACTAAACAGCAAACAGCAAAACTCAGAATTAATTAGGAGAATAATTTAACAACAATTTGGCTACAGAGCGAGCCTGTGGCTTAAATGGACGAAAAGGCCATGTTGAACTGCAGAATTGGTAAAGTTTTCTACGATTTGTTAGGTTTTTCAGATCAATATTTTTCAAGATATTATGAAGTAATTGCGCATCATAATGGATGATTGACTTTTGATACTTTCTCTTAGAGTGCAAGAAAATGTGAACAAATTAATCCTGAAGTGGCTGTTGGTGAAACACAGATTTACCTGATCTCTTCGAATTCATGTCACGATTTTGGCCGCAGATGAGAAAACTTTTTCATGAAATCAACAATTAGCGACTCTTGAACAAAAAATATTAATTAAAAAATCAAGCCACAATACAAGTCAAAATTTGCTGAAGTGAATTCAAAGTACGAGAAATGTTCTTGTCTAAAAAACGGATTCTTCAATACATCGGAGACTAAATATTTCATTCAATGCAATATGTGACCCTCATCCTTAGCTTGCATAATTTTAAATGTCAGAACTGTAGGAATCTGTATTTTGGAAACGATATTTATTCTTCATTTTCACTTACAGATTGTGCTCGAAAATTAAGTATTGTAAAATTTAGCGCATATACTTATTCAAATATGTATCTTAGTGGGTTTCAAATGTCCGAGCCCCTTTTAGATTGACCAAAGAAAATGTCAGTGTGATTGATTACAAAATAGTAGTAGGAATACTTAAATCGAAATATGGACTACCATGGTAATGTAGTTACTGCAAATTATTGTGATAATGGAATGAGGATTTTAAAAATGTCATATGACTGAAGATGTGTCACAGAAGAGACAGTAAGTAAATTTGTACGATTTCTCTAACACCAACATTTAGACAATGGATTGCTCGAAAATTTCGTGAGCAATTTTCCTTCGAGTTTACTTGCTATTTTCGAACCCAAAGTCTAATCGTTTTCAGTATTTTCTTTTATCCTCATTCTACTATCGATATACCGCGCAAAATAATGTCTGGAACGTAAATTATCTTCATTTTCCGAATCGGGCGACAAAGGAAATGGGAAATCAATTATATGCTGCTCAATAATGTTGTACACAGCGACAATTCTTGGATAAATGGTTTACCGTGACCGAGGGAGACGCTAAACACACGCGTTGAAGGTTACCAATACATGCATGGGATAGCTCGTTGACGATCTTCACATAATGGCTCGCTATGGGAAGTAGGCTCTTAAAGGAAGTCAAGTGTACAAAAATGCATCCTTTGAGTCTAATAACGGTAAATGACGGAATTGTTTGAATTAGTGCCAATACCTAGCCAAACGTTCGTGGTGACCATGACTGCCTGTGCATCAGACTCGAACATCAACTCAATCCCACCTCTATTTCCTTCGACGTCTGATTCAGAATTATAGTCGCGGGTTAGTCGTTCCGGATGCCGCTCAGAACAGATTACCAAGCAGGTGTGTATTTAGGTCCCAACACGCCTTCATATTCGACTGGATCCTTGACTTTCTTTGCTCACGAAATCCTGTATTGGGAAACAGTCTGTGTGAAGTTTCAGATCCTACACGATTCACAATTCTCTATGAATTTTCTGCTTGATTGAACAAAGAAAGTTGCACTATGGTTGCTCGTGTGGCAGATCAACAATTTCATTCGAACTTGATACTTCACTTAACATTGAAAAACGTCAATGTTCAGGTTGGCATCGAAATAGCATGCTGTAGGATTTTATTTGATATTCTTACGGTATATTTCGGGAATGCTAATACATATTGGTTGAATTGAATTGTTGTACGATCTCCTCGTTAGTCGACTTAACTCAATTAAGACGGGTTTGCCTTGAAACGTCCTACCTGGAAGACGATAGATAAAGAAAGTCGTCGTGCGACATCTCCCTAGAGGAGAGCCAAAAAGAGGAGTGTTATGGCGGACAAAAAGTAGTTTGCTGACCTCCAAACCCGAATCACGGCACAACACCGTAATCGGACAAAATTTCACTTGCTAGCCGTTCTGGACCAACGGATGATGGCACTCAAAGGAGTTTCAAACAGAACGGCAAGGAGGTTGAATAACCTTCGGGATCTTCTGATCTGCTGCTCATGCGGTGTGGTGCAGAATTCAGTTGTGTTCTCTGTCGCTGGGGACACGATACCTTTATTGTATTTGGATTAATAAACTGGATAAACTCTAGAATCAACCGAAGTATTTTGTTGGACATTTAGAAAGTCGGATATGACAGAATCTTGTTTCTCGTTGAAATATCGTGATAATTCCAATGCTCGGGAATACTTTATTTCATGAGAAATTTTTGCTTTGTCCTCAAAAGCTATTTCGACTGTGGTCGAATTCGAAAAGCGTCGTGGGCACATGCACATAAACATACAGTTTCGGTTGCTTAATTGTGTGATCAACTGTGCAACTATCGAAGAGAAAAACGCCTTATATGAAACGGAACACACCTAGCAGTCGACCCAAATTTCCATTCGGCTTGTTCATTTGTCTGCTCTAAGAGGATTCTAAGCCACGGTACTGTGGTGGATATTGAGCTTGTAATTGCAGAAAATTTTCGGGTTATTCGCTCTCCTGTAAATGATTCTAGATTGAAGGACGAAAAAGTTGTTGCTCTCAAAGAGGAAGTTGCTGCCGTGCGACTAAATCTACGTGAAGGAGTCGGCAAGAATTCCTACCTCACTCGAACATCGTATGAAGAGAAGAATCAATATGCGCAGATTTGAAATTTCTTAGTTTTGGGGCACCTACAATATCTTAGGAACGAGCCTGGATTTTCTTGCATGAAGACACTCCTACCGTATACAAATCAAGCCCTTGTATATTCATACCTGATCGAGTGAAAGAGTAATTCCGTTTCAGTGGAAATGAAGCTGGGTGGTTTACGCTCGATCTAATCCTGACACAAGCGTAAGAATCAAGCTGCCCCTTGTTTAGAGACTTTAGCGAAGCCATTGCATTTACCGAGGTCTACCTTTGAGTCAGAATGACTGACTGTAATAGATATAGAGAGAGGGATAATTATCCTTTTCACTCACTAAGTAGGCACGGAACTATTTGCCCCCTGGTCCTACACCTCTTCCTATATGAAATCAAACACAAAATTTCCTTTGCGAAATTCACTTTCTCTATCCCGTTCGGGCCCTTGTGAATCATTTGAGCTCGGTGAACGGAGTAGGGCCGAGGAACTTTCGCATAGAACCGCCAAGATGAACAACGAATACAAGCCGGCTGTTACAGTTCTGTAGTCAAATTCAGATAGATCCGGAACGCAATATAGTACTACTAATTTCAGGTTCATCCTGAGCTTCGCTCCGAGAACTTCTTGCTCAACAATGTAGGAACCTTAGTTTTATTTACGCTAGAGAATTCAATGAATATCCTGATTGAGTAGGTATGTAGGCTAAAAACCTTCCGCAAAGCAGCATACAAGCAAGCCTTGATCGAATTGAGTCACGTGATAGAGTTGCTCCTCACTTCTAGAAGCATAGATCAAGATGGATAGCGTTTTTCCTGTGACTTCTTTAAGCACTAGAGTAGTGGATCATACCATCATGTGGCACTACAGTCCGGCGATAGATTCTACAGATGCCATGATTCGGAGTCCAGTTTTCTACCGTTCAACTGTCAGAACTTTATAAAAGATATGATGAAGCAGGAAAATATCAAACAGATTGTTTTTTGCAATTTTCGGACTCACAGATCACCTCCTCGAGAAATCAAAAATCCAAGGTTAATAAAAGCAGTACCATAGGACGAATTAGGAAACTTTGCTGAAGTAGAATCAAATGAAATTAGGTGTTAAAGTGAAATGATAATTTTCAAGCTATAGCGATATCAGCTTCAAAAACCACTTCTTTTCTCAACCTATATATTGAAATGCAATATTATTGAATGATTGAACTCGATTAATAATTGTTCGAAGACGTTCCAACCACTCAATCATGGGAAGCAACGAAGTCTGAACAATTATTAATCGCTACTTTTGTTCCAATTATAGAACCAAAAGAATATTCGTTCGAAACATCGATAAGTTGAAAATTACCATAATTCTTCAAGATTATAAGGCCAAGTTATTAGTTTCGCGGCTTATTTCTTATTTTATTCGGAAATTGATAAGTATTGCCTACTGATTTGCATAAAAACTTTTCCCGGAAAAAGGTTCCAGAGAATCACTGGAAACACAGCCGTAAGTCTGTCAATAGACACTACTTGCAGTATTCCTACAAGAGTCTTTCACTTGTATAAAGGCAATGTTTTTCACCTTCAAATCCTACGTTCAACTGTCACATAGAAAGTCGGCACCACCACATTTCAACTTTTTAATTCAGTCACAGAACAAAATGACACAATCAAATTTCATGGTAGCTTTGCTAGATCTATTGATGCCTTAAATTCGGGTCGAAATTGTTTTCACGATCATACAATGCTTGTATACATTGAGAATAATTATTTAATGATATATTCAATTTTACCAGGACGTGGAATGAATGTATTTTCGGCAAGGTATAAATCGAATATGTCATTTCGTGAACGTGTTAGGTAGTTGAAAATTTTTTACTTCTGTTGTGGGTCAGAAAAATAAATTTCGTTAATTGAATCGGATTTTCTGTTGCTAGTTAATTTTGATCTCTTTTCCGTATATTATGTGCATTTTTGAAGTTTTATCTTCATGCATTGAGCACAAAGCCGTTTTTCGAAAACCGAAAATCCCGTCTGCAAAGTCGTACAGCAATACTTGAAAGAAAACAGCTAAGATTTCTACTTGTCAGTCATTTGAGGAATAGTTTGGTGTTTTTGGTTTCGAATTTAATAATTTTCATGTTCAAGCCACAAAGAGTAAATTTCTGTAAGTGAACTGCCTTAGAGAATAAGTAACACTCCGGAATAAATTGAATAACCATTGGAGAATATACGACTGCACGGAAATATTCTAGTTGAATGTACCATTCTGCTTATGTTCTGCATCATGGAATTTCTTCAGGAACAAATCGCAAAAATGGTTCAACAACTTAGCTTTCAATCAAAAGTTGGACGGCTGAGTTCTGCTTACATGCCTCTAGTTCCCGTTAAGTTTTAATTGAATGTAGAGTAATAGTTTTTTATGATACATACCTACTCTAGACACAGTCTAGTCGGTTAAGAAAACAGTTGGAAACATTTCTCTTGCTTCTTCAAATGGGTCAACTGAATTTTAACAGCATAACGCCGGAAAATAAATCGTCCAACGGTGCCAGTGATCGGACTGATATTGCCCTCTGATTCACTATATTTTTCGTACAGACATTTCTTAGTACTAACGCAGGATTTTACTAGAATAAGTTCAACAGAAAGACCGATGCTATCGAAAAATGCAAATCATACGAAAGTTGTTCTCCAAGAGAAATTTAGTGGACTAGAATCAAACGAAGGTGGGTCTGTGATCGACATGTGTGCATCAAAGCATGAAAAGTTTTTGTTACAGCTGTATACCCAGAGAAATTCGATACAGCTGTGACATCAAACAATGGAAGAAAGACAAACGTCTCAGATTGCAGATGAAACTTCCACAAGAATTAGGAGATATTGTTGGCAGATTAGCTTGCCCCCGGCAGTAAATAAATTTGTTCCACCTGTTGGAACGTATTGATTTATTAATATTCCGTAATATACAAAAGAAGAATCAGGACTTAGATACAATTCGATTCTTCATCGATTGAGGAGACAGTAGCAATCCGATAACGAACATCGGACTAATATGCAATCGAAAATTGCCGCTGATTAAATTATAAGGATAGATGCCATGCTGCTTGTGACCTAAAACTCCCTAATTTACTGAATCTATAGTATCTCACAGCGGAAGAGAATAAGAGCACACGTAAAGTAAAGTAGAAAAATCGGACGAGCAGTTGCACCTGTGAACAGCTTGATTTCAAATAAAATACTGGCAACCTACCTTGAGTGCTCTGTTCTATGTTCCCGTGACAACCATAAAAGATGATGACATGTTGTAAATCTACAAATAATACAGCAAAAATTTAAGAATACTTCAGAAAATCCATGGGAAACTATGATCAGTTTAGGATTGCTGTTGAAATTTACACAAGGATGAGAATTTCTGTCGGAATGTAAGCGCCTTCGAAAATTTGCTAATCAGGATCGCTTAAAGACATCATCCGCAGTGCGAAAGAGTGTCGGGAATTCATCCGAAGTTTCTGAATTCAAAATTCAGCTGGAACTGTAATGAATAAAGCAGTGCACTCTATTAGATGAGCCAAGTACGGCGAATACTACTTCACAAGGAAAGAAATAAATAAGAAAATCTTTAAAACAATGGAATTATGGATGTCTTGCATGGAGTGGAGAGCAAAACACGAAACAATTTTACAGGCAGGCTTCTGTGCGAAAAGGAGAAGCGTTACGAAGTGAAAATAATTTGTACCTGACTACGTGAAAAGATAAATTCCTACGAGAAATTCGCTCAACATTCTCAATGGTATTGTATTGTCGTTCGGAGAGGAGAAATTAGAAAGAAAGGGGAAGCACGATGAAATTCTTTGTGGCGAAAAAGAATCTGTTGTGGAAACAGGAACTTAAATTTTTTGCTTTCTTCAAACTCTTAATTGGAGGTCAGCGGACGCAAGTGCATGTGATTCTTGAAGAGCACAACGGAATCCACTTTCAGAAATTGCTTGAGCAATCGAAGAAGACGAAGTTATTCCATCTGCGTTTCGTATGACGAATGCGTTCGATAAGTTGACTTGTCGAGTCTTATATCCTCACTTGAATTGTACTACATAGGCAAGTATCGCTAGAATATTAGAATTTCACCACTGTATAACAAGCACAACAATAAAAAGTTGACTAATTGGACATGCTTTTTTCCTCGCATACAGAAGCTGGCGATAATTTCTCAGAACGTGAAGATACAGCATGTATCAAGATTTTCTTGAAACATTTCGGTCTGTAACTTCCTCATATCCTATATCTTATTCTCTATGAATTCTCTTTATTTGCGTTTCACATCTGTTGCTGCGCTTCTGCATCTTTATCTAGATGTTCACTTCGCCTTTTTATTTCTTTGAAATATTTTGTAATAAACCTATAGGCTTCAATTTGATAGTATAGTTGCTATGTGGCTATCAGATATTTGACGTAAACGAATAGTCTTGGCCGGAGATTAGGCAGGTTGTTGTCGTGTAGCGGCCTCGGTCAGCTGGTCAACCGATTCATCAATTCGCTTCTATGTTCTCCTTCAAAGACATTTTCAGCCCGTTTTCTTGTCTGTGACCTTAGTAGTAGCTGGTGCACGAGCAGGGCATTGCGCTTGCACGGTATTCGCCTAATTCAGTTTACTCCTATTATATGCGCGTCACCGCTGTCGCACGCGTCGCGCACCTTTCGCACTGATTTTGCGCCAATTTATTCATAAATCTGGTAACGCACCCAAAGAAAAGAAAAAATTAATAGCTTAATACGTCACCGTCGACCTCTACCTGGATCGACATTGTCGAAGACGCACGCTTATTGCTTTTGCAAAACTTCGCTTTTGCTTTTGCTCCCTTTGCAGTGGTGATTTCTTTGCACAATCTCAAATTACGCAATTAAAAATTATCCTTAAAGAAATGCGTAGCAGGCGTGTAGTAGTGCATTAATTGGGCGCCAGATTTGTATTGTACTTTGAGTGCAACTAATCCAAGAGTCGTAGTCTACGCCGTGCTGTACCTCCCACTCACAATTCTCATGGGGGCAAAAAATACATAACTTCTGGGTGCATCCACCGAGGCACGAGATACCGCTTTTTGTGCCCACCCACCGCACATCGTCTAGATCCCGACCATAAACGAACTTCGTGAAGGGAACGACTCAGGCCGCGAGTGTAGGCCACCATTCGGAAATTGACCCTTGCCCAATTGATACCTCGCAAACGTTCAGGAGCTGCCCAAAACAGCTTTCTACAAACTGCTCCGAAATCGCAACATCTGGTTCAACAAATTCCATAGGACGCCTAGTATCATTCTAATATCGAGTTTTGATTCATTTTTCTTTTCTGCGATTTGCAATATTGAGAATCTAGAAGACAGACGGATGTCTCGGGCCCTTTGTAAAATTGGTTTCGAATTATCCTTACTTAACTCAACTCTTCTTCATTTCTGAAAGGACCAAAAGCAAAAGATCTTCCAACCCTAATGTTCAGGAATCTTCCGTTAGTACCGTTTCCCAAGGAAATTCGGTCAAACCTACTCTGAGCTAGTTTTTTCCACTTTTCTGTTGTCGCGCTTCGTTAGAAAAATGGTAAAGTGCCGTACCGATACTGAACTGCTTGCTAATCGCGTTCTGATTGCAGTTCTGCATTTCTGACGACATTTCGTACGAAAGGAGACAATTTTCTAAACACGAAACTTCTCTTTACAATTCTATGAAATTCGAGTCAACAAACAAATTCTATTAAGCAATGGATCAACACATCCTCATATCTCTTTAAGACTTAACCTGGATATTTGGGATATTGAAATTTTCGTCATTGGCTGTCTACGTCTTCTCAACGCATTTTCTGCCTATGAGAGTTCTTTCGTCAGGTAGTCTTAATTCAACTATACGTTAAACAGGATTCTTGGTGGATTCAGTACCGTTACATGGACTTATCAAGTATCTTTTCGGATGTTTGTTTGCGGAAGATCAAATTTTGTCCTCTTTTGTAACATGCGCCGAGATTTGATGTACAGCAGATGGTGTGAAAGACTCAGATAATTTTCTATGGTACTCCGATTTCGTACGACACCGATCACGGCACTCATTTTATTCAATTTTCGTTTTTCACTTTATTCCCGATCGCAAGGAAGCCTCGACTTTACATTTTACTCTGTTGAACTAGATTAGACGACTACCTGCTCTGCTTCGAAGTCAAGTATGCTTATTCTATTGCTACGACAATTGTGTTGAGAACGTATTACAAGACTGAAAATAGTTGTCAAATTTGCCGGACGGAGAAGAGATAAAAGTGCCTGCCATGGATTTCTTTCAGGTTTACTACGCTGAGATAGGGTCTAAGAAATTCATTGTTTCAGAAGCTCGGTTTCTTGAACACTTCTAACAAAGCTTCGCGATTCGAAACTCTATATTCTCTATACGTTTTGGCCGTTTTAGTCATTACTTACGGTACTAAAGTCGAGCATTTCCTAGAATTTTCTATAACTCTCCGTATCCAAGAAGAATAAAAGTCAGAAAAATTAGAAGAATAAAATCTATGTGTAATTTTGTACTGCACCAAAAGTTTTAAAGTATTGCACCTGCACTGCGCTTCGAACGCATTTGACGTATCTTTTCGCAACGAAACTGACCGGCTTTTACCAAAAACACCCGAGTCAATTATTAGGATCACATCCAAGCAAAAGAATACATTGTAGGATTCGAATGGGAATCACAGCCAACCCAAGCAGATGGAATTGACAGCATCGACCGACACAACAGTGCCTCATTTATCATAAGCCATTAAAGGGGGTCCTCACTTTAAGTCACTCGTTGACACAGTGACATAAAGTGAAACCAGACCAAATTCGAACCATGAAACGGGTCACGTATGACATCTCCGTGCAATAAAATAGTGTAGAATGTACGGTACTTAAATCAATACAAAAAGGGAACGAAAAAATGCAGACGTGGAGTTGAAGTTAAAAACATTTTCGGTTATACTTGTCTATTTTCGATTAGATGATGTTCGTAGCGAATTGGAAAATGAATACTTGAGAGCGATTTTATGTAGTGCTGATGAGTTTCAGAGGCTGTAAGTGTAAAAAACCTTTCCATCTTTAACTTACATAGCCAATTAAAAAGTTTTGAGTAATAGCTTGAGGTATGAAGAAAAATATGGAGTTGTTAGCAACCAAAAAATGTGATAGGATGAAGTAAATTTGATTCACGGTTGTAGAATGATCTAACAGTTTTGTATATAGGAATGCAGTAAATTTCGTCAATGTGGAAGTGCACGCAATATTATAAATTACAGATTGTGAAATATAATTTTATATCTTTGATTTACCCTTAATCGGGAGAAAGGAACAAACTGCGTATGGAAATTTTATAATATCGGTCAGAGCGAATGAGAGGAAAAGATTAAACGTAAAGGAATACAAAATTTAATTGGGTGATTTCTATTAATTATGCATCTCGAGAACAACGAAAATGGCTTGCATATGAGTATATTTCCAATCATATAGGATGAACGGGACGGTCGGATCAAATATTATGGAACATAAGTTTAATTGTATTTCTTCTATCACTCACACGTTTCGACAATTATGAAACAAGACAGCAGTCGGAATAGTATAAAATCAGTCGTGCATAAAGCATTGAAGGATATGAAATTTAATTGAGGACCTTTGATAAATCATGCGAGGCGACAACAATGAACCAGGAATGCTCATAGATATATTATGAAAGTAATGGTGAAGGAAGGAGATTGAGAATAGATCTAATGTAACGGAATATAAAAGATAAATGAATGATTTTGATTAATTGCCTATGCGTACAACAATGGATATAAACAAATGTCATGACATCAATCTGGAGAAAGGGAGAGAAACTCGATTGTAACAAATCATAAAATTTTATTGGATGCGGTTAATCTATTATCTGCTTAGACGGCACGAAAACAGTACAACATGGAAATGATATTGAGAAGCGTTGGAGTATAGCATAGAAATCATTTAAGTATAAGTAGAAAGAAATTTAATAGGTTCATTTGCAAAAGTTATTTATGTAAGCAAAAATTAGAAACTATCGGCTTGTAAAATAACGTAAAAAAGTGCAGAAATCATGGAATTAAAGTAATCTTCATCGCCATGTCGTCCCATCCGAAACTGGAGAAAACAGGTTCCTAATCATACTTCCACACCACAACGAAAGGAAGAGCGTTTACAAATGCCGAAAGTTTTATGATTCGAAAAAACGAACTCGAACGACTTGTACATGAGATTGAACAAATGCTGAAACCAGTTTAGCGTTTGAATCATAACGCCATCATGGATTTGCACACGGCCACCGAAGACTATCCAAGCGATGTATTTAGAAAATACGCTGAAGCAACAAAGAATGCCCGAAGAAGGACTACCAAAAAGAACAAGATACAAAATTAGTGCAGCGCATTAGTAAGGAATAAATTTTCATTATGCGTTTCCCCATTTCCCGCAAATTTTCCTAATCTTTCGTACGATCCGCTTTATCAAACGCTCGTATAACAGCACTTTTTAGTTCTGAATTATCTGGTAAATTAGAACTTGATCCCAAAACGTTTTTCAAAGAATCAATAGTGGAATGGAGAACATTCGATTAAAATTTCATCTTGTTCCACAGAATCCAAGAGGGTTATAATTTCATTCTGTGGTGTTGAATCTTTAAATCACCGTGCATCTAGTACGCTTTTATAGTTAAGAACTGAATGTAACGTTTCTGTAGCGCTCCCATTCAAAACTGATTTCACAAATTCCACTTCTGGTTTCGTTGAAATTCTCAAATACGTCATTAACGCCAAATTTTCTTCAATTTCTTGAACTTCTGTTTTAAACAAGATCAGACAGTGTGCGGTTCACATCAGATTCCATTTCATTCCGATTTGTCAAATCAATTCTTGGCTCGGTGAGAGAGCAGATAATTGTAAATGCTTCAGTTTTGATCATGTTTGGTAAGAATTTTCTCTTTATCCAGCACTTGAGCACAGTACTTTTTCGTATTAGAGACCAATATTCATTGAATAGATTGATTGCATCAGCAACATGCGGTAATTGCCCTTCGCGCAACCCATACCTGCCCCTCCCACTTTTTGTAAAAAACAGTGTTTATTAGTCCGTTTCTTTCTCAGATATCTCACAAATAAGACATAGAAGAATAGAGCAATATCGAATCTTTGCATGAGATATTAGACCTTGATCTAGAGGCTGATAGACAGTTGTAGAGTTGGGAGGAAATTACCCAATACATACGTTAGGCAAATTAAAATCAGGGTTGCGCACTCCATATTTGTCCAACAATACGAGCCAAAGGCTATTTGAATGTTTTTCACTTCAGAATACCACCATTGTATTAATTGTTCGAACTGAATACTATTCATCCAACCAGATATTTGCGAACAATACCAATCTCTCACTTCTGGATGGTATCCGAAACAAACCGGATATTGCGCAGAATCAATGAAACGGATGGCAAGCAAATGAGATTCGCGGTCTTTCCATGCAAGAACAACGATGAGACGTTCCTAGTACTTTTGGAACAATTTTCCGCGAAATGATTCAGGTTTTCTTCTCTACACAAATACATATGATTTGGTCTATTTTAATAGAGTACCTCAGACTCGTGTATATTTTAAATGTTGTCCAACTAATACTTAGAAGTATTTTCACATATTTGATCCATTCGTTCTTTGTGTCTAGTGAGAAATTCAGTTCCACCTTTTCCATGAAGTTCGAGGGACGATTGTGTACTTATGCGGCGCATGAATCGAGAAATCCAACCACAAAAAGCCATCAATTTTGAAATTCGTTGGATATCACCTACCGCCAATGCAAGACTACGAATCAGGCTCAGTGTGACGGTCAAGCGCTCGGATCGTACGAAGTGTAAAAAGCATAATACATCTCGTTCCGTATCAGAATGTTTTGCTCTCAACAGTCACGAAACATCAATAGAACTTCCATCAGTTTCTAAGTCCAAAAACTCGTACGGTTTCTTGCAAATTCGGCGCACCGTTCTCCGATGCACCCGATACTTCTCAGCAGCCTGGGAGGAGTTATTACCTGAATCAAGAAAGTGTGACACTTTGATTTTCTCGTCGAATTTAATATTAACACGGTTCTTTGATATATCGTGCACTTTTTCGAGTCTCGTTTCGCGTGTTAACGATTCGTTTTACTGTCATAGCATCGACATCGAATCGCATCGCATCGTAGCTTCTTCTTTGCTTCGACCGTCGGAAATGAAACGCAGTATCTCTAGTTTCCTCGCCAGTGTAAGACTTCACTGGTTGTGGATGAGGCTGGTTTGGACATACTGGCGAAGTTGAGATACCATTCTTTACGATAGCAACTGCTATTTTATATGCATTCTTCGCCTCAAAACTTGTAAATTTTTAAGATTTCGATTTCATGTGCGTAAATTGTTCAATAAACTGCCCATATTGAAATGTTTTCGCTAATTTGGCTCTTCTGCTCTACAACACCATTATTTTACCTTTATTGTTTCGCCAATTTCTGAGTTTAATACCTTTTCATTTCATCTTTTTACTTAAATTAATTTTTCCAAAAACTTCGTACAAGTTCTTTTTCTACGTGCACTAAACTCTGCTACGGTGCTGTGCTGCGTTCGTTATGATATTAATTCGTGCAACAGGAACTTACTGTTAATGTGAAACTGGAAATCGCACGGAGCGGACTTAATGTGAGGAACCCTAGACTCGACAATCACGTTCCACATCACTGAAAATTGGTTTCGGTAGGACAAGACCAAATACTGTGCTGCAGTAGTTCTGTATAAGTAACACAAGGAATAATAGGATCCAATTTCCGCGGCCACGAACAAAGGTCTCTGATACATCGCAATTGCAGAATATCCATATCGATGCTGAGCAAGTTGCTCAGTCGAACCCCACAAAACATACTGGCAGCAATATAGATATAGTAAAGGATGTGCGACAGGTAAGGATCTACGTTCTGGCCATTGCAGGACGTTTTTGGCGTAATAAATTACCCGTACTGTACCAGCCTGTACCACCGTAGACACGCGGATACCGTTGTAGAAATAGCCTTGCATACCACTGTAGTTTCGTAGGCAAGGTCAATCCCGTTCAGAATGAACATGAGGGCCTCTTTACTTCTGCTACCATTATTTGAAAACGAGTTGTGTGTTGCTCTCTGGGTCGAGCGGCTCGTGGGGCCAATTAACTCGCCTAGTCATCAACAACAAATCCGCATAGCACGCACATCATACATAACGCGCACGAAAACATTGAAACATTGTTAGTAATTGTTGTGCAGTCCGACACCAGCACCATGATAGGGGGAGATAGAGGTGGCCGCGCGAACGCAGGCCTCCTCAATATCAGAAATTGAGCACCCAAGGCCCCCGT
>JAAUYH010032794.1_pt1 | contig 16849 bp, 2 predicted proteins | sample 7278061 | NCBI WGS metagenome assembly JAAUYH01 (sample SAMN14350203, study PRJNA611818) | marine sediment metagenome | isolation source: surface marine sediment (0.6m) | place: French Polynesia: Moorea | collected 2018-08 | reverse complement strand
CCCTCTCCTGTGCACCCACCACCCACAATCATTTGTGCATTCGATTCGATGTCACTTTTTACTTGTTCTTTAAGCGCGTCTTTTCTTACAGTAGAATCCTGCCCCCATCCGCCTTTTTGACACAGCACCCCGAGATGGCACAACTTGCGAGTGCGCTTTCTTAATTGTTTAGGGTTCCTGCTGCGATGCGACGGATCGTAGTCTTATTTTTTTTATCTATCCAGCGAGGTACCCAACGTCTCGGTTTGTCTTTTCTTCGTGGACGCCAGCAGTGCGGGAAAACACCATACATATCAATTGATGCGAACGTTTGTTATGATGACGTCTGGTGCATGTTTCGGTATTATGTGCACTACTGTACCGTCCTGTGTTAGTACAGTTGTGAGTGTGGATTGTGAATTGCACTTTATGTAATTCGGTGTACTGTACAGGACTGCACAATGATAGAACAGTACAGCACTCCTTCAAACGATGGAGCTGAATTCTGAGTGCTGTACCCACCTCTTTCACTCGACACTTCATCTACAGAACAGTACAGCATTGATCGGCCACATGATTATCCTGGCGCAATTTGAAAGTTTTAGTGCTTACCAATAAGTTGGTTGCTAGTTTTTTGTGTGGGCGTCATCTGTGATAATGCTTGCAATGCACTTGTGCATTGCTGGTCACAGCTCAACTACTCCCGAGACTACCGTAATTTGTACACTCCCTTTTTTGGATGTGCATGCATTATCTGGATCTGAGTATTGTACTGTACAATACTGTGCCAGTACAATACTGGACTGTAACTGTGGGTGTTTCCCTCAATGAAATGAAAGGAACCGTACCCTGCATCATCCACTTTCGAATAGCGTGCTGTACCTTGCACTTTGTTCGACTTGCCCTTGTCCCAGATCGATGTGCATGCAATTCTTCTTGATAGGCTATTTGCGATTGTACAACGTTTCCCTCATCTGGATTACGTCTTCTTTGTGCCCTCAGTTTTTGTTCATCTTCCGGTGCGGTACCACTCAAAACTGAACTGTACGATATTTGTTTACTGTTACTGTCCGACACAACCCGCTACTGTACCGGTACAGCACTCTTATCTGCAGCAGTATTCTTTCACTCTCGTGATGTCTGCAATGTATTTTTTTCGTTGTCGTTGTCGTAGTCTGTACAGTACCACTTCCTTGTCGATTGCTCCTCCTCTTCCTACTCCTCCTCCTTTTCATCGATCATCCATAAACTTGCAATCTACTCATTGTTTTCACCAGGTGTCATCTCCTGCTTCTATGCTGCACTCTATTTGCATCACTGCTAATAGCTATCAATAGACACATCTACAATGCCATCTACAAATCCTCTCCCTCACTCTTTCTACCTTTCTCTCGCTCGCTCCCTATCTGTTGTCAAACATTTTCACAACATGCTTCTCATCAAACACCTTTTTGAGTTAAATATAGGTTTCTCGCACTCCTATGCTGTAGTGAAGACAATCGAATATCCTTTGTTGCTTTACCGAAAGATTCTTGAAGACATGTCTTATCTCTAGAGCTTCAACCCTGTTCCTAGTGATGTGCTGTTTCATCATGCCCTTTCAATCAATGCGCATCCAGCAAAGAAGGTACATTTTCAGGATTTAGCTTTCCATTGACTTTTACTCTCGCATTTGTACTTGCCAACATTGAACTATCATCAAATATCCTTATTATTTTTATCGAAAAAGGTTGCTCTAAACTTCAAGTTTGGGAGCCAATCATGGCCATGAATTTAACATAAAGAGTTTCCCAAACATACTGTAAGATAAATCTCCAACTAGCAAGTGATGGATGGATTTAGAAAGCAAAGCAAAAAATGATACTCGTCGAATCGTAGCAAAAGGAAGCTTAGCTGAAAAGTCGTGTGATTTGTTTGAAAATTATCTGAACTGATTCACAGCTACAAACGCTCGATTTTTTATCCGTACTACTCGTTAATTTCTATTAGTTCAGTGAAACCTTATAGCACTTATTCTATTAAATTCACATCGACTCCATATCTTTACTCGAAACTGGCGAAGCAAAGATGTTTCGAGATACGTGTAAGACTATCAGACCCTTTCAAAAGTAGATTGGATACAAATAATTGAATTTATTTATAGTATGATATTGGTTTTTGCTAGTATAGTAGGATATTTTCTTTGTTGGTGAACCTACAACTAAAAAATTAAAAAAATAATTCGATTTTACCAGTAAATCATCTTTCTAGTCTAGAAGGTTTCAGAAATTGGTAATCTCATATATTTTGCGTATCCGAGGTTTGTTCGAAAACATAATATCCAATGGATGTGTATCAAAAAAGCCCTCTCTTTCGGCAGGGCTTGATTCCTGATGAATAGAATGATGCAGTATAATCGGCTACACTTCTAATGTATTGTATTGCTTTTATTTCATCCTACGACTGACTGTATTCTAGAATTGAGAGGTGCAATTTTATTTCCAATCAATTAAAAATAAACTTTTGAAAGGGCCTGAGAACTTTCAACAAGAAGTTCAAATAGAAATTGAGCTAAATATCTTGCGATACCAACAACGTACCTCGTGTGTGTAATATGAAAAAAATTCATAAGATCATGCAATAATTATTAAAAGAACCAGACATCACTTATCTAGCATTCAACATGAACTAATTTCTTCTTAAATCGCTATAAACTAAGCTGAGATATATTGTATGGTGCCATCTACTACACAAACTGTTACTACTATTTTGTTTCAGACATCCTTCATCTGTTTATTCGAGCGCTACTAGCTTTGGTGAAGAATCGTTAAAATATTTCTTCGTATCTGAGGAACTGAAAAAGTGACTGTGTTTTGTTTACTTTTCTCAAGAAATTACAAGTAGAATAGAATTACTCTGCGCCATTCCTATACATAACTGTACAGAAAATTTTCCATTAAATTTCTCTTGGCATAAGAAACATCCTTTTGTGAGAACCTCAGATGCTTAAAACCACTTTCAACTAACAATTCTTATCACGCAATTGTCTCCTATCAGGATACCCGATAGGATTGGTTTCAGACGTTTTGCAAAAATATCTCTCTTGCATTTATACCGGAATATAATGAGCACTCAAAAAGCAGGAGTGGATGTGACACTTACTAATTCCATCTTTTCTCCAATCTTCAAAAATCAGATTATCGTCTGAATCAATAGGCACCTAAATACTGCTCTGAGCGAAAACGCTCTCAATCGAAGCATCTGCATAGACAGCATCATGTAACAAATAATGTGCAAATTAATTTTTCGACGAGAATACTCTTCGTACAGTAGAATGTTTTCGTTCTGCCTCTTAAGTTTATTTCTTAGGACGTCGACTGGACCGATCAATTTCTGTATACGAGTATGGAACATTCCGGTGGGTGTATGATCTAGGAAAACGACTATTGATTTCTCAAACTGTTAAACATGCATAGGATAACTCTACTATTCACAATATTGTGTTTCAGTGGCGATCTTCAAGTGGTAAAATAAGGATCACGGACATGTACAAGAAGATGCTGTGCATAACATAAACTGTACGGATATACACACACGAGTCCACATTGCCTGTAAAAATTTGCTCATGAAAATTATGTATTTCTGAAGTTTAATCTTGGTTGCGATGGGAATTTTCTTCACTTATTACAGAATTCTAGGACTCTAAAGATTTTTGTGAAACTCAATACTATCATCGAACAAACTGGTTATCAATTTCTGAGGATCAAGACTAGGAAGCGACTGAAACATCATAAGAACTGCACGTCAACAGGGATTATAAACTGAATGAGCTAGAAAATTAGGCTTTCATATAGAGGACGAATTCAAAGCAAAACTATTTATTTTAAAGAATCCTGTACGCAAAATTTGTTCGAATTCAGTGTTATACAAAAATTGAAGATCTTCATCAAAATTAAAATTATGGCGGATTCGAATTTCTATAATTCTGTATTTCAGATCTTTTTGATTACCAGTCCGATTTTTCCCCGTCTGAAGAACTTTAGCGCGATTAAACCAGTTAACCCATTTTCTTTCCCATTTCCATTCGATCTATCGGCCTAAAAATTTCAATTGTATGAATATTTGAGAAGATAATTTGATCAGCATTCGAAACTCAAGCATGATGATGCACCATTTTTATTTTTGTCTCAATTTCATGGCCATTTCAGTTACAAATATGCAGTCATAGTAATAGGTGATTTTGAATTATTTTGTTTATCATACTACAAAAATTTGTTAAACAGCTCAAAATATTCGATTAAAGGATTACTGTTGATATTAAGCCGCGCAAGCGGTTTAAACAGAGCTTGAAGTTTTTTCTTCACGGGTTTAATTCAGTACCGTAAAGATCATTTGGTTTCCATTACAATTATTCTTATAGGATTTTCACTCAATGATTTGGCAACCAGAGTCACCTATGTTGTTAAAAATATGCACATTGTATTTTCTAACTATGGATCATGGTGCATCACAATGTCAGTTCATTCTGTAAAACGTTTTTGTTCGTCAGCTAGGACATAGAAAAATTTTGTCTTTCCCAAATCAAGTATAAAATGGTGGTAGCAATTCTTTTACTTGGAAAGAGAAAAGCATGATCGCTGCTCTCATCACGTACGCATGTATTGTGCCTTGAAATGATCGTTAGTCTCAAGAATGTACTCGAATCGACCTATGAACCTCCATTTAACATTTTATCTACGTAAATACTATTGCAAAATGATAGAATACCTTTGTTTCATGTCGTACGATCGACAACGAAATCCTCCAGAGAATTTAGAAATTTCAAGGTTCTGGGGAAAAGAGAGATTCACAATCAACGAAGTACAAGAGATTAAACTCTTCGATCAACAAATACAAAGATGTGTCATTCCATACGTTCATCAGTCGATCTTAGTCCTCGAGGTTCAGGTTTAAAAGTGGAATCATACGAAATCGGCACAATTTTCTAATAAACTTCGTTTCCAGATGATTTTCAACACAGAAATGAAGAAATAAGCAACACCTCGTAATTATCGAGCCACATTGTTGTTGCTAGTACAATGTCGATTCGTCTACCTGGCTTGCATCAATCTTGAAAATTATTTTCAAAAAGTAAGGAGGCTCGTTTTTGTACTGCCTCTCTATTCGTCGATATCAAACTAAGCTTTGAAATTTATAAATTTTCTGCTGAACTTGGTCGACGAGATTACTCGGTGAAACAAGACTATTCTATTATTTTTCAACGGTACCTGTACCTGAACAGAACAATTTACTATCAAATTGTATGCTTGGCTAAAGAAATTTACAGTTTGGTTCTGTTTATCGTCAAAGCTGTTTAAGCTGTTTGAAAATTTACTGAACCGAGACTATTTTAGTTCGTTTAGCTATAATGTATGATTTTGCATGTACATATGAAAATTGAGTGACATAGATTCAATACTCAAAATCCTCCATAAGTATCGAACAGAAATATGACTTAGAAATAACACTCTACGAGTAATTGCTTAGTTTGGATATAATGCTTTGCTCAAGATTTTAAGAGGTATTTGCTAGCGAAATTTTAATGTTAAAATCTAAAGCTTAGGCAACTTCAACTAATTCGGCATCAAAATGGAAGATAACAGAACTGGGTATAGAAGCAATCCAATAGAGTTAATCAGACGCAAGCGTGCCGAAGAGTTGCTTTCAATTTGAAAAATAAAATCAACTACTAATTTTGTCTTATTTTCCTTGATTTCGCTGACAAAAAGGAAACCTAAAAATTCTAAATTTTATTTTATTTGTTGCAAAACAATACAATCTTTCAGAAGTCTTCTTGCTGTCTTTCATTAAATAAATTCAGCATATCTCGAATATTCGAATTTTAAATATTCAGCTAAGGACTAGTAGAACTAGGAGAAAAATCAAGATTTGCAATCAAGCATGTGTATTGATTGATGCCAGCGCTCAAGAAGCTGAATATATAGTATTTAGAGATGAGATGTACCATATTACATAATCAAATAGCAAGTTGGGTTATTTTGGTAGAATTTACAGAGTATGCCTTACCGATACTTGCCAAAGATATAGCACCTAATCAATTCGGTTATTAACTGTCTTATAGCTACGTTAGGAACAAACATTACTGCCCATTATAATGAATTATTTTTTATAAGCTCTTCATTGATGCAGATTATCATGCTTGATCATCATGGCATAGGTGAAGAGGGTTGCAACTCATTTGGACTCAGGCTATTGAATATCATGCAGAAAATGTTACACGTAGCTTGATAGCATGGTAAGATAAATTAGACGAAGCTTCTAGTAATTGAAGGTACTAAGAAAAGTTCTAGATGAAACTGACTGTAAAGGACCAAAATCCACAGTTACAATGGACTGTGAGCACAATATCAATTGGAGGAAGTATTTGAAGTAGCTTGAAACGGTGCCTTTATACCAAGTCACGTAATTATCCTGTTTCTGAAACCAAAACGTGATGATAGTTTCGAATTTCGAGTGTCAAAAGTACTCAAATCATCGTGACGACTATTCCTATGTAACGTTTTAATTTTAGAGTATTGTTTTCAAATTTCAAATCGACTATGAAACGTTTCCGTGCCACTTGAGCATGTACCCCACCTTTTTCCTTTATCTTTATAACCGCAAGACTTGGTAAGATGGAAATTGGGAACATAATTATTTTCGACTTTCATTTTTAAAAGTGAAGGGTTCATGCTGAACTGTAGCCAAGTATTCAAGTAGCTAAGTTGTTATTTTTGGTCTGTGTAAAACTTCCATATATAGCGCTTTTTCTATGATCTGTCCTAGGCTGGTCTAGTAGAGAGTTCATTTACAACTGACCCACTCTCTATTCTAAAGAATAAAATAAGTCCTACCAACGTGAATTTCATAGAGCCTGTTTAAAATACCTCTCTTGTACAATTATTGGAAATGAAACTTATCGGTTTTCACTGTCCAATGGGTATGTGAACTGTTTTGTGAGAAAGGACGGTCAAATGTTTGACATTATTGTCCGGTTCTGCCAACCCTTAAGGACTAGGTTCCTCCTGGCCGCAGCGCAAGCAAAGAAATAAATTATTTCACCCTTTATTGTTTGGGGGAAAAGCCGAAAAAAGGTAGAAGAACTTTCGAGTTCAGGCATTGCGTCATAACTAATCATAATAATATCTAGTTTAGTCTGGTACTGTTGTACAGTGCTGAAAGATAGAAGCGGATGAAGATAGATTGCCTGCATGATCACAATGATTTTCTCGGCTTCGGCCTGAAAAAATATGAACTATTTTCTGGATTCTCTTGTAAACTCTACCTCTCATTTTGACGAAACCACGACATCAAATTTATTCATAGAACCGAGGAGTACCAAATTGATTCTTAAAAGTCTAACTAAGATTCGTTCATTTCAGATATATCGACAATTACACGACGACGTTTCGTTTGGGGCCTGGCGAAAAAGTCACGCTTGATTTGCTTCGCATAAGATCCAAACATGTGGCTCAACTTGCTCTCGATTCCTTCATCAACTTCGTCATCGTGACTTTGCAACTCTGCTACTAGTTGCTTGGCTGCTTTGAAAACTAGTCGACCACTCGTCTCACCAAGCAAAGTGATACAATTGACATCGTCGTTGTTTCGAACTGCCGCCGCTAGACACTTGTTCAACTCATCAAGAGTGCCATGCAGCATTCGCTTGTTGAGTAAACTGGATAGCTTGGTCATAGTTTCTTTCACCGTGTCTGCGTCATGCTCGCTTGTTTTTATCCGACAAAGATACATAGTCACGAGGTCTTTCATCGACTTCTTCTTCATGAATTCGTCGTTATCATCCTCGGCAATTATCAGTGAATAGCGCAAGTAACTCTCGACCTTGCGTGTATCGCGTTCCACTTCGTCTCCGAGACCTTCATCGTAGGCAACCGCAATATTGTACGCACACTTACTGCAACGCACTCTTGCTCCTTGCCTATAGTAAAACATTGCTTTCTGGTAGTCAATCCGTTCCTCAGCCATCCCACTCATTCCAGTTTCATAGTGCGTTCCTAGATTTTCAAACGCCATCAATGCGCCAGCCTTAACTGCGTGTACGTAGTAGCGTATTGCTTCGTCGAAGCTGTACGGCAATCCACCAAATCCAGTTGCGTAACAGCTACCCACATCATTCAACGCTTCTGGATTGCCGAGCTCCGCTGCCTTCAGATACCATTGCACGATCTGCTTCTTGTTGGCCTTGGTCGGATTTCCGTCATTCCAGCCGTACTTCCCCGGGAACTCGTGAACTTGTGCAAGAAATACGTATGCGCGGGCATGGCCACCGTCCGCTGCTTCTTTCACATACTGCATACCTTCTCTCGTTCTTCTGCGACTTTTGTGGATACTTGACAAAGTCACAAGCCACCTTCCTCGTAAGAATCGTCCTTCACGGCTTCCCAGCATATCGGCTTTGCAGAAATATGAAAAGGCCTCTTCAATCACGGGATAGGGTGTGTCAGATGGACCCGTGCCAAAAAATGGACGGGGCAATAGCATCTCGCCTTTCACACACATTGCAATCGTATGGTTACTATTGATGCTCAACACTCTATCGAGTAGTATAACAGCTGCCGCGCGCATGTTGCGTCGTGACCCAATGCGACCAACGGGGGCGCTAATGAGCAGTGTGGCAAACTCGACCATGGCTTCAAGATTTCCCCTGGCTTGTTTTACAAGGCTCTTCGCACATCCCCTGTGATCTTTTGCTGCAAGTAGGCACGCCGCTTCGAACGTCTTCGAATCCGTTACTTTCTTGAATGCGTTGCCTGGTAAGTTTTGCTCGTTTTTGAGCGAGAGACAGGAGATGTGTGTGCGAGCCTCCATTTGGAGCAGTTCTTTTTTATCAACAAAGATAGGACCTTGGAGCGGTTTCGGCAAACTGCTTGTATCGAGTGGTTTCTTTTCTTGTGGGCCCTTCTTGATTTCGAATTGCGGCGTTCGATTACCAACTGGCGGTTCCCGAACCGCAGTCGTGACGGTTTCTCGTTTGTTTGATGGTGGTCTTGGCAGCTCCACATGAAATAGCCTCTGTATTTTCGAACCTGGATGACCTTCAGTGCCCACTTTCTGCAAGGTCCCAATTTCATGCTCCATCAAGGCATCGTTGGCTAGGCGTATTTCCTTCTCATTCTTTGTTATTCGGCCGTCCTTGACCTTGAGAGCGGCAGATGATTTCGAGGATGCCGGTTGAACATTCATTTTAACTTCGACGCGGCCAAGAACGGTAGGTGGAGATTGCCTGGAAGGCACAGCTTCTTCGATTCTGTCCACATCTTCACCGGGATCTTCGTCGATTGTGATTGCTTCCTTGGCGAATGTCACTTGTTTCCGCGTCATTTTCAATGGCTTGGCTGCTGTGGCAGGAACTTCCGTCGGTGCTGGTAGGACTGTGCCATCTGACCGGCTTGTTTTGTGCGGTTGCAAATTTTCCGACGTCAACGACTTGGCTTCCGCAGGGGTAATTTCTTGTCGAGCATTGGATACACCAATCGCGCTTGTCTCTGATTCAACGCCAGTCCGTGCCAAAGGTGGTTTCCACTCTACTTCACCAGTCTTCGATGCACTTATTGAACATTGAATAGCGTCTGCAGCTGGCCCAGAAAGAGGGAGAACCAGAGAAGATTCCTTTTCTCCGTCAACGACTTTCGTTGGTTCTTCAAGCGCCACTGCTTGCTGCTCTTCGACCTCATTTTGAGTAGGTTGGGTGTAAGATACCCCGGGGTCTTGAGGAATGACCTCGGTTTCCTCTTCTTGTCGCATCGATCGGTGTTGGTTGGTTTCAACAGCTTCTGTCGGTGGAGCCATGAGGTCGTGGACACGAGCACGGGCAACCGGTTTAGAAGTAGGGACCCTCAGAAAAAGTCCATCCTGGGTGACCGTCACCCACGACTTCAACGGACCCCACCCGACCAGGATCTAATTGGCAATTCGATTCCCGAGAAACCTGGCCATTCTGAGTTGCTTCTCTTGTAATGTTCAATAGTGAAGAATGTACCTATGAGTTTGCGGAAAAAGAAAGATTCGACATGTGGGCCGTAATCCGCAGTAAGTCGTGGTTAATACAAAATTTTGGAACCTGAAATCCATGAATCTCAGACTCTCGAAGATCCAGTTCGTGAATGTTAAGAAAATGTTTCATGACTGCTACTCTTTCACAAATATTGCGCTTATTTCCAAATAAGTCATTAAACCAAAAACTATATCCTTCACGATTCCCGTTTTGCAGTTAGAAACATTTATCGATCTAACATTGCAATGACTCGACGACGACAGGATTGCTAATTCTGTGAATGCAATCGTTCATGGCTACAAAAGACTCTCAGAACTTTTCCCTCATATGAAATTACGATATCGTCGCGGGATAGTTGTTTCTAGTTAAGAGGCACACTCATTACAATTGACACAGTTTTCTCTCCAGACGATTCTATTGTCCTAGCTAAAGTAGGCAAACAGCAAGAACAGAAACACACAAACCAGTTCATTACCCCTTTATTCCATTTCCTAGTACTTTGTACCTTTCACTTCTTCTACCTCTCCTATCCCTTCTACCTTAGATACCTTTCTCCCCTAAAAGCTTCCTCTGCTTTCCTTTCCTTTTGTCTCTATCCTTCTTCAATTCTTCTCTCGCCGATCGAGCTCTCCTGTTTCCGAACAGTTGATCATCGTGATCGTTTCTCCTGAAGAATAAAAATCGACATCTAATTTTCGTATGAATCTAAAAAACGTATGAAGAAACGTTTTTCTGGCCTTAAACTTAATGATGTGTACCTACCTTACCTTAGACCATTGACAAAATCCAGGATGTCCAGTGAATAAATCCTGCGCTAATTGGTCCAGCGAATATAGAAAGGATTGCCAAATAGGCTTAGAGTACGACTTTGGTTTACTATTGGCGACCCCTGCTGACCGTTCACAGGAGTCTTGGGTGAGAATTCTAGATATTCTCATATTAGAATTGTATTCTGAATCGTGACGAGGGGATGTGAATAAACAACTTCCCTTTATTTGACGTAGTAACAGACGAATTGATGCTTTGAAGGAAATTTTTGATCAACAAGGCGATGTTCTACACTGCGGGTTGTTTGTTGCCAACTATCAATTCGATACCTTGAAACCGCAAATTCTCGGGACCATCATGACGCGGCTCGCCAAGAAGCACCGAAGACCCTTTCCTATAGTTACTCATCGGGCGAAACAGACATTTGTTTTCTACTGTATTTCGAGAATGAAAGCCGCATTCTTTTTTATCTGTTCGGGTTGAAACAACCATTTCGGGCGCCATAGTGGAACATTTTCAACAATTACTGTGAATTACGTGACCATGAGAATGTAACATTACGGCTTTGGAAGTAGTTGTGTCATAGTTACCTTGAACTTCCTTAAGGAAATATTACGTCATGTGCCATCAGCGCCTTAGAGCAGTACAAATACATACCTCAGCACTAGTTCCTAGCCAGATCAAGACCATCTTTGAATGAACTACCTGTAAGTCACCTCTGCACTCTTACTTCGCCCTCAAAAATTACTCGCAACAAGAACTGAATCTACTCTGTATTTGTACGCTGTCAACATGAAGTTCTTGACAACGTTGATCTTGGTATGTTTAGCTTTTCTGACGGTCCATGTTGCAGGCTGGAAGTCAGCGTTCTATTATCAATACCACGCAGACGACAAATCTGTGGCGTCAACTCAAGTTTATTGCGTTCAGCGTAAGGGCAGTGTACCTGGAGGATCCTATAGGCCGTGGCGTAATGGTATAGCATCCGGGTATATTTACTACAAACAATCTGGCTCTTCGAATTCAAAGAAGTGTGAAGATAGGAAGGCTTGCAAAACGATGTGGCTTACTCCCTACGATAATTTGTTTCGTTGTGACAGGCAGTTTTCATCAGTCCCTTCGTGGCCTGGATCGAGGTAAACTGGAACTGATTTGATTGATATTCATGGCAATTACTGAGAGCATTAATGCCGGAAAAGGAAGATTCGGTCGCTAGCCAATAGATCCAGAGGAATCCATGAAGTTGTCGCATCCTATTGATTTTAGAAAACGTAGTAGACCTCGGATAGTTTTATAAAATCAAAGGGTAATAACAGAAAACTGGTCTGTGGGCGCTTCCGATGTTTTTCTCTGCACATTTCGCCAAACGACTGGAATAATTGATTTGTGATTATTTGTATTCTAGCCAGCCATGGAAAAGTTACAAATGCTAGACAGATATTCTGATTCAGCACCGTTCTGTAAAAAGGTGAATTTTGCTCTCTTTCAACGGTTTATGGTGCAAATTTAGCAGATTGAAAGGCCCTTGCAGCTCGCCCATAAAGAAGAGGGAGAAGAGAAGATTCCTTTTCTCTGTGATACACTTTCGTACCTTCTTATGTCCCACTGTTTGTTGCTTCTCGACCTCGTTTTGAGTCGACTGGGTGCAAGATATACCGGCCTTAAAGAGCAGGGCTTGAATAAATTGGATTAGTGTCGAATTGACTCTGCATACCAATGCTACAATTCGATTACAAAATGCAAGTATAAAAGCAATTTGAATTACTATTTCAAATATAATTTTAATCCCGTGAACACTGTAATCCAATTCCGATTTGCGTTCTCATATTTGTATCAACATTTTTCTCGTCATTCATTGATCTTTCGCTCAAACTCCCGGACTGATGCGCTATTATTGCAGTGTACAAATCTTCAACCCATTGAAACGTGCACTTATATTCGAGAAAACGAAATGCTTCTAGTAAGACAAGGCTGATTAACACATGATGATTTGAATTGATATTCTAAACGCTATACTATAGCCTCTAAATTTCCGAACCAGATTCTTAAATAAAATCATTGTTGAAATATTCATCTTGAGGGCAAAACTTTTGTCCTCTTCGTGCTGCAATTCTTTCTACGATTACTGTTGTTGCCGAAATATTATCAGGCAATTAATTAATTCGCGATTTCTGAGTCGAATGAAGCTTTCTCTTTCTTAGTTAGCAGGTTTATCACACCTCTATGAATCTTCATGGCGCCGGACTTAAATTCTCGATTCGAAACAATTTTCGATGTCGCAGCAGTATAATGATCACCGAGCTCACATTCAAATAATAGTGATTCTTCATCAGACTTGAAAGTATGAATGACTGAGCTAATTCATCTTCAAGTAATCTGCATTTAAAAGGCGGTACATTGCTTTTTCGTAGTTCAACAGTTACATATTGAATTTCTCTAGATTATTTCTCCAATTTTCGCAATTTTTGACAAAACAGATAAGTCTGATCAACCCTAATATTTAAACCAGCATCATAGGCTGCTTCAATTAATTTTTCTATACATTTTAAAAAAATCTCTTCAATATAAAAGAAAATTTCTAGACCACCGAATATCACGGTAAAGAACAGTGCTGAATTCAGTCAGACTGCATAGAATCGATCAATTTAAATTTTGTTCTGCAATAGAACGTAGTTTCATAAAACTTCGGGTAACTAATTACTTTCTCATCGATTCTATTCACATCAAGGTTTGATTTTTCACTGAAGTAACTCGCCTGGGGTATTTCAAGAATCTTATTAACTCGTTTATTTTCTTTTGTACTATGAGCTACTTGACTGAAATCCGAATCAATTCACGAAGTATAATTAATTTCGCCAAAATTGATATGAAATGTCGAGATGATCTTGCGCAGTAAATATACTTGACTCTCTTTTTTGTATAAAAACCAATTTCTTTTGTAACAATCAGCAGATGTGAGTTGAATGAGAAAAAAATTCTTTTTGAAATGTTCGGACTCATTTTCTTTGTTTCGCACTTTCTTAGTTCGTTTTATCAAAGGCCCAATAAAATGCGTGACATTGCTCAAACATGCATCCTATGTAATAAATACTGCCATATTCGCCATTTCTTCAAAAAACAGGTGCTTAACTACTTCTGTGAATTCATAAACGACCTCTTTGACCGCACTGATGGCTGTCATCTTATCTTAGTTCAAAAACTGGCGAAATTATGGATCAATCAAACATGTAAGGGATAACACATTTGAAAAAACCTGTATGCAAAATCCATTGAATTATCTTTTCATTAATAAGAAAGGCTTGCGATGGTCGTCATTAAAAGCAGAGTCGTTTTTTCGTTGAAGATCAGTATGATCCTTCGCCAACTGTTCATAATTGTTCGAAAGCGCACATAGAAGTAATCAATTGTAAGAACTCGTCTGTCCGGACCGCTTTTCGAAGTAAACTATTCCACCTTCCTCTGCGTACTTTTTTATCTAGGACAAGAAGACACGTTATGTTGTACACATTTCTTATAAGATGCTTCATCGAACCCCTTTTGCTTGTGTTCTCTTCTTGCTTGTTAGCAGCTCCACAGGATCTCCTTGATTTAGCTTTGCTGCTCTGGTTAGAGTGTAGAGTTGTTGTCTTCGACGCATTAATCCATATTTCTGTGGCAAGATCTAGACAGAAATTTTTAGCACATCAGTAGGTACACGCATCAAACATTAATTATACATTAAAAATTTACAATTCAACTGTTGTAATTCACTGGCCACATTTCATTAAATACGGGATACAATTCAATTTCAATTTCTTCGAGCCCTGGTGAGAAGTGGCTTCTGTTTCATTCGCTTGTCGGATCGATTGATCTTCTTTCATATTGGAAGTATATATGGTTGGTAATCCGATTACTGGATGCAAGCAGATTTTATTCATTCAGATGTTATATTCAATCGCAGAAGAATGAAGCAATGAGTTTCAGTAAAATGAAAGATTCTGCATGAGGGCGGCCATCTACACGAGCTTGTGATTGATGCATATTCACCAGTCTGAAATTGACGCAAGGGAGGTACTGGAAGAATCAGATCTTTTATTTTGAATTCTAAAGCAAGGAGTCGCGACACCTCTTTCACCTGCTCTTAGTTTCAATCAAGTAAAACCGAGAAAATTTATCCTTCGCCATTTTAATTGTGTAGCTACAAACTTTTGTTGATCGATTAGCGCAATGAAACGACGATCCTACTGTTCTTAGTTCATATGAAATCATTTATAAATCTGGTGACATTGTATGAAGAGTTGTTCATCTTATTAACAAAATCCAGGATATTGAGTAGACATTTTTGTTCTGCGTCTATTCTTTGGGATATTTCAAAACAGATATGATCTGCCATTTAAGGAAACTGTCGCGGCTGGTAGAAAGCGTATAAGTACAGTGCGATCGTAGATCTGAACAAGTAAGATGTGATGATGAATCTTCTTGTCCTCTGAACTGTTTTATGCAATATTTACCACAAATAACACTTAGATTGATTGAATACGCAAATTTGCATGAAATTCTCGGTCACGTTAATGTTTCTTTGTTAAGCTTTTCAGACAGTTTTTCGCACGCATACTTTACCTCGGAAGTCCCATATCTTTCGTTTCAAACTAACAGTAGGTAGCATTTAACTCAGTATCAATGCGTTCCAATTAATGTCAGTGTTTTTGCATCTATGTACAGACCCTTCAGAAATGGTTTAGCATCCCATTCTATTTCCTTTGAGTTCCAGATTTCTTTGAAAGCAAAGAATCGTAAGGAAGGGAAGGCTATCGAGCGATTTTTGAGAATCATCGGCAACAATTGAAACTCTTATTTAAGGTTTGCGAGCGAAATAAGATTCGCGCGAATTATTCGTTGTATGAATATTTGAAGCGCTACAGAGTTAAAACGAAGCAGCTTACTTTCGTATCAAAAGTTTTGGTGGCTTCTTTTCTGCTTCAGCTTTTTCTTTTAATCAAGATCGAATACTTGGAAAATATATCTTTATCCGAATACTTCTCTATATTTTCTTTCGGAACAACTTATACCTCACGTTTCATCCCATATTAAATATTATCATTGTCAAATTTCTTTCTTGATCCCCTATCATCTTGTTACAATAAGTACTTCCTAAAGTATAGCAATAACAATTTCGAAATAAGCTTTCTCGCATCCAGATCGAGTGAAAATCAATATTTGATGAAATGCATGAATTATGGCATTGTTTTTTTTACACAACTCTGCTTAGGTACTAACGCAGTCGGACACATAATTAGACGAGGAAATTGAGACAAGATTCTAACAACTAGCATTCAGTGCTTCAAGGCCCTTGCTTTCTATTCCAGCGAAAGACCTATCGAATCGGCATACGTACCTTTCTCGGTTAGATTTTGATGAAAAAAATCTGATTGTTGAGTTCCATGGATACTTGCTGAATCTCTAGTATCCGTGCACTTTTGGTTGGCAACTTGGATTCCGAGCAATTTTTTATTTGAATAATGACAAAATAATTCAATCCTACTCATTCCAAACCCTTCCGAGATCTGAAACATAAGGTTAGAACAGGATAATTTATTCTGGATAGTGGATCAATTTGATGCTGAATTCAATGCTCATAGTTGTAGGAAAATTAGCGTAAAACAAGTAAATGAAATTATCCATCGTAATTCGTGCGGAACTCGCTTATTGGCTACAATGTTTAGCCTCCTCCCAGAATGTGTTCACCCGCTTTTCTTGTTTGGATAGCAAACAATTCGAGTTCAAACATCGATAACGAAAAATAGAATTACAGAATCTAGACGCCTACTCCTTCGCATGAAGCATTATTCAACAGAATTAGACATCGGAAAGTGAAATCACGTACATTTTCCGAGGTTATTCTAACGCACAACTCGGTGAAGTGTAGCTAAATGCAAGATAAGTAGCAAGCGACTCGACTATTTTTATGTGTTAATTGTACGACCAGATTGCATGTACCCATGATTCTCTACAGTAACATCAAAAGATACACCAAAGTGATTTGAAATACCAAGGTCATTCGGTGAAGGATCTTTCAGTTTTGATAAAAAT
>JAAUYH010070456.1_pt1 | contig 16852 bp, 11 predicted proteins | sample 7278061 | NCBI WGS metagenome assembly JAAUYH01 (sample SAMN14350203, study PRJNA611818) | marine sediment metagenome | isolation source: surface marine sediment (0.6m) | place: French Polynesia: Moorea | collected 2018-08 | reverse complement strand
CAAGTAAACCCTAATAAAAATTTTCTTGTCCGCTATCAAACTAGACGGTTTAGTTTTGCTGCTTTAGCGCGATCGCCTTTCTGGAGCAGCAACTACTTTTGATTGCACCCCCTGACTTCTACTGAATCTTATAGTGGCGGAAAATTGGGAATCCACCATTCAACTAAATCAATCCAAGTATTTTCTAGAATAGAATAAGTACTATTTATTTCTGACTGTAGAGGAATAGATAAGTGTATCCAGAGACAACGTCGATCGCGAATACTAGCTTTTCCCAGTAACCAATTACCTAAAAGACTCGGGGTAATTTTAACTTGATTCAGACTGGCGGAAAATTGTTGTGCTGTTACTATGGTATTACCTTGTGCCTTGAGACAACTACTGAGATAAGCGCGATCGCGATCGTGAAATAGACTATAAAAACCAATATCATTATATTTTTTTATCTCTTGTTGCTTGATAACCTCTTGAGCAATATGGGTATAGGTTTCTATTAATTGATTAACGTTACCTCTAGTATCTACAACATAGAAAATCTTAGCATCTATACTTAAATCGTCTTGACTATACTGATAATGCTTGACAGATGCAATTGATTCTTTTTCTAGCTCTGGAGTAATTTTAGGCTTAACTGATAGACTATTACTCTTAATTTGATTCCAAGCATTTAAAGGAACTTGCTCAGGAAAAATAAAAGAATTAACCATGCGATTTCCTGCTTCTGGTGCAATCAGAGAATATATAGTTGCTGAACCAATAACAATATTAGTAAAAATCAACAAACTATTTTTTATTAAAGTCTGCATAAGTCGTTAGTGGTTAATAGTTAGTGGTTAGTAGTTAATGGTTAGTGGTTAGTAATTAGTAATTAGTAATTAGTAGTTAGTAGTTAATAGTATCCGCGCAATAAAACCTGCGCCCTAGATCGTGGTTAATGGTTAGTAATTAGTAATTAGTAATTATTAGTTAGTAATTATTGTTTAATGTCTAAAAAACCTTGTTTCTGAATTAACCAATAAGCAACCACTGAAAAAATCATAATTGCTAAAGTTGAAAAGATTTGCGACCCATCATTACCATGCCAATAATCAAAACTTATGGGATGGGGAATTAATAAAGTTAAAATACATACCCTAATTACCCCCAACATAAAACCAATAGACACAGATGCTATAGGAATTAATATACACTTCTTATTACTAAAAGGAAAAAAACAAATTAGTAATAGGGAAAGCTTTAATAAAAGAATTATCATCGGTATTCCCGAACAAGAATAGTTAACTATTGCCTTAAACTGACCTAAATCTGGGACAGATAAAAATATTTGATTGCCTTGGCTAGCAACATTAAAACCAATATAATATAAAAAATATGTAGCAACTTTAGTATTTAAGATAGTTATTGAAAATAATTTTTCTAAAAATATTCCTATAACTTCTTGAGGAAAAAAGACAACTCCAGTTAAAAATAATTCTTGTTTATACTGTCCTAATCCAGAAAATCCAGAAGCCAGTAAAGATAAACTAATAGTCGTCAAAAACGGAATTAAAAAAATTAATTTATTCTCAAAACTAAATAAAGTTAGACTCTTGATTATTACAACTGTAATCAAAATTGTGCCTAAAAAACTAGATAGTAAATCACTTTTAAACTTGATTTTATTCTTACGCTGCCATAAAAGATAGCCAATTGCACCATAGAATAAACTATCTGTAATTACTCGATCCAAATTTCCTGTAACTCGCCAGGTAATACTTAAGTAAAATAACGCAATATTAATTAAACACGCCCCAAAAATCAATTTATCTGGGTATCTCCCTATTTTCATCATCCCTAATTAATAATTTTTAAGAAAACTCTGAGAATATTGCTATGCAAAATTACGTAAAAACTAGGAATCATATCCGTAAAATTAACTAAATTTGTTATAATTCCTTGAACCTAAAAAATAATCAGAGTATAACAGCAACAGTAACACTAAGTTTGATTTTTTACGAAGTAATCTCAATTTAGTTGAATATATCGATAGCAGCAAAGCAATAGGCTAAATCTGGCTCTATCTAAAAGTGGGATTGCAATATAGTTTAGTTTCAAACAAGTTTTGATTGATAGTTACTATAAATTTATGCGTATATTAACTTCCATCAGTTGCACTGTAGCTTTATTTCCTCTATTAAGCTCGACTGTGCAAGCTAACAACACAGAAATAACTCCAGAAGAAAGTATTTCAGTTCAGAAAGCCGAGTTTTTGCAACAACAGCAATGGAAAACTACAGCAGAGTCCCTTGATAATACTGTAGCTCAGGGCGAAGATAGTGTTGCAGATAATTCTTGGTCTGATTCCGATTCTGTTAATCAGCAAGAAGTAGAAGAAGTTTTGTTTCAACTACAAGGGATTAGTCAATACAATTTTGTTCCTAGCCGAGGTTCACCTAGTCTTACCATAGCTAATCCTTCTGGCTTTGGTTCTGATGGCGGTCAATTTTTTACTGGCTTTAGTTATCAGACTGATACTAGATTTGGGGATGATGAAAATCAAGACGATGGTACTTTAGGATTGGGTTTTGCTTTTGGCAATTCACGAAAAGCCGTTGGAGTAGAATTCAGCTACACTATGGCAAGTTTTGGTGGTAGTAGAGATTTTGGTAGTGGTGGTTTTAATACAAAAGTACATCGTCAGTTTCCTGGTAACTGGGCTGTAGCTGCTGGCTGGAATGGGTTTTTAAATATCGGAGGGGACAACGACTTTCAGGATTCGCTTTATTTAACTAGTACTAAAGTCTTTCGTACTAGAGAAAAACTGAATTCTGCTTTTAGTCGTATGGCGGTTACGGTAGGTGTAGGTAATGGACAATTTCGCACTGAATCCGCTATTGAAGACGACAATGAAGGATTTAATGTTTTTGGTAGTCTTGCTTTCCGTGTTGCTCGACCAGTCAGTGGCATTGTGGAATGGACAGGACAAGATTTAGCAGTAGGAGCTTCGGTGTCTCCTTTGAGGCGTATTCCTGTAACTTTTAATGTTTCAGTCCGTGACCTTGCTGGTGCTGGAGATGAACCCCGCGTAGTGTTTGGGGTAGGAACAGGATTTTAAAGGATAAATCAACTCAAGAAATACAGATTATGAAACAACCAACTCCCCTACTGATTAGTCTCAGTATTCTGGCATTGGGTCAACTAACTTTGGCACAATCTGCTAAGGCTCAAGCTAATCTATCAGATATTACTGGTGATAACTCAGCCACCAATTCTTCGATAATTAACAGTACTTTCACAGGGGGCGACTTTACAGGAAGTTTTGATTCGAGTACAGAAAGCTTTGATTTTAATAGTGCTACTGGAGCTACTGGAGACTTTGGTATTTCACCAGAAGTAGTTAACTTAATTCCCAATGTCAGTTTAAATGACAGTTTTGGCAACAATAATACCACTAGTGGTGATGGGAGTAGTGGAGCATTAGGAACAATCGATAACTCTACCACAGGAGTAGGCACAAATGATAACTCTACCACAGGACAAGATGGAGTTTTAAATGAGGTAAACTCCAGCGAAATTGTTATCTGTGCATCAGCTCCATGTCTGCCCAGTGAAGATGGCGGGAAAGCAATCACTCTCAATGATTTGGCAAAGTTAATTGAAGAGGACCTTAGTCGGTCTTTAAATGATTTAGCAGCAGCAGAATCATTAGAGCAAGTAGTAGCCAATCAACCCAGAAGAATTGTCAGACGAAGCTCCAATAATTGTATTAGTCCTGCTGTCGAAGCTCGTCGGGAAGTTACAACCAAGCTAGAGCAGTATAGAGATTTTGTGGAACAAATGGAAAAATTGAAGCCAGACAATAGTATCTGGTAACTGATACCAATTCTTGTTTTAGGTGTTAGGTTTTAGGTTTCCTCCTATCTTGTACAAAGAAGCCATACCGCCACCAAACTCAAGTTTTTATCTAAAACAGTGAGTCTATTTTAATAGACTACAAATTTTATGAAACCTAGGTTTTAGTCATCTTTGAGAGGACTTAATAATATCAGCCAAGAAATTTATTTCTTGGTGATGTATCGCGCTAGTACTTGATATGAGTTAAGTAGTTATGGGTTCATTAAGAACAATAGTTGAGATAGGCACTCTTGCAATAGAGAATAGGGAATGTACAAATAATTTTTCCCTTGGTACTTGTAGCAATTCCACAATCAATTGCTATAAATCTTTCCCTCTCCTTCTCCCCATCTCTCACCAGTAAAGAGTCCCCTTCTCCCCAATTACCTTCAATACAGAAACAATTTTGGATTAGGAACCGAAAAAAATGAAGCTATTTAATATTGCTAGTTTAGGGGCTTCCCTAGGCACTATAGGATTACTCAATATTTTCGCTCCAGCAGCAACCGCAGCAGATTATATTGGAAATCAAGGTATTCAGTTTGAGCAGGATACCACCATTGAGTTTGAGTTTATTGTCTCTCATGGAGCATATCAATCGACTTTTGGGGTTATTGATTTAGATTCTTGTGAAACTACCCCAGATAGAGCAATTATCTTTGATTCTTGTAGAAAGACTCCCCTGATTCGTGAAGTCAAGCCTTCTGACAACAATGAAACTGTATTTCGTCGCTCTACCTACAAAGACGACTTTAATGACCTTGATATGTCAGATTTTCTGGGTACTCCTGGGGATGCAGTTCCCGAACCTTTAGTAGAATTTACTTTTAGGGCAGGAAGAAAATATGCTTTTTATTTAGAGTCCCAGTATGGCGATGAGTTTGATATCGTCTATTCTACGGATTTGATCAATCCTCAAGGTAATAGACAGGCTTTCTTCAACGAAGAAGCCCCCACTAGTCAGTTAGCGTCTCGCAGAAATACCACAACTACTGATACTAATCAATTTGAAGCGTTAGTTAATGGTGGCATATTGCTTCGTTTTGATGATACTGGTTCTAAATTAGTCAATCCAGACCGTCAAGATGCTGACTTTGATGATTTTGTTGTAGGCATTGGTGGTTATCAAGGCTGTATTTACCAGCAATTTGATAATTAGTGATACTACCTCCATCAGCTTCAATTTGAGCTAGTAAAGCTGGTGATAACTGTAATGGGTCGATGTTGTTTGCTACTAAAGACACTCGACCTTTTTTTATGTTGGGACTAGTAAGTTTCCAGCTAAAAGTGGTCAAGATTTCCCAGTCTGCTTGATTACTTTCTACAGAGTTGCTTTTAACTCCTACTAGGTGGGTCACAAAATTAACTGATTCTCCAGATTGAAGCCTAGGATCAGAAGGATGGTCTTCAAAAACTAATTGATATTTGCTTTTAATCTTAGGATGTTGGTAATGATGTCTGGAGTAGCAATTATCACACCTTTCAATATCCCAATAAAAAGGATGGTTGTCTGCTGCGTCATATTGATAACCACCAGCAGGGGGGTCATTATAAGGAGTTTGTACGATTTTACCATTGCGATCGCGTATCCCATGAGGATCTTGTTCTACATAATTAACCCAAGCAAAACGTTCATAACCCAAAGCTGATGCTAGTTGCTCTAAATCTATTTTTTCTCCTCTATGATTTTTGGGCGCAAAAGTAGCAATAATTCCTGATTTTTGGATGTTAAAAAATACACTTTTGTTAAAAGGAAAATTGGTGTAATTTAATACTTTTTTACTAGCTTTGTCTTCTAATATTTGAGTGCATTCGTATTGACTAGAACCTTGATTTGTATCAACAGTTACAGAATGAACTTTTAGAGGTACAAGAGTTGTTGTAACTATTGTGATTGCACCCACTAAATCTTTTATTAATTTCATTGAATATTAAGAAATATCTTAATCGTGTTTATCTAACAAATATTCTATTACGTATTTTGACTTAAGAGTAATTACTGACCAAAAAAACACTGTATCTTCACAATAAAAGTAAAATTGTAAAGCAATTAAGTATCAAGCTTCACATTAAATAAATAATTCTAACGGTCTTTATTAAATAACTGTAAATTCGCCAATAAAATATTAAATCAGTAAGATTTACTAGATAAAAATCCTTAAATAAACCTAGTAATAACTATCTAGTTATCTAATCCTAATCCTGAAACATACTTAAACAAAAAAACTTATAACTTGAGAGAAATATCGAAACTTTGGGAACTATATACAGAGATCAACCAAAAAAACTTTAATCTTGATTAGGTAAGTAAGTGATGGTTAAAAATTCAATGAGTGAAGACAGTGTAATTAAGCCATATTTTTGGAAAAAATATGGCTATGCTCCAATCACTGAAAACTCAACACCACAAAAATTCAGTGTTTCCATAATTACGCAATTCTACCCTCCAGACTATGCTGCTACAGGTCAATTAATTCAAGAACTAGCAACCCAACTTAGACAAGATGATATTAAAGTAAATATATTTACAGGACAACCAGGATATGCTTTTAAGCAAAAGAAAGCCCCAAAAGTTGAACGAGTTAATGGGGTAAAAGTCAGACGATCTCGTACTTCACAGTTATTTTCTAAACGCATATTAGGTAAAACACTTAATGGTGTTTTGTTTAGTTTAAGGGCTGGATTACATATCTTGAGTCGTAGAAATAAAAATGACGTACTACTCTTAACAACTGCTCCACCATTTCTCTGCATCATAGGGTATATAGCTAATTTCTTTTTTGGCATTCCCTATGTCTGTTTGATTTACGATCTTTATCCTGATGTCGCCACAGAGTTTGGTCTTATTTCGCCACAACATCCTATTACTAAATTGTGGAACTGGATTAATTTACGAGTTTGGTCTAGAGCTAAAAGCATTATTGTTTTAAGCAAGACTATGAAAGACCGTATTGTAGCTAGACACTCTCAAGTCAGTTTCAAGATATCAGTAATTCATAACTGGGCAAATGCTGACTGGATTAAACCTATTACTAAAAAGCAAAATTGGTTTGCTCGCCAACATGGTATTGACCGCAAATTTACAGTTCTTTACTCAGGAAATCTTGGTCGTTGTCACGACTTAGAAACTATGCTAGGAGCAATAGAAATATTAAAAGAAGAACCAATAAAATTTGTCTTTATCGGTGCAGGAGCAAAGCACAAATTGTGTCAACAAAAAGCTAAAGAATTAGGTTTAAATAATTGTCAATTTTTGCCCTATCAAGATAGAAGGAATCTTCCTTATTCTCTTACCGCCTGTGACTTGGCTTTAGTAAGCATTGCACCAAAAATGGAAGGAGTTGTAGTTCCTAGTAAACTTTATGGCGTAATGGCAGCAGGAAGAGCGATCGCAGCTATTTGTGAACCTCATTCTTATCTACGACAATTACTAGCTAAAGCTCAATGCGGTGCTTGTTTCGATAACAACGATAGCCAAGGTTTAGCCAACTTTATTCTGAGTTTGGCTTCCAACCCTAGTCGAGCCGTGGCGATGGGTAAAGCAGGGCGTAAATATTTAGAAGCTAACTTTACTCCCAAAATTATCGCCAAAAAATATAGTCAGGTTCTCAACCCCATGCACAATTCTACTCCTGTAGTAGTTAGTCGTTAAAGGATGAAAGATAAGGGATGAAGGATGAGGAAGTAATCAGTAATCAGTTATCAGTTATCAGTGAACAGTTATTAGTGAACAGTTAGCAGTGAGGTATGAAAGATTTGCGGATGAATAAATAATCAGCCTTATTTCCCCAATTCCCCAATTCCCTAGTTCCCTAATTCCCTAATTCCCCCCGGGAGGAGACTTAATATATCTAGGTATTGAAGCCAAAACAGATCGATTTTGTTGTAAAGTCTCCTTCGGTGCCCTAATTCCCCAATTCCCTAATTCCCCAATTCCCTAATTCCCCAATTCCCTAATTCCCCAATTCCCTAGTCTCCCCACACCCCAATCGCGAAGCGACTACCGGAGGTCTCCCCAATACCCAATCCCCATTCCTTACTCCCTACTCCCTTAGATAAACTTTAGTCAAGACAAAAATTAAATAATTATTGCTAACTTAAATAAATTAAAGATTCTCTGGCAAGATTGGCGTTGCTGAATGATGATGATTACACCTTTAACCTAAACCCAGTTATGTCAGAAGTAACCATAGAATCAATCCTTCATGAAGAACGTCTATTCCCTCCATCAGGAGAATTTTCACTACAGGCGCATATTACAAGTCTAAGCCAGTATCAAACTCTGTATGACAAAGCTAAAGATAATCCTGAGACATTTTGGGCAGAATTAGCAGAATCAGAATTACATTGGTTTGAGAAGTGGGATCAAGTCTTAGATTGGCAACCTCCTTTTGCAAAATGGTTTGTCAATGGCAAAATTAATATTTCCTACAACTGTTTAGACAGACATCTTACTACTTGGCGCAAAAACAAAGCAGCCCTAATTTGGGAAGGTGAACCAGGAGACTCTCGTACTTTAACCTATGCCCAACTGCATCGGGAAGTTTGTAAGATGGCAAATGTCTTAAAAGATTTAGGAGTCAAAAAAGGCGATCGCGTAGGGATCTATATGCCCATGATTCCTGAGGCTGCGATCGCCATGCTAGCCTGTGCCAGAATTGGCGCGCCCCACAGTGTAGTATTTGGGGGATTTAGTTCCGAAGCCTTAAAAACTAGATTACAAGATGCAGAAGCCAAAGTAGTAATCACTGCTGATGGTGGTTTCCGCAAAGATAAAATAGTGCATTTAAAAGCAGCAGTAGATGAAGCACTCAAAGATAATGCTGTTCCCACTGTAGAAAAAGTCTTAGTAGTGCAGCGTACCAAACAAGATATTGATATGGTATCAGGGCGCGATGTTTGGTGGCACGAACTACAACCCACAGCATCAGCAGATTGTGCTGCTGAACCAATGGACAGTGAAGATATGCTGTTTATTCTCTACACAAGCGGTACAACAGGAAAGCCCAAAGGAGTTGTTCACACCACAGGGGGTTACAATCTCTATACTCATGTAACTACTAAATGGACATTTGACCTCAAAGATACGGATGTATATTGGTGTACTGCTGATGTAGGTTGGATTACAGGACACAGTTATATTGTTTATGGTCCTCTTTCCAATGGTGCAACTAGCTTAATGTATGAAGGTGCGCCGAGAGCTTCTAACCCTGGTTGTTTTTGGGATGTAGTAGAAAAATATGGCGTAACTATCTTCTATACTGCACCCACTGCAATTCGAGCTTTTATCAAGATGGGAGACGAACACCCCAACGCCCGCGATCTTTCTTCTCTCCGCATTTTAGGCACTGTAGGTGAACCCATCAACCCCGAAGCTTGGATGTGGTATCACAAAGTAATTGGTAATGAAAAATGCCCCATTGTAGATACTTGGTGGCAAACTGAAACAGGGGGATTTATGATCACTCCCTTACCTGGTGCAACTTCTACCAAACCAGGTTCAGCAACTTTTCCTTTCCCTGGCATTTTAGCCGATGTGGTAGATTTAGATGGTAATCCCGTCGGAGAAAATGAAGGTGGTTACTTAGTAATTAAGCATCCTTGGCCCAGTATGATGCGGACTGTTTATAAAAATGAAGAACGTTTCCGCCGTACCTATTGGGAGCATATACCACCCAAAGACGGTAAATACCTTTATTTTGCTGGAGATGGAGCGAGAAAAGACAAAGACGGTTATTTTTGGGTAATGGGTCGAGTTGATGATGTGATGAACATCTCAGGACACCGTTTAGGCACAATGGAAGTAGAATCAGCTTTAGTATCTCATCCAGCAGTAGCAGAAGCAGCAGTAGTATCTCGCCCAGATGAGGTAAAAGGAGAAGATGTCTATGCTTTCGTTACCCTAGAAGGTACTCATACTCCCAGTGATGAACTGAAAGCAGAACTCAAACAGCACGTAGTTAAAGAGATTGGGGCGATCGCTCGTCCAGGGGAAATCCGCTTTACTGATGCCTTACCTAAAACCCGTTCTGGTAAGATTATCCGCCGTTTCTTGCGAAATTTAGCAGCAGGAGAAGAACTAGTAGGGGATATCTCCACTATGGAAGACTTGAGCGTATTAGATAAGTTGCGTCAGGGTTAATCTCTCTACTGAGTCAGGAGACTGGGGAAGTGAGGAAGTAGGGAATTGGTATAATTCCAGCTAATGGCGATCGCTAAGTACATAAGTTCTAACAGCGATCGCATTTAAAGATTAAGGATAGAAACAATAATCCGTGAAGGAGGATTTGTATGTTGTGCTGTGGTTTTAATTCCCAAGGATGAAGGATGAAGGATAAAGGATGAATCAGTTATCAGTTATCAGTTATCAGTTATCAGTTATCAGTTATCAGTCATCAGTTATCATCTACCAGTATTTCTCTCTCTCACTCCCCCATTCCCCCAATCCCCAATTCCCAATCCCCAAGCCCCCCGGGAGGAGACTTAATAGATCTAGGTATTGAACCCAAAATAGATCGGTTTTGTAATGAAGTCTCCTTCGGTGCCCCAATCCCCAATCCCCTATTCCCTATTACTTATCTAATGAAGACTTTGCGCCATGAGAATCAAAGATTTTCCTGTTACCCGACAAATACGCCAGTCTGGTAAAACAGTAGCACCCATTTGTTGATAAAAAGAAATAGCACTTTCATTCCAATCTAAAACACTCCATTCTAAACGCCCTGCATCTCTAGCCACAGCTAAATCTGCTAAATAACTTAATATGGCTTTACCAATACCCTGACGGCGATACTCAGGTAAAACAAATATGTCTTCTAAATAAATTCCTGGTTTAGTAAGAAAGGTTGAATAGTTATAAAAGAATAAACCAAAGCCAACAACTTTAGCTTCTACTTCAGCTACTATTGCTTCTATATAAGGTTGCTCTCCAAATAAATGGTTTTCTAAATCTTGAATATTTCCTGTAACTAAGTGAGATAGTTTTTCGTATTCTGCTAGAGCTTTTATGAGCCTAAAAATAGCTTGAACATCAGCAGGAACAGCACCGCGAATCTTAAAATTATTCATTATATTTAAAGTCTATTTTGTATATTCAGGTATCAATTTGAGTAAAGATCGATTCGTACTAAATTTTGATCGAGATTAATGATTCCTTGATTACGAGTTTCTCCTGTTTTTCTTCCTTGGCAATATTTTATTTCCCGTTTACCTACAGTATCACAGTATCTAATTTTTCTATTACCATCTTGAGCGCAAAATAATTCTAGTTTCCAGTTGGCATTACGCTGTTTAATTTCTTCAGAAGTAGTAATAGTGTAAGTAAAATTTCCTGACTCTATAGTTTGTTTCGTATCTTTATTATAAATCTGATATTCTACATTATGCTCTCCATCTTCATTGCCCAATTGACGTAAATTAAAATCATTCGATCCTAGTTGAACTTTTTTATAATCTCTAGTAATTTTCTTTCCTGTTCTAAGATTAATTAAATTAACTTCCAATCTTTTATTAGGCTCAGTGTTATAAGAAATAAACCGTAAATCACCATCAGCAGCCAACCCCGACCATGTTTCCCCTGGACAATCACCAACATACTTAACTAAATGACGATGAAATGTATCTTTAATTTCGCTAAATTCAACATGAATTCCCACATCATCATAAGCTACTACTTTAATGGCTGTGCCTATGATAATCAATAGGCAAACTATAATACTCGTCTTTAAAAACCTCATTCCTACTACTCGTTATCTAATTTTGACTTTGAGGGTAAAGTATTTTACTCTAAAAGTAAGATACTTAGTTACAAATTGTTACTATTGATTTTTTTGTATGTTGCAATCTGCTGAACCATGACAATAGGCGATCGCTTATTTTGTCGGACAATAAAAGCAATATCTGGGTAGTAAAATTTGATGGGTAGTATTAATTCATAAACTGTCATTATACCAAATAACAAATATATCTAAGAACCAGATAGATTACAACATAAAATTCATTAATTTTTCATAAAAATGTATAATATACATCACTTAGTATTAATTATTAAATAATAATTTAAAATGACTAAAGCTTTAAGCTGGCAAGAACTAGAAAAATTAACAGACTGGCAAATAGACAGAATTAACGGAGTTACCAACTCTCAAGCCAGATTGCGTTTATTTGGTCATAACGAATCAGATATACGAGTCACCCTATATCGGGATAATCATGCTTGGTGTCCTTACTGTCAAAAAGTTTGGCTATGGCTAGAAGAAAAACAAATCCCCTATCGCATTGAGAAAGTCACCATGTTTTGTTATGGGACAAAAGAAAGATGGTATAAACAAATAGTGCCATCAGGTATGTTACCAGCCATTGAGTTAGACGGGCGCATTATTACAGAAAGTGATGACATCTTAATTGCCTTAGAGCAAGTTTATGGCACATTAAATTATGGCATGAGCGACCCAAGAGTTATTCCTTTGCGTCAACTAGAAAGACTATTATTTAGAGCCTGGTGTACTTGGCTATGCTATCCGGCAAGACTACCTGGTGCAGAAAAACGCAATCGCGAACAATTTACAGAAGTAGTAGCTATGGTAGAAGAAGCTCTAGCAAAAACTCCATCCCCTTATTTTCTCGATGATTTTAGTACGGCTGATGTAATCTTTACACCCTATGTAGAAAGGATGAATGCCAGCCTTTACTATTACAAAGGTTATTCTCTCAGAGAAGAAAACCCCCGCTTGTCCGACTGGTTTGACGCTATGGAAAGCCGAAGCACCTACCGAGGTACTCAAAGTGACTTTCACACCCACTCCCACGATTTACCCCCACAAATGGGAGGCTGTTGGGAAAATGGCACACCACAAATGAAAATTAATAAAGCAAGAATAGACAATGGTCCCTGGTTAGGACTCCCAGATGTCACTTATACTGAGCCTGAAACTTCTCGCGCTGAAGCTCTCCAGAGGGTCATTAAGCATCGCGCTAATATTATTAAAGTTAATCCTGCTGATGATAAATTATTCGATGAGGCTCTGCGTTGTGCTTTGACCAATATGATGACAGGAGAAATGTGTAAACCTCCTGCGGGTTCAGATGTTGCACTGCGCTATTTACGAGATAGAATTAATGTGCCTCGGGATATGTCTATTTATGCAGCCAAGCGATTGAGACAATCTTTAGAAGATACGGCTGCTTTAGTAGGAGATAAGCAAGGTACACCTATTCCATTTCAACACAGACGCGATCAAGACCCTGCTAATTTTGCTAATAAATGATGAATCAGCTAACGTCGCCAGGAGCCCCACGCTATATCTGAAAGATTAGCGTTGGAATAAGTCTATTAAAATAGACTATAACTGTGATTAAAACTACAGAAGAGTCCTCTTGAGAGGACTTTTCTGTATTAGCCAAGAAATTTATTTCTTGGTGATTTATCGCGGATAGTGCAAAATATGAGGTTTAATTATAATTCTACCCATCCTACTAATAAATAACTAGAAAACAGTAGTAAGTTAACTAATAATATTGATTTTTATCGTAGTTATTTTAATTAAAAATAAGCGTTATCTTATAGTTTTTTGGTATTAAATAAACTAATATTATTTTTTTTACTAACTGATAATCTATAGTTATAAAATAAGGCGATCGCATTATTTTAAACACAATTACAATTAGCTTTCCATTACTATAAAAACTTGGCGTTTTTCTTTGCGCACCCCCCTTATTAAGGGGGGATTGCGCGAGTTTAAACAATTCTGTGTTAGCGATCGCCTATCCCTCACTTCTTTACCAAGTAAATGATACAATAGTATTAAAATATCCCTGATTACTGATTACTACTGACTGGTAGCTGAAAAAGGGGTTGCATTCATTAAGAAACATATTACCAAACAACATTTAAACAGCCTCATACCCTTTTGTGTTAAAATTTTTAAGTCTTTTGTCATAAAAGAGTTTTAACCAAGCTCTAAGCCATTTTTGGAGAGATTACATGACTGATAGCTACGGTGCAGATCAAATTCAAGTGCTGGAAGGTCTAGAAGCAGTACGCAAACGTCCAGGGATGTATATTGGTTCGACAGGACCAAGGGGACTGCATCATTTAGTATATGAGGTGGTAGATAATTCGATTGATGAAGCACTAGCTGGTCATTGTACTCATATAGAAATAGATATTACAGCAGAAGGTTCAATAAAAGTTACCGATGATGGAAGAGGTATTCCCACTGGTATTCATCCCAAGACTGGTAAGTCCGCTTTAGAAACAGTAATGACAGTATTACACGCTGGTGGTAAATTCGGCGGTGGTGGTTACAAGGTTTCAGGTGGTTTACACGGTGTTGGGGTTTCGGTTGTCAACGCTTTATCGGAATGGGTAGAAGTTACAGTATGGCGAGATAAAAAAACACATCTTCAACGCTACGAAAGAGGAATACCCCAAGGAGAATTAAAGGTAACACCCAACAAAGATAACCCTAAGCAAACAGGAACATCAGTACATTTCTTTCCTGACCCAACCATCTTTACTGATACTATCGAGTTTGAATACAGCGTTTTAGCAGGAAGACTTAAAGAGTTAGCCTATCTCAACGCAGGAGTTAAAATTACTTTTACTGACTACCGTCTAGAAGAACCTCATCAAGAAGTATATTTATATGAAGGGGGAATCAAAGAATATGTCGCCTACATGACTAGAGAGAAGCAAGCTTTACATGAGGACATTCTTTACGTTTCAGCAGAGAAAAACGGTGTCACAGTAGAAGTTGCTTTGCAATGGTGTATAGATGCGTTTAGTGATAACTTACTAGGTTTTGCCAATAATATTCGCACTGTTGATGGTGGTACGCACTTAGAAGGATTGAAAACAGTCCTCACTCGTACCATGAATAATTATGCTCGTAAGCGGAATAAATTAAAAGATGCCGATAAAAATCTTGGTGGGGAAAACATTAGAGAGGGTTTAACCGCAGTAATTTCGGTTAAAGTACCTGACCCAGAATTTGAAGGACAAACTAAAACCAAACTAGGTAATACAGAAGTTAGGGGGATTGTTGATTCTCTTGTAGGAGAAGTTCTCAATGAATATTTAGAGTTTAATCTTAATGTTGGGGATTCTATTATAGAGAAAGCTATTCAAGCTTTTAAAGCAGCAGAAGCAGCTAGACGCGCTAGAGAATTAGTCCGTCGTAAATCAGTGTTAGAATCTACTACTCTACCTGGTAAGTTAGCAGATTGTAGTTCTCGCGACCCTAGTGAATCGGAAATATTCTTAGTTGAAGGGGATTCTGCTGGCGGTTGTTTTGTTGGAACAACTGAAATAGCATTGACTGATGGACGTTATCTCAGCTTTGAAGAGTTAGTAGCAGAACAAGAACAGGGTAAACAAAATTTCTGTTATACAATTCGTCAGGATGGTCAAATTGGTGTTGAAAAAATCATTAACGCTAGAGTGACTAAGAAAGATGCAGAAGTAGTTAAAGTAACTCTCAATAATCATGAAGCTATCTTTTGTACTCCTGACCATCTTTTTATGTTACGAGATGGTAGTTATAAACCAGCAGCATCATTGACTCCTGATGATTGTTTGATGTCTTTTGATAATTCTGAAATAGTAAGATTATCTTTGGAGAGCCTATTAAGTACAGGAGTTAAAGTACTTCCTCAGAAAATAAAGTGTTTATCTCACGCAGAGACGCAGACACGCAGAGAGATTAACAGAGGTGATTATAATGATGGGATTCTTACTTTAGTAAAACCAAATTTAGGGTGGGGTATGACTCGCCTAGGGGAATACCGTATTGTTAATATTGAGACTGTTACGGAAAGGTATGATGTTTACGATATCGAAGTTCCTCACACTCACAACTTTGCTTTAGCTAGTGGTGTATTTGTTCACAATAGTGCTAAACAGGGAAGAGATAGACAGTTTCAAGCTATTTTGCCCCTCAGAGGTAAAATTCTTAACATTGAAAAAACTGACGACGCGAAGATATATAAGAATAACGAAATCCAATCTATGATTACTGCGTTGGGATTGGGTATTAAAGGAGAAGAATTCGATCCAGCACAGTTACGCTATCATCGAATAGTTATTATGAGTGTAGCTGGTGATGAACCAACTTTAGTATTGGATGAATATACTGGTCAAACAGAGTTTGTTAACATCGGGGATTTTATTGATGAATGTGTAGAAGGAAAACGCACTACTGAAAGATATCAGGTAATTTCTTTTGACCCTGTTACCCATGCTACTCGTTTCCGTCCCCTCAAAGCAGTCATTCGTCACTCTCATGAAGAACCGATGTATAAAATAACTACCAGATACAATCGGTCAGTAAAAGTAACTTCTTCCCATAGTGTGTTTGTCTATGAAAATGGTGAAGTAAAACTGAAAAAAGGTAATGAAATTCAAGAAGGTGATTTATTAGTTGCGAGTCGTCGCTTACCTCGTCCTCAAGAGAGTTTACAACCCATTGATTTACTAAAAACCTTCTACGAAGCTGGATTAACAGACTCTCTCTATCTCAAAGGGGAAGCAGTCAGAGAGGTTTCTGCTAAAAGAGTCCTCGCTAAACTAGACAAACCCGAACAATGGGAAAATCCTAGAGTGGAATTAGAAGCAACAGAATGGGATAAGTTAATTACTCAACGCAAAAAGGCTGGTATTTCTCAGAAACAAGTTGCTTCAGTGTGTGGTGTTAAACAACCCATTACTATCAGTCATTGGGAAAGAGGTATTAATCGCCCCACTTTACCCCATTTTATGAGTTATCTGGAGGCGATCGCGTTTACTGATAATATTGTTTATCAAACTATTCCTTCTAAAATAGACCAGTTACTAGAACAAGATGACACTAGTAATAATGCCCGTTGGCGAGAAGTTAGTGCGACTATGCCTATTAGTTTCTTTACTCCTAGTGAATTAAATCAGTTAGGAGAGGAGATTGAATTAGTACCCCAAGCACATCATGATAAAGCTTTTAATCGT
>JAAUYH010100749.1_pt1 | contig 16855 bp, 18 predicted proteins | sample 7278061 | NCBI WGS metagenome assembly JAAUYH01 (sample SAMN14350203, study PRJNA611818) | marine sediment metagenome | isolation source: surface marine sediment (0.6m) | place: French Polynesia: Moorea | collected 2018-08 | reverse complement strand
CCCCATGTGAGCCATGTTGAAACGACGTTTGACCAGATGCAGACCGCACATCCCCATCAATTCACCTGACTCGGAATGGGTTACGGCAAATACGCATTCGCCCGCATCCGGTTTGGAGACCTGATCAATAAATTCTTCTGCATGCTTGTCATAGTAAGGATATGGAAGCGACTCGAGCATGCTCGACACTTTGCGATTGTTCGCAAGATTGGTGATGTCGCTTACATCATCCTTGGTCGGCGCACGCAACACAAGATCGGGCGTGGTCAATATCTCGCCCGCAAAAACAAGGCTCTGCGCCTCATTGATTTGATCTTCTGTCATTTCTTTCTCCAAATCGGGCCCCACGTGCCCTGAACTTTTAAGCCCCCGCTTCCAAGCCCAATGAGAATCAAAAAGGGGAGCTGGTGATTTTCCATCTCCCCTTGCAACTGTATATGGTTGGCTGGGTCGATGATTACCAGCCGTTTCTTGAGCTGGTTATTCGGCTGCTTCCGCCGGGATCACGTTTACGAATGTTCGGCCATTGCCTTTGCGCTGGAACTGAACCTTGCCGCCTGTGAGTGCAAACAATGTGTGGTCCTTGCCCATGCCGACATTGTTGCCCGGGTGCCACTTTGTGCCACGCTGACGACAAATGATGTTGCCAGGAACAACCATTTCGTTACCAAATTTTTTAACGCCGAGGCGTTTGGATTCTGAATCGCGACCGTTCTTGGATGAGCCGCCTGCTTTTTTATGAGCCATCTCGTTTTCTCCTGTACGTTCGCTTAAGCGATCTTTTCTTTAGCCTGTGCTTGCCAGTCTTTGATCTGGTCTGCACTGAAAGGCATGTACTCGTCAACCTTTTCAATGTCCGCTTCGCTCAAACCGGCGATCTGCGCAAAGGTTGTGATACCTTGTTCATTAAGCTGCTTTTCTGCTACCGGACCGATGCCCTTGATGTCTGTAAGCTTGTCTGCATCACCCTCAGGAGCGGTAAACAGCGGACCCTCAGGTGCAGCTTTTGCTTCTTCTTTCTTCGGTGCGGCTTCCTTCTTCGGAGCCTCTTTTTTGGCTTCCTTGGCAGGTGCAGCAGCTTTTTCTTCCTTCGCAGGAGCTGCCTTCTTGGGCGCTGCCTTTTTCGAAGGCTTCTTGCCGTCGGTCAGGATTTCAGCAATCCGAACAGTGGTAAGATGCTGACGGTGACCGATTGTACGACGTGAATTCTGGCGACGGCGCTTTTTGAACGCAATGATCTTGCGAGTACGGCCCTGAGAAACGATCTCGGCAGAAACGCAAGCGCCTTCAACCAATGGAGCGCCAGCAGTAATGTTACCGCCTTCGCCAACCATCAATACATCAGAAAGCTCAACAAAATCACCGGCTTCGCCAGCAACTTTTTCAATTTTTAATACGTCCTCGGCAACAACGCGATACTGCTTGCCACCGGTTTTTACGACTGCGAACATCTTATTTCCTTCCAGTGTTCATCACGAACCTCAACAAGCGGAAATCCGCCGTCGGGCTTGTCTTTTTCAGTCTTCCGATTGGGAATACAAAACAAAAAGCGCGGGTCGTCCGCGCAATCTGTGGTGGATATAGTGGAAAATGGGAGTGAAAGTCAAGGGTGGATTAGGGAAACAAACGTTCACTCTTCAGAACGCTTATCAAACTCCAGCAAGAGGTTGCGTACTGCAACCTGCATATATTCCGTGTCATTTGCGCTTTCGTTTAAGTAACAAAATTCATTGTGTTCAAATGCAAGATCGCCGAACCAATGTCGCATCTCCTGTCCTTCAAAATCCCACATGAGAATACCAACTCTTTCATCCATTTTACAGACATCGATGGTTCGGCATTTACCGACGGTGTATTCCCTCAATCGCTGCACATATAATTTGCGGATTACATCTTCATTTTCACGAACAGATGGCTTTGACCATGTTTCAACATAGAAATTTTCGAACGCATACACCAGCTCACCATTATTTTTCAGCTTTTTGTCATTCAAATGCTTCAGATCCGTCAAAAACTCATACTTACTCAGTTCGTCCGCTGTTGCTTCATTTCGAACCCAGTCAAGCAAACGTCGATCATCAAAATAGCAGGTCCTGCAAGCGAAGTAAGCTTCATGAATGTCCAATTATGAACCTTCCTCAAAAACTACATGTAATTTCAAGAATTGCCTTTAGGCGACCGCAACAATAATAAAAAGAAACATATATTGAAAACAGATGATCGAGCAAACCCAACCACCAGACCTTAAACTCGTTAACCGAACCGGCCTGCCAGAACCCCTACGCGTGCTGGTTGAGCAATATCCGCGAGACATCTGGGAAAGCCATTCCAATTTTGACGGGTTGGTGAAGTTCTGGCTGGAGCGGCATGTGATGTTTCGAAAGCTCCTCAAAATTCTTCAGGAAGATACTGCGAAACTTGAGAATAACGATCTCGATCCGCTCCAGTTCAAGGCCAGGCTTTCGCGGTTTGGCGGTATGTTTGTTAACGAACTTCATGCTCATCACAGCATTGAGGATCACCAATATTTTCCGCTTCTGATTGGCATGGAGAAATCACTGCAGCGTGGCTTCGATATATTGGATAAAGATCACCACGAGCTGGATGCGCATATCAACACCTTTGCCACACTCGCAAATGCAACCCTTCAGTTGCCGGATGAAATCAGCAGTAAGAAGGTTGGAGAACTGCATGAGCAGTTTGATAGTTTTGAACGTTTCCTTAACCGTCATTTGACGGATGAAGAGGAACTGGTGGTGCCGATTATCCTGAAACACGGCTTTGATCATTAAATCAAACTCCACACGCCGCGAAACAAGACAAGCTAATCCCAGTGTGATTATCATCATCCAGTTTCTAAAAGGATGATTCGATGTCACAACACCTCTTGATCGCGTTTTTAATGGTATTTGTATCCGGCATCGGCATTGCCATGCAGGCACCCATCAATGGCGCATTGGGCGCACACATCAATAGCGGATTGTTTGCAGCGCTTATTTCTTTTGGTGTTGGATTTTCATCCCTTTTGATCCTGAACCTGACAACTGCCAATTTCGCGCCACTTCGTGCAATTAGTTCTGCATCCCCCTGGATGTTGATCGGCGGATTCTTGGGCGCTTTCGCGGTTTATTCGTCACTGACCAATGTCGCGAAACTGGGATCACTTACTCTGGTAGCAACCATCCTCTGCGGACAACTTACCGCGGCCATGATCATCGATGCGGTTGGTTTCGCCAATTTGCCGGCTCAATCCATCTCGCCAGCTCGGATTCTGGCTGTTGTATTGATCGCATTAGGGGTCGTATTATCGAGATATTAGGCGCGATCAATATTCGTTGTTCAGCGCATCCATCGGAGGAATTTCCCGTTCGCGGCGCGCAATATAATCGAGCAATGCTTCGTTAACGCCTTCATCAAGCTTTGGCTCCACATAGGCATCCAACAAGGATTTCGTGTGTTTCAAGGCGCGTTCGTTGATCTCGATGGAACCTTCCGCCACCCATTGCTCAATGGAATTATTGTCAAAGAGCTCCGGCATGAAAAACGCAGTCTGGAATTTTTCCTGCGTATGCGGATGACCTAAATAATGACCACCGGGACCGATGTCACGTACCGCCGAAAGCGCTTCATCGAAATCATCCCACTTGATCCCTTCTGCCATACGGTAAGCCATGGCACATTGCTCTGCATCGACAACAAACTTTGCCATTGAGCAATGCATTCCGGCCTCGTTCCATCCTGCTGAATGCCAGATATAATTGGCACCCGCCATCATCACCGCCATCAGGGTAGAGGAACTTTCATAGCCAGCCTGCGCATCAAAGGTTTTCGCGCCACCCAATGTATTGGACGTACGCCACGGCACTTCATAGTAACGCGCCATCTGACCGATCATGAAATTCATCAAGCTGATCTCGGGCGTTCCTGCCATCGGCGCGCCAGACTTCATGGAAACGGTCGAAAGATAATGCCCGTAAATTGCAGGACAGCCTTTATTCACAACTTGCGTATAGGCGAGAGCAGAAAGTGCTTCCGCATTCAGTTGCGCAACGGAAGCGGCAGTTGACGCAGGCGTATTCGCACCGCCCAACACAAATGGCGAGCAAAGAACCGGCTGGTTACGTTTACAAAATGCCCGCATAGCCCCCAGCATCACCTCGTCCCAAACCAGAGGGGAATTCCCGTTGCAATTTCCGGTCACAACCGGGTGCGTGTCGATGAACCCTTCACCAAACAGGATGTCACACATATCCATAACATCTTCGGCATTCTTCGGGCTGGTGGTCATGCCCATAAACGTCTTGTCTGAATGCTTCATGGACGAATAAGTAATCCGCAAATGCCGCTGGCTGATCGGATGATCATACGGTTCAACGATATGATGGGCCGACGAATGTATCGCCGGAAGCATGTGGCTGAGTTTGTGAAAATTAGCCAAATCTTCAAGCAGCGGATTGCGGCGATTATCTTCAAGGTCCCGCAGATAGGGTGCACCGGTCATGGGAATGAAGATCGAATGGTCATTGCCAAAGGGCAAATTGTTTGCCGGATTGCGCGCATGATAGGTAAAGCTTGATGGAATTGAAGAAATCAGCTCCTTGATCATGCCCCGATCAAAATGGACGCGATCATCTTCGCGCACATCGGCGCCGGCCTTCTTCCAGTCCTCAATTGCGATTGGGTCGCGAAAGATCACCCCCACATCTTCAAGAATATCAAGAGATGCCTTGTCGATCTTTTCGATCTGCTCCTGATCCATCGGCTCGGTCAGAGGTATGTTGCGCTTGAGTGCCGGAAGCATGGCGGTTTCATGACCGGATCTCAGTTCACGGCGGGCGCCACGCCCTCCCCTTCTTGTTCTACCAACTTCTTTTTGCTCGCTCATGGCACCGAACCTTTCTTGAGAAAGAAGTAGCACTGCAAAACCATTTCAGAAAACCGGAAAATGCGACGCGAGCAGTGACGGAAATGAACAATTGCCTGTACCAAACAAGACGCAAGAAGCACTTGAGACAACGCGAAACTGGGTCTAACCTGCTGGCATGACGTTTGAACTGATCCTTGCCTTCAACCTTGCCCTTCTGGCAGCGATCGCCAGCCCCGGGCCCGCATTTTTAATGTCGATAAGAACTGCTCTCACCAAAGGCCGTGCTGCCGGCATTCGATTGGGCATCGGCCTGGGGTTAATGGCATCTATTTGGACGTTGGCTGCACTTCTGGGATTACAAAGCATATTTGCTTTGGTTCCCTGGGCCTACACCGCTGTTAAGATTGCAGGTGCGGGATATTTGCTCTGGATCGCTTACAATACCTGGAACGGGGCAACTAGACCGCTCGACATGCACCAAACGCCTGCAGCAAGAGATTTCATCGACGGTTTCTTGCTCAACCTTTCCAATCCTAAGTCTGTTCTGTTTGCAGCTGCCGTGCTGATCGTTATTTTCCCTCCTGATCTAACACTGGGTGAAAAGGCCTTCATCGTCACAAACCACTTTCTGGTGGAGGTTGTCTGCTATGGCCTGATCGCCGCGGTGATGAGTACGCCGGCGATGAGCAAAGCCTATCTGGCGGGAAAGGCCTGGGCAGACAGATTTGCGAGTGTTGTGATGGGTGCACTTGGTTTGCGACTATTGTTTCAGAGGTGAGATATGGACTCGGCAAACAAGTTTCTAATTACTAAGTACATGAGCCACATGCTGCCAATAGCTTCCGAGGAACTGAAGCTTTGGAATACAAAACAACTTCTTGTAAGGTTAAGAAAGCTTAGAGCGTTACAGGATTTTCACGATCACAATGACTGGGACAAGGAAGAGGTCCGTGTTGCGCTAATTCTTCAAGAAGACGGCAAGGCCATTTTTTTTAAGGAAAGCGAAATCTGGCAAAATGCCTTTCGGGATGTGAAAGCTGTTTTGGCAACTCGCGAGCATGTTCCAAGGGGTAGCAAAGCAAAACGCCAACAGGTTGCTTGGGAAAAGAAGCATAGGTAACTCATGTCCGGCCCTCTCACCTCTCTCAAAGTGATCGAAATGGTAGGCCTTGGTCCGGCTCCTCTGGCTGGGCAATTACTCGCAGACCTTGGCGCAGAGGTAATTGTTATTGATCGAAAATCCGGCATGGATATCTCGAAAGAGGTCAACCGTAGGGGCAAGAAATCAATCGCGCTGAATCTCAAAGACAAAAAGGGTATTGAGGTCGCACACAAGCTCATCGCAGGTGCAGACATTTTGCTGGAAGGATTCCGCCCCGGCGTCATGGAACGTCTTCATCTCGGCCCCACTGATTGCGACGCTATCAACCCTCGCCTCATCTACGGGAGAATGACGGGTTGGGGGCAACAGGGACCCCTCTCCCATTCTGCAGGCCATGACATTAACTACCTGGCAGTCACCGGCGCACTGCACGCAATCGGCAAGAAAGGTGAGCCACCTATTCCTCCCCTTAATCTCGCAGCAGACTATGGCGGCGGCTCCATGTTTCTGGTGATGGGCATTCTTTCCGCGATTATTGAGCGCGGCATTTCGGGCAAGGGACAGGTAGTAGATGCGGCAATGGTTGATGGCGTACCGGCCATGATGGGGTTGATCCAGACCATGGTCGGACAGGGGTTCTGGACAAACAATCGCGAAGACAATTTCCTTGATACGGGCGCCCCCTGGTATAGATGTTACAAAACTTCCGATGAAAAGTTTGTTTCCGTTGGAGCAATTGAGCCCCAATTTTTTGCCGAACTAATCAGTCTGCTTGAACTGGATGAAACCTTACTCAAACAACAAAATGACAAGGCGCAATGGCCCGCCATGCATACGCTGTTTGAGGAAATATTTGGCACCAAGACACGCGATGAATGGGCCAAACTGTTTGAAGGAACCGATGCCTGCGTTGCACCCGTTCTCAATTTTCAGGAAGCTGAAGCCTATCCGCACAATGCCGAACGAAATGTCTTCTTTAATCGAAACGGCATTACACAAACTTCTGTCGCGCCTCGTCTGTCGCGCAGTATATCCGATGTTCCCAAGGCTGCGACACAAACGGGAGCTGACGGGAAAACCCTCCTCTCCGATATCGGCGTTTCCGAAAACGAGATCAATTCACTTGCAAGTTCCGGCGTTTTGCTTTGAAGTGAGCCGAGGAGGAAATCATGCAAAGCAATGTCTTGAACTATGAGACAGCAGACGCTGTCTGCACCATCACGCTTAACCGCCCCGATTCTTTGAACTCTTTCAATACTGAGTTACGGCTGGATTTGCTGAAGGCGCTTGAAGCTGCCGAAGCAGATACATCCGTAAGGGTGATTGTCCTAAAGGGTGCTGGCAAAGGTTTCTGCGCAGGCGCAGATCTTGGTGAAGGTGTTGAAGTCGGTGTCGAGCGACAGCTAAAGAAAGAATACAAGCCCTGCCTCATGGCGATTAGGAATTCCTCCAAACCAGTCATTGCGCAGGTTCATGGTCCCGCGGCAGGCATTGGTGCCGGGTTTGCCCTTGCATGTGACATCGTCATTATGACGGATACGTCTTACATATATCTTGCCTTTGCCGCGATCAGTCTCATTCCTGACGGTGGCCTGAACTGGCATCTCTACCATGCGTTGGGACCAAGAAAGGCCTTTGAAATCATCGCAGAGGGTAAGAGACTTACCGCCGAAGAATGCCTGAACTATGGAATGTGCAATCAGGTGGTTTCTGCTGACGATTTGGAGGGAGCCGTTGCAGAACGCGCGGCCAAACTTGCCAGTGGAGCACCCCTCGCCCAAGCCGCCGTCAAGAAAGTATTGAACCAGATGGGTACAATGGGTTTAGGCGACGCAATTGATTTCGAAGCCGAAGTCCAGCAACCACTAAGCGAGAGTGAAGATTGTCGTGAGGCGGTAGCAGCCTTTTTCCGAAAGGAAAAACCCGTATTCAATGGAAGATAATACTATGAAAACCGCACTTGAATTGGGTAAAGACATCGCCTCTGGCAAAATTGATCCGGTAGAGCTGACTGAGCAAACCCTTGCTGAAATAAATGCCCATGAGCATCGCGATACTATTTTTGCCCGCACAACAGAAGACCGTGCACGCACAGAGGCTGAAGCCGCAAGAACACGTCAGAAATCGGGAGATCTGAAAAGCCCGCTGGACGGTGTGCCAATTTCCTGGAAAGACCTCTTTGATACGGCAGAAATCGCAACCGAATCTGGATCGCAATTGCTTGGAGGGCGTACGCCCACCCATGATTGTGCAGCGCTTGAGCATGCCACAAAAGCGGGCCTTGTTTGCGTCGGGAAAACACATCTTTCTGAACTTGCGTTTTCCGGTCTTGGCATTAATCCAAAAACAGCGACCTCACCTAACAAGCAGGGAAAACACCTTGCACCCGGTGGATCATCCTCTGGTGCAGCGGCATCGGTCGCCTATGAACTTGTCCCAATAGGAATCGGCTCCGATACAGGTGGCTCAGTACGGATTCCATCTGCATGGAATGACCTTGTTGGCTTCAAAACAACGCACGGCCTCATCAGCGACCGGGGAGTGGTACCCTTATGTTCAGGTTTTGACACTGCCGGACCATTGTGTACCAGCGTTGCTGACGCCTGGACCATGGTCGCAATCATGGCGGATCAAAACTCCAGCGTGCCTGACGAAAAACCGCTTTCAAATTGCCGCTTCGTGATCAATGAAACCATCACTCTCGATGAAGTTGAATCAGATCAGAAAGATGGATTTGATCATGCAATTGAAGCACTAAAATCTGCCGGTGCAACAATTGACCAAATGCAAATTCCTGAATTTGAGGAGATTCTCCCATTGGGTCCCATCCTCTTCCCCTATGAAGCCTGGCAAGAATGGGGTGAATTGATCGAGGCGACCCCGGGAGTGATGTTTGAACCCGTGGCCAATCGTTTTGGCTCTGGAAAGGATCTCACCCGAAATCAGTACGATACCGCTATGGCGCAAATGATGGTCATTCGTGAGACATATAACCGACGCGTTCAAAGTTATGATGCAGTTCTGGCACCCACGGTTGCCATTGCGCCACCAAATGTTGAAGCATTGCTGGCAGATTATGACCTGTTCAGCGCCACAAACATGATGGCACTGCGCAACACAAGGTTCTTCAACATGTTTGGCTGTTGTGCCCTGACATTACCGACATCAAAACCGGCTTCAGGTTTGATGATTGCAGCGCAAGGCGGGCAGGACCGGGCACTGGCAAGCATCGGATTAAGCATAGAAAATGTAATTTAATTACAATTGCATCGCCTGCCAATTTGGGTAGGTTGGACAAAATAGCGTTTTAGGGAGGAGTAGCCCGATGAAAACAAAAGCCGCAGTTGCATTTGAAGCCGGAAAACCAATGGAGATCACAGAGGTTGATCTGGAGGGCCCAAAGGAAGGCGAAGTTCTGGTTGAGATCAAGGCAACGGGCCTTTGTCACACCGATGACTTCACACTTTCTGGCGCTGACCCGGAAGGCATTTTCCCGGCAATTTTGGGCCATGAAGGCGCAGGCGTTGTTGTTGATGTGGGACCGGGCGTCACCACTCTCAAAAAGGGTGATCACGTAATTCCGCTTTATACGCCGGAATGCCGTGAGTGTGATTACTGCACATCCGGCAAAACCAATCTCTGCCAATCAATCCGCGAAACACAAGGACGTGGCGTCATGCCGGACGGCACATCGCGTTTCTCGATCAAAGGTGAGCAGGCGTTCCACTATATGGGCACATCCACTTTCTCAAACCATACCGTGGTTCCAGAGATTGCACTTGCCAAAGTCCGCGAAGACGCTCCGTTTGAGAGCATTTGTTACATCGGTTGCGGTGTGACCACCGGCATCGGCGCGGTAATCAACACTGCAAAGGTTGAACCGGGCGACAATGTGGTTGTGTTTGGTCTCGGCGGCATTGGCCTCAACGTTATTCAGGGTGCTCGTCTTGCGGGCGCAAACATGATCGTTGGCGTCGATATCAACCCGGACCGCAAGGAATGGGGTGAGCGTTTTGGCATGACCCATTTCGTCAATCCGAACGAAGTCGAGGGCGATCTGGTCCCTTACCTAGTGGACCTAACAAAAGGCGGTGCAGATTACTCTTTTGAGTGTATCGGCAATGTGAACGTTATGCGCGATGCGCTTGAGTGCTGTCATAAGGGTTGGGGCACATCGATTATTATCGGCGTTGCCGGTGCCGGGCAGGAAATCTCCACCCGTCCGTTCCAACTGGTCACAGGACGCAACTGGCGCGGCACTGCATTTGGCGGCGCGAAGGGCCGTACAGACGTTCCAAAGATCGTGGACTGGTATATGGATGGCAAGATCGAGATCGATCCGATGATCACCCACACCATGCCACTCGAAGACATCAACAAGGGCTTTGACCTGATGCATTCAGGAGAGAGCATTCGAGGTGTTGTAAAGTTTTGATCTACGTCGACGCGGATGCCTGTCCGGTAAAAGAAGAGGTCGTCCGCGTTGCTGAACGTCATAACACACACGTCATCATGGTTGCCGACGGAGGTTTACGGCCCTCCCGTCATGATCTGGTTCGCAATCATATCGTTTCTCAGGGTGCAGATGCCGCCGATGACTGGATTGCAGAGAACATTACTGCCTCGGACATTTGCGTAACCAGCGACATTCCCCTCGCCAAACGTTGTTTGGAGAAAGGCGCATCAGCCATTCGCCCAAATGGCAAGCTGTTTGATGAGCAGAACATTGGTATGGCACTTGCGATGCGCGAGGTAAAACAACACATTCGCGAGAGCCAACAGACTCAGACATACAATGTCGGTTTCACAAAGGCAGATCGAAGCGCTTTCCTGCAAGCTCTTCATGCTCTATTGGTGTAAAGACCAAAGGGCGTTTAGCCAATTTCGGAGCCTCCCATGAACACTCCTAATACAATTTATGATGAAACACGCGATATGGACACGCTTGGTGGACGCATCGGTCGTGCGCGCGAAATGGCCGACATGACCCATGAGGAAGCCGCACAACAACTGGGCGTAACCCTGGCAACCTGGGAAAACTGGGAAAGTGATCGCGAAGAACCGCGCGCCAATCGATTGACTATGCTCGCCGGATTTCTGAACGTCAGCACCACATGGCTTCTTCACGGAATTGGTGAAGCACCTTCCAGCGACGAATATTCCGAAATCGCGCAGGAGCTTAATTCGCGTTTGGCAGAAGTTGAGAAACTGCATGTCAAAACCGGAGAAGCGATTGAGCAGCTCAAAACCACAATCGCCCGATTAAACAAATCAGAAGAAGGCCTGTAAAGCCATGGAAACTGTTTCAACCAACACATCACACGGTGGTGTACAAGGGGTCTATACCCACCAATCCTCAACCTGTAATTGCGAGATGAAGTTTTCAGTCTTCGTCCCGCCACAGGCGGAAGCAGCTCCCTGCCCGGTTTTGTATTATCTCTCAGGCCTGACCTGCACCCATGCCAATGTCACGGAAAAAGGTGAATTTCGCGCAGCAGCCGCAGAACATGGGATCATCATCGTCTGCCCGGACACCTCACCCCGCGGCGAAGGCGTGGCGGATGAAGATGTCTATTTCTTCGGTTCAGGCGCTGGGTTTTACGTCGACGCAACGCAGGGGCCTTTTGCTGCCAACTATCAAATGGCATCTTATATCACAAAGGAATTGCCAGAGATTGTCAGCGCAAATTTCAATGCGGATATGTCCCGACAGTCGATTTTCGGTCACTCAATGGGCGGCCATGGTGCTTTAACCATCGCACTGAAAAACCCTGACCAATACAAGTCGGTTTCGGCTTTCGCACCGATCTGCAACCCTTCGCAAGTGGAGTGGGGGCAAAACGCGTTCACGAAATATCTGGGTGAAGACCAATCTACTTGGCGCGCTTATGACACAATCTCTCTGATCGCGGACGGCAAACGTGTGCCTGAAATGCTGGTCGATCAGGGAACAGCAGACGAGTTTCTTGAAAGCGGTTTGCGACCGGAAACTCTACAGAAAGCCGTTGAGGGAACGGAAATTGCTCTTACCCTCAACATGCGTGAGGGATATGATCACTCCTACTACTTCATTTCCTCATTCATGGCTGAGCATATTGGCTGGCATGCGGCACGACTTGGATAAACAGGCTTGAACACAACTGAAAATCCGCGATTGGGTGGCCCACGCGCATGGTTCGTCTGGAGCCTCGCGGCGCTTGCCTTCGGCTATGCGTTTTTTCAGCGGGTCACGCCATCGGTTATGGTGGGAGACCTTATGGCGGAATTCGCCATCGGCGCCACCGTATTGGGAACGCTGTCTTCTCTCTATTTCTATCCCTATGTCGTCCTTCAGATCCCGCTTGGTGTTCTGATCGACCGCTGGGGTACCAGAATTTTGATGACGCTGGCCCTTAGCATCGCCGGGATTGGCTCGGTAATTCTGGCGACGGCCTCATCAATTGAATTTGCCTATGTTGGACGGTTTATTATTGGCATTGGTTCTGCAGTGGGGTTCCTTGGTTCACTTGCTCTCGCATCCAAATGGTTCCCGCCATACCGTTTTGCGATGCTTGCAGGATTGGGGATGTTTGTTGCCATGATGAGCGGTGTCTTTGCCCAGGGTCCCCTCGCCGCATTCGTTGAAGCCTTTGGTTGGCGGGAGGTCATGTGGGGGTTAGGCGCTGCAGCATTTGCGCTTGCAATAATTATCGCAATCTTCGTTCGCAACACACCAGATACAAATGAGCATTCCAATGTACCCAAACAAAACTGGAGTGCGATCGGCGTTAGTTTAAAGAAGGCCGCAACAGACTCCACCGTTTGGAAAATCGCACTTGTGGCATCTACCATGTCAGGTCCCATGCTGACACTGGGTGCTCTATGGGGAACACCCTATTTTGAGACTACTTACGATCTTGATCGTACAACTGCGGCGAGTTTCGTCTCCGTTCTGTTTTTGGCATGGGCCTTTGGTGCGCCCTTCTCCGGTTGGCTTTCTGATCGCATCAAGCGCCGGAAGATGATCCTGGTAACTGGTTCAGGCATACTGACATTCGCAATGGCTTTACTGATCTTTATTCCAAACCTCCCGCTAACATTGGCGATTATCCTGTTGGCAATCATAGGCGGGTCGGGCAGCGCGATGGCAATTTGTTTTGCTTTGGTCCGTGAGTGCTCGCCGTCAGAGATTGGTGCGTCAGTAACTGGAATCGTAAATTCCATGACAGTTGCTTCTGGGGCAGTACTGCAACCCATCGTTGGTTTCATTCTCGACCAGCTTTGGAATGGCACTTTAGAAAACGGTGTCCGCACATATCAGCCGCATGAATTTCAAACGGCATTCATCGCGATTTTCATTGCGTGCGTGATCGGATTTCTGACTTGTATCGCATTGAAAGAAACACCCGTTTGGAATACCGAAATACGGTCATAAATTGCGTAAATTCGCAGTTGACGTAAACGGAAGCAATTAATAAGTTCCCCTCAACATTTGCAGGGGGAGCTGCATTGTCTTAAGCTAATTTTCTGGAGTAACGTGCGTCACCTTGAGGAGGGGAACATGGCTAAAAAAGCAAAGAAAATAGAAAAAATCTGGCTGAATTCTTATCCCGATGGCGTACAGCCTGAAATCGGCGAATTAGAATATTCTTCTGTCGCTGATTTGTTGGTTGATTCTTGCAAAAAGTATCCATCAAATCCGGCTTTTACCTGCATGGGCAAAACTATCACCTATGCCGATGTAGACAGGATGTCAGCAATCGTCGGCGGTTGGTTGCAATCAAAAGGTCTGCAAAAGGGCGACCGCGTTGCGATCATGATGCCGAACATTTTGCAATACGCTGCAATCCTTCCCGGCATTCTGCGCGCTGGGTACACAGTTGTGAACGTGAACCCTCTCTATACGCCTCGTGAGCTTGAGCATCAGCTGAATGATAGTGGCGCGAAAGCAATTTTCGTAATCGAAAACTTTGCAAGCACCTTCCAGGCAGTTAAGGACAAGGTTCCGGTTGAACATGTTGTCGTCACCAAAATGGGCGACTTGCTTGGCGGTGTTAAAGGCGGCCTTGTCAATTTCGTGGTCAAGAACGTCAAAAAAATGGTTCCAGCGTGGGACCTGCCAGGCCACCACACATTTAAATCAGTTCTAGCAAGTGGCGCATCATTAAAGCCAGTGGAAGTGGGGCCGGATGATGTCGTTTTCCTGCAATATACAGGCGGCACGACTGGCGTTTCCAAAGGCGCGACATTGCTTAACCGAAACGTTCTTTCAAACGCGGCACAGAACGATGAGTGGCTGAAGGCAATCAAGGACATGCCTGAGAACCCGCTCTATATTTGCGCCTTGCCGCTTTATCACATCTTTGCCCTGACAGTGAATATGATCATGGGCATGCGTCTTGGTTCACACAATGTGCTGATCCCGAACCCGCGCGATATCCCGGGCTTTGTGAAAGAACTTCAGAAACACAAGTTTGATGTGTTTCCGGGCCTGAACACGCTTTTCAACGCACTCATGAACAATGATGACTTCCGCAATCTTGATTTCGGCAATCTGAAGTTGACCTTGGGCGGCGGCATGGCTGTTCAGCAGCCCGTGGCAGAGCGTTGGCAGGAGCTGACAGGGTGCAACATCTCCGAAGGTTATGGTCTTTCTGAAACAGCACCTGTTGCGACGGCAAACCGTTTCGATGCTGACAAGTTCTCAGGCACAATCGGCCTGCCACTTCCATCCACGGATATCGCAATCCGTGATGAAGACGGCAAGGACGTCAAACTTGGCGAAGTTGGCGAGATTTGTATCCGCGGACCTCAGGTCATGGCAGGATACTGGCAGCGCCCGGAAGCTACGGCAGAAGTGATGACCGATGACGGCTTCTTCAAATCGGGCGATATGGGCTTCATGAATGAGCAAGGTCAGACCAAGATCGTGGACCGCAAGAAGGACATGATCCTCGTTTCCGGCTTCAATGTTTATCCAAATGAGATCGAAGAAGTCGCTGTGGCCCATGAGAACATTGTTGAAGCTGCGGCCGTCGGCATGCCTCACGAGCATTCAGGCGAAGTGGTGAAACTCTTCGTGGTTTCCAACGATCCAAACATGACCGAAAAGGATGTTAAAGACTGGTGCGCCAAAGGCCTCACCAACTACAAGCATCCAAAAGTAGTTGTGTTCAAGGATGATCTGCCAAAAACCAATGTTGGCAAGATCCTCCGACGAGAGTTGCGGGACTGATCGCACAGGAGCAAGTTTTCAAAAAGCCCCATTCTGAAATCCAGTTTGGGGCTTTTTCTTTTCGAACCTTCTGGAAGACTACCCCAACTTCTCCTCCAACCTGTCCGTAGCCGGAGGCGGCATCCGGGATAGATCTGAAACCTGCTGGTAGATTTCTTCAGTCATTTCGAATTCAACTGAGTCCAGCGATGGCTGTAATTGCTCGAGATTTCTTGCACCCACAATCGGGCAGGTGATCGCAGGATTAGCCGCAACCCATGCAACCGCCAGCGTAACCGGATGAACATCAAGCGTGTTGGCATACTCTGTGAAGTCTTCTGCAACTTCGTAGACCCAAGCTTCACTGTAACGGCCAACATACTCCTGATTGATGCTCAGCCGTCCATTTCCATCTTTGCTATTACGACTGTACTTGCCACTCAACAAGCCACCGCCAACGGGAGAATAACTCGTCACAGCAAGGTTTTCCGATTGGGCCAGCGGCAGGATTTCCACTTCAACCTGCCGTTTAACCAGTGAATACATTGGCTGGATTACATCAAAACGCGACCAGTTATTGCGTTCAGAAATTCCCAGACCCTTCGCGATTTGCCAAGCTGCATAATTGCTGGCTCCGAGATAATTGACCTTGCCGTCCTGAACCAGCTTTTCCAGCGCGCGCAAGGTCTCTTCCAGTGGAACGAGCTTATCCCAGCGGTGCATGAACAAGACATCCAGACGATCTGTACCCAATCGCTTCAAACTGGCTTCAACCGCTGAGAGAATATGTCGCCGGTTCCCTCCGCCGGAAACAATCGCATCATCTAAAGGTACAAAACATTTTGACGTGATGACCAACTCATCGCGACAGTCCTTGATGAAATCACCAAGAATGTCTTCCGCCGCGCCCTTTGAATACGCATCCGCGCAATCATAGAAATTGATGCCAATATCCCTGCATTTGTCGAACATTCTGCGCGATTCTGCCTTATCGGCATCTCCGCCAAAGGACATGGTACCAAAACACAGTTGCGAGACTTGAAGGCCGGTGCGGCCAAGACTTTTGTATTGCACAGAGAAGTTTCCTATTCGAAATTGCCAGCCATATATATTCAATTGAACTAGAGCGCACACAACAAACTTTAAGTACCACAACAAGAAATGGCCGGAGAGTTTCCCCGGCCAAATAGTTTTGAAACAATGTCTCGACTGGATTAACCGATCAACCCGCCATCTTCGCGTTCAACGGCGATTACAGCGGACTTTGGAACGGTTGTTCCACCATCAGGCCAGTGACTGTCACCTTTTTCACCCGGATGCTGAATTCCAACGAACATGGTGCGGCGATCTGCAGACCAGGCGATGCCGGTTACTTCACATTCTTTCGGCCCTACCAGGAAGCGTTCGATAGCGCCGGTGGATGTGTCACCCACAAGCATCTGGTTGTTGCCCATGCCTTCGAAGTCACCCTCATTGGAGTATTTTCCGTCGGTTTGGATCCAAAGGAAGCCATTGCTGTCAAAGGAAATACCATCTGGAGAGTTGAACATGTTCGAGTAATTGATGTTCGCAGAGCCGGCGTTCGCATCCGAGTGCACAGCGGGATTGCCAGCCAAGACGAACAGATCCCAGGTAAACCCTGTAGCCGAATGGTCACCATCTACAGGCTCCCAGCGGACAATCTGTCCATAAT
>JAAUYH010084782.1_pt1 | contig 16855 bp, 14 predicted proteins | sample 7278061 | NCBI WGS metagenome assembly JAAUYH01 (sample SAMN14350203, study PRJNA611818) | marine sediment metagenome | isolation source: surface marine sediment (0.6m) | place: French Polynesia: Moorea | collected 2018-08 | reverse complement strand
GACACGAGGAATCAAGTCACGTACATGGAAAAGGCGCTCAAGTTTCTGAAGAAACATCTGCGGTAATCCTGGCTAACGACGGCAGGCCTCATGCAGCGCGTGTCAGTCTTCGGCGTCCGCCGATTCGTCGGGCGCCATCGTGTGCATGACCGACTCGAGCATTCGTAACTTGAACGACTCCGAGTAGTGGTACCGCACCGAGCTCGACTCGAAGCCTTCGCCGAGCGAACGCAGGAAGCCGGACAGCGCGTCAAAATATCCTTCAAGCGCTGACTCACCGATATCGTCTGCCGCAACGGGCTGCTCGACGGGGGCTGCGTCCTCCACGGCCGGCGTGACTTCAGGCAGCTTGGCAGGCTCCGGAGGCGTCGAACTCGGCGATCTTTCCGCGCCTGGCTGCGGTGCAACCGCGGCCGGCTCAGGTGCGGACTCCGAAGGGCCTGCCACGGGGGCAACGACCGTTTCCCGGTACGCAATGTCCGAAACTTGTTGCGAGCGGAAGCGCAGGTTGACGCGGGCGAGCTGCTCCACGTCGAACTCGAAGCCCTCCGCCATCGCGAACGCCGCGCCGATGTCGCCGTTGAAAAACTCGCTCGCCATCGCTTCGGCCTGCGCAAAGACGTTCTTGATCGCCCCAAGCTCGCTCGCGTTGATGTCGCCCTTTACGCGCAACATCAGGCGCGTACGACTCGACAATTCGACCTCGGTGAGCGCCATGAAACCGTCCTTATCGGTGACCGCCTGGTCGCTCGCGGACAGACGGTCAACACGCTTCAGGGCGAAACGAACGATATCCCCTTCCTGCGTGCGGATGCGAATCGTCGAGCGCTGCCTGCTGCGCATGTCGACGGCAAGTACTGATGCCGACGACTCGCGATTCGCAGAAGCGGCTTGCTCCAGCTCGTCGAGGCCCGCCTCGACCTTCCGAACTGCGTCGTCGACCTCGACAAGTTCATCTGCTTCCCCGACCGTATTGCGAGCGTATTCGGCCGATTCACGCACCGTTGAGCGAAATGACACCATCGACTTTGCCACCTGGGTCGGCTTTTCGAGGGCGACTTGCTTTGCGGCAGCGACAGCTTCGTCCGCCACATCATCAGCGCTGGCGGCGGGCTGCTGAGCGCCGTAGCCGGTGTGCCACTGTGCGAAGCGTGCGCGAACCTGCGCCATCAAGGCCAGCCGCAACTCCTTGCCGAAAATGCCCAGCGCGCGTCCGCGCCGGCGACCGACCTCGTCGGATTCGCGACGCTCGCGGGTATCCGCAACCGCCTCGGAATCGTGACTGCGGCTGACGGCGCGAGATGCTTTCGCCGACGCAAGCTGGCTCGATATGGACGAGCCGGAAACCGTTGAAACTTCCATAGATTGACCGCTTATGTAAAAAGAGCCTGGTATTCGTATCGGCAGCGGAAAACAGACCTTTAGGAATACGCGCAGGATCTAGACAAATCAGGCATTTAGGCGCAGTCTTCATGAATCTCCCTGAACAGGCATGGCAACGAGGTATGGAGCTCCCGGAACTCATCGTATTTGACATGATCGGCACTACGGTCCGCACCGCGGATTACATCCCGGCTGCGTTTCGCAAGGCATTCGAAACGGTCGGTGTGAACCTTTCCGACGACGATATTTCGGCCGCTCGGGGCAAGTCCAAACGTGAAGCCATTAGCGGGATGTTGTTCGAAAGCGTCGGCGCCAAGAAAGCTGGCGAAGTCGCGATGAACGTGTATGAAGCGTTCGAGAACACGATGGTGCAACAGTACTGGGATGCGACCATCAAGCCGGTCAAAGGCACTCGTGAGACCTTCGAGTGGTGTCGTGAGAACCGCATCCGCATCGCGCTCGGCACGGGCTTCGAACGCCGCCTCGCAGACGTGCTGATCACAAAACTCGACTGGAATGACGACGTCGACATCGTGGTCTGCAACGACGACGTCGCACGTGGCCGCCCTGCCCCTTATCTGATCTTCCATGCCATGGAGAAAGCGCTGGTCAAGTCGGTTGAAGCTGTCGCAACGGTCGGCGACACGGTAGCCGACCTCCAGGCTGGCAACAATGCCGGGGTCGGCTGGAATATTGGCGTCCTGTCCGGCTCTGATTCACGCAAGAAACTGAAGAGAGAAGACCCGACGGCGATCATCGACAGTGTGGCTGACTTACCGGGTGTCTTCGAGTAGCTCGGCAGCGACTTTTGCCAGGTCCTCGGGGGTATCGACGCCGGCCCCCGGACGCACATCGGGGATGGCCACACGTATCTTCATGCCCAGCGACAGTGCGCGCAGCTGTTCAAGCTGTTCGCAGGTTTCGAGCGGAGCCGGCGCCGCATTCACGAGCTGCCGAAGTACGCCGCAGCGGTAAGCATAGATGCCGTGGTGATGCAGCGCCGACGACATCGCCAACTGCTCGTGTTCTTTTGAACGGGCATGGGGTATTGCCGCCCGACTGAAATACAGGGCATAACCGTCGTCATCGAGGACTGCTTTGACCACGTTCGGGTTCTGGAAATCGTCTCGCGACGCGATTGGCGAAGCGAGCGTCGCGATGTCGGCCGACGCGTCATCGAGCAATGCGGCAGCCTGGTCGATCAGCGACGGCGGCATGGCCGGCTCGTCGCCCTGCAAATTCACGACGACCTGCTCATCAGCCCAATCCAGCACATCGGCCACTTCGGCAATGCGCTCGGTCCCCGACTCGTGGCGATCACCCGTCATACAAACGCTTGCGCCGAAGGCCTCGGCTACGTCGGCGATGCGCTCGTCATCAGTTGCGATGACGACGTCTCGAGCAGAGCTTTCGAGACCGCGTTCGTAGACGTGCCGGATCATCGGCTTGCCGTTGATATCCAGCAGCGCTTTACCGGGAAGTCGCGTCGACGCATATCGTGCCGGTATTACGACGACGAATTCAGTCACTCGAGCCTCCCCTGAGTCTCGACTCTATCTGCTCGAGCCACGGTCCCGACACGAGCGGATCGATCTCGAGGTCGACCGGCACGTACCAGACCTTGTCCGGAGCATGCGTCCCGAACTTCACGGCGTCTTTTTCCGTCATCAGCACGTCAAAGTCGTCCTTGAATCGCACATCCTTGCGGCCGATCGTCGCATGATCGGGCCAGGCGTGTTCGATGACCTGCATCCCCGCATCCCGCAGCAGATCGAAGAAACGTTTCGGATTTCCGATCCCCGCGACGCCGTGGACGGTCGAGTTCGCAAATCGCTCCAGCGGGAAGCTCTGCGAGCCGTTCAATCGCACGGCCTCGCCGGCGATGAGGTCGAACTTCAGCGCGTTTTGCTCCACGCTCGAGATTGTTTCGTGGTTGCCGGGATAGTCGCCGTTCACGAAGACCTGGTCGACGGTCGGAATGCGGGACAACGGCTCGCGCAGCGGGCCGGCAGGCAACATGAAGCGATTACCCAGACCGCGTTTGCCGTCGATGACGCAGATTTCGTAGTCGCGTCCCAGCCGGTAATGCTGCAACCCGTCATCGGCAATGATCACGTCGACGCCGTTGCCGACGAGCATTTCCGCCGCGCGAACGCGATCGGCATCGACGGCTACGGCGCAACTACTGCGCCTTGCGAGCATGACGGGTTCGTCACCGACGACCGCGGGGTCACTGTCGGCGTCAACCAGCATCGGCGACTTCGACTTGCTGCCACCGTAGCCGCGGCTGACGATACCGGGCGTAAAACCGCGCTGCTGCAACTCGCTCGCGAGCCAGATCGTCGTCGGGGTCTTGCCCGTGCCGCCGGCCGTGATATTCCCGACGACGATGACCGGCACGTTGATCTTCGTAGTCTTCAGGATGCCGGTGCTATATAGCCATCGACGGATCGCGACGATCAGGAAAAACAACGCCGTCAGCGGCAGCAATGCGACGTAAGAGGCGTCGCCTTCGTACCAAACCCTGTGAATCCAGCGATAGCCCGCGCTGCTACTCAATTCCCGTCACTCGTAAACTGCATCCCGTATAGCGTGGCGTAGTGCCCGCCAGCCGACAATAACTCGTCATGTGTACCTGACTCTACAACGCGGCCGGCATCCAGTACGACGATCAGGTTCGCATTCTCGACGGTCGAAAGACGATGCGCGATGACGAGCGTCGTTCGATCCTTCATCAGCTCGCCTAAAGCCTGCTGGATCTTCCGCTCGGATTGTGTATCCAGTGCAGAGGTAGCCTCGTCGAGTATCAGCACCGGGGCATCCTTCAACAGCGCCCTGCCGATAGCGATGCGTTGCCGCTGCCCGCCCGACAACAACACCCCGCGATCCCCGACGACAGTATCCAGGCCATCCGCCGTTTCCTCGGCGAACTCGAGTACATGCGCAGCCTCAGCCGCCCGCCGTATCTCTTCGGGCGTGTGCCGCCGGAGTTCACCGTAGGCGAGATTGTTGGCAATCGTGTCATTGAACAACACGACGTCCTGGCTGACGAGGCTGATGTTGTCGCGCAATGATGCGAGCGTGTAATCGCGGATAGAAGTGCCATCGATGAGAATATCGCCTGCGTCAGCATCGTAGAAGCGTGGCAGCAGCGCCGCAAGCGTGGTCTTGCCGCTGCCCGAGTGACCAACGATCGCGAGCGTCTTGCCTGCCTCCACGCTGATCGAAACCTGGTCGAGCACGACGCCCTCTTCGCCCGTGTAAGAGAAGCTGACGTCGCGATATTCGACGTCACCCCTGACGCGATTTGCTGTGACCGTACCCGAGTCGATCTCGTCGTCCTCGTCCATGACGGCGAACAGGCTGTCGGCACCCGCGACGCCACGCTGCAGTGTCGCATTGAGGTTCGTTATACGCCGCACGGGCTGCAGCATCAGCATCATTGCGCTGAAGAAGGAAATGAACTGGCCTGCCGACAGGCGGTCAGCCACCGACTCGCGGCCGGCGAAGAAGATCACCATAGCGACGCCGATACCGAAGATCACCTGAGTAACGGCAACACCGAGCGCCCTGACGCGAATCAGCTTGAGGTTCTGGTTCTTGTTCCGGCCGTCTGCCTCGTCGAGCCGCTGTTTCTCGTAGTCATAGCCGCCGAAGACCTTTACCACCCAGTTGCCGCGGACGATTTCCTCCGTTACGTGCGATACCTGACCCACCGAGTCCTGGATACGCCCGCTGTAGCGACGGAACATCCGGGCGAGAATGCCGACGACGGCAGCAACGACGGGAAACAGGATTGCGACGTAAACCGTCAGCGTCGGGCTTTGCAGGATCATGACCGTGAACGCGGCGATGACCGTGAGCACGTCACGTACGGCGATTGTCACCACGCTCGTAACCGATTCTGCAACCATCTCCACGTTGTATGTCATGCGCGACAACAGCGGACCGGCACTCTGCTGATCGAAAAATCGGAGCGGCAGTGTCAGGAACTTTCGGAACACACCCCTTCGCAGGTCGCTGATAACGCTGCGTCCGATCCACCCAAGCGACGCCTCGGTCGCGAATCCGGTAATGCCGCGAAGGATGAAGATGGTCACGAATGCGAGCGGGATCCAGCGAGCGGTCTCGAGGTTCTTCTTGACGAGGGCCTCGTCCGTGAGGGGCTCCAGCAGCCAGACGAGGCTGGCCTCGATCACCGCGGTTGCCGTCATCGCGACGATCGCGATGAAGCCGATCAGCTTGTGCGGCGTGACATAGCCCCATAACCGCTTGTAGACAGCGAGGGTGCGCGCATCGACTCGATTAGCCACCTCGGAAATTCAGCCTCACTGCTCTGTCGGATCGTTGACAGTAGCGATACTGATCTGAACAAAGCCGAGTCGTCCGGCGACATCCATCGCCGTCACGACGTGCTGATGCTTGGCGTTGGCGTCGGCGCTGATCGTCAGGGGCAGGCTATTGTCGCCGCCCGACACCTTTCGCAGCGCATTGCGAATCGTCTCGGGCCGATTGTTGATAAGTTCGCGACCGTTGACGAGGTAGGTGCCGGAATCCGTGATCAGCACGTCGATGCTCTTGACCTGCTCCTCGACGACGGCTGCGCTGTCGGCTTCGGGGAGGCGTATCGCAATCTGTGATTGCTTGACGAAGCTCGTCGATACCATGAAGAAAATCAGCAACAGGAAGACGACATCGATGAGCGATGTGAGGTTGACCTCCGGTTGGGTGCGCGGCCGCAGATTTAGCTTCATCTTCCGCCCTTGGTCGTACTGTCTTCCCGTTCCCGCCGACGGTGCAGTGCCTCGACGAGCTTGATGGCCTCTTTCTCCATCTCCACGACGAGCGTGTCGACACGATTGCGGTAATAGCGGTAACCGATGAGCGCCGGTATTGCCACCGTCAGGCCTGCCGCCGTCGTGATCAGCGCAGTTGCAATGCCGCCCGCAAGCGCGGTCGGATTACCGACGCCCTGTGTCGTGATTTCCGTAAAGACCTCGACCATGCCGAGTACCGTGCCGAGCAGGCCGAGCAACGGCGAGATCGCCGCAATCGTGCCCAGCGTCTCGAGGTAACGTTCGAGTTCGTGCACGACATGGCGACCCGTGTCCTCGATGGCGTCTTTGAGGACCGTGCGCTCCCTGTCCCGATTGATCAGGCCGGCGGCAAGTATCTGCCCGAGCGGCGATCCCTGGTGCAGCGTCTGGACCTGCTTCTGGTCGAGCTGGTTTTTCTTCACCCAGCCCCAGACCTTGCTGGTGAGGTCTTCGGGTATGACTCGCTTTTGTTGCAGCGTCCAGAATCTCTCCAGGATGATCCCCATCGCGACGATCGCGCAGAGGATGATCGGCGCCATGAGCCAGCCGCCCGACTTTACTATCTCTACCATATGCCCAAACCCAACGGGAAAAACGAAATATACCCTTTGACTCACGGTTCATGCCACAGGCGCCTGGCTTCGTCGCGCGCGTAACGCACGTCGCGCACGCCGCTCCAGCTGCAGATTCTCATGCTGATCGCGCCTGAATCGGCCGTTTGCAGCACGCTTGCGCCCGAGCGCTGCCAGCGGTCAACGATCTCGTCTTTCGGGAAACCCCAGCGATTACCGTGGCCCGACGCGACGATGGCATAGCGCGCCGTCAGTCGCTCGACAAACGGCGCGCTCGACGACGTCCGACTGCCGTGGTGCGGCACCGTCGCCGCCTCGACCTGCCGCAGCGAATGTGACCGGATCAGGGCACGCTCTGCCGGCCCCTCGATATCCCCGGTGATCAGCAATCGGAAACGTCCGGCACTGACCTGCAACACGCAGGACGCATCATTGCCTGCGAAAGCCCCGACCCTTTCCGGGTGCAGCAGCAGGAAATCGATGCCGTCACGCGACCAACGGACGCCGCGCTCGCACGGACGCGACGGGACGCCGGAAACGGGCATGGTGTCACCATGAAGCACTTCATTGACCGGCACGTTTTCCAGCAGCGTCGACGCACCGCCTGCGTGGTCGAGGTCGCCGTGCGAAATCACGAGCTTGTCGATGCGCGCAACGCCCCTCGCGATGAGAAACGGCAGCAGCATGCGCTCTGCCGCGTCCCCACCGCCCCGCCAGGACGGCCCGGTATCATAGACGCTTGCAGACCGATGTGTCTGCATTACGACGGCCAGGCCCTGTCCGACATCGAGGAACGTCGTGTCGACGCAGCCGCGCGGCGGAGGAACCGGACCCCACGCCATAAGCGATGGCAGTGCAAGCCAGGCACAGTGGCGTCCGGGCCAGCCCGGCGGCAGTATCGCCCACAGGCAGCACGTGAACACGTACAACCACGCCAACGTTTCGATGGCGGCGATCGCGCCAACGGAATCGGGCGCGAGTGCGATCAGCCATTCGATCCAGGCTACGGTCCGTCCAGCGAGGCGCAACGCACCGTCAACGCCTGCAAACACACCCAGCAGTGTCGCGGGCACGGTAAGTGCGCTGAATACCGGGACGGCGACGAGATTGACGACCGGGGCCGGCAACGCGACGCGGCCAAACTGGATGACGGTGAGCGGAAGCAGACCGAACAACAGTGCCAGCTGCATCACGACGAGTCGGCGCAATGCGGATTCGCGGTTGCGCCTCGCAAGCCACAGCAGCTGGGCCACCGCGGCGAACGACATCCGGAAACCCGGTTGCAGCGTAGCAAGCGGGTCGATCAACACGACGAAGATGCAGGTCGTCGCCAGCACGTGTGGACCGCGCAGCTGCCGGCGCCGCCACGCGAGTAACGTTGCGAGTGTCAGCATCAGGAAAGCCCGTTGCGCAGGAACCGCAAGGCCGGAGACGAGCATGTAAGCGCCGGCGACAAGCAGCGCAATGGCAATCGCGATCTCGTGATTGCTGCCCCGCATCCCGGCCAGCGCCAGCATCAGCATCGCGGCGTAGTAAGCAGCGACGGCCGCAAGCCCGACATGCAGCCCGGAAATGGCCATCAGGTGACTCGTCCCGGTCCGTGCATAGCGCTGCCATTGCTCCGAACTGAGTTCGTGACGCGTGCCCAGCGCGATCGCTATCAGGACGGCCGCGATTTCGCGGTCATCCACGACCTTTGCAATGCGATTCGCGAGGCGTCGCCTGGCCTCGTCGATTGCCGGACCAGCGGCTGCGGACAAGCGCTTGTTGCGGTGTCCGGGAACGATATAACCCGTTGCCACGATGCGCTCGCGAAACAGCCAGGTCTCGTAGTCGAAGCCGCCGGGATTGAGCGATCCCCTCGGCCGGCGGAGACGTAACTCGAGCTGCCAGGTCTCGGCGATTCGCGGGACGACCTCGGGCTCGAACCACGAAACGCTCACGGCACCATCGAACCTCGGATCGTCGATGGCTTGCAGCAGGATTCCGACCGAGGCGCCGTTCTGCCGCGGAAACGCGATGACCTTCGCTCGCGTGAGGATGCTGTCACCCTCGAAGCGGTGATCCAGCCGGGCATCGATGACACGTTGTGCCTCGAGCCAGAACAGGCCGGCGCCGGCAGCGAATACGGCAGCTATCCACCACAAGCGCATTGCGACGAGTACCGCAATACAAATGCAACAGGTGACGAGCGGAAAACTGCTAAGCTGCGGCGCGTACGACCCCGCGAGCAAAGCGAGGCATGCTCGTATCATCAGGACTGGCTGACGGTGCCGCCGGCAGCCTCAATGGAAGCCGAATCCAGAGCCCTATGCCAAGGCGCTTTTTTAGAAAATTCGCCCTGAAACCGCACCAGCTGGCGGACCAGTGGTTCATGGCGCCGTTCCGGCACCTGATCCATGACCAGCGACTCTGGGGCATTCGTCGAAAAACCGTCGTGCCGGCATTCGCGATCGGCTTGTTCGTCATGTGGATGCCGATTCCGGGCCACATGATCATCTCGGCCTTGATCGCGCTGATGCTGCGCGTCAACGTCCCTGTCGCTTTCGTAACGACGCTGTTCAGCAATCCGCTGACGATGCCCCCGATGTACCTGCTCGCATACACGCTCGGCGCGTGGCTGCTGGACGTGCCCATGGTTCCGCTCGACTTCGACATATCCCTGGACTGGGTCATGAATACGTTCGTCGGCATCTGGCAGCCGATGATGCTGGGCTCGGTGCTGCTCGGTGCAACGTCGTCCCTGATCGGGCTGCTGGTGCTCGACTTCCTTTGGCGTTCGTCGATAGCCGACTACAAGGCACGCAAGAAGAGACAGCGACAGCAGTAAGCGACACCCGCGGCTACGACCGTTCGCGCAAGGTGCCGTCTTCGAGCACCAGGACGCGGTCCATGCGCTCGGCAATGGACAGGTCGTGCGTAACGATCACCAGGCTCGTGCGCATTTCTGCGTTGAGTTCGAGCATGAGTCGCAATACCTGCTCGCCATTGCCCGCATCGAGATTACCGGTCGGCTCGTCGGCGAGCACGAGCTGCGGTCTGGTTATCAAGGCGCGCGCGACGGCGGCACGTTGCCGCTCCCCCCCGGACAACTCCCCGGGCTTGTGGGTCAACCGTTCACCGAGCCCCACGCGCGCGAGCAAACCGCGTGCTTTTTCCAGTGCTGAAAGCTTCGGCTCACGGCGAATCAACAGCGGCATCGCCACGTTTTCCTCGGCCGAAAACTCGGGCAGCAGATGATGAAACTGGTAGACGAAACCGAGGTACCGGTTCCGGAGCTCGCCTTTCGATGTCTCGTTTCCGCCGCGCATTCGTTCGCCCTTGATGCGTACCTCTCCCTCGTCGGGATCGTCGAGACCTCCCATGATCTGCAGAAGCGTTGTCTTGCCCGAGCCCGACGCGCCAACTATCGCGACGCGCTCGGCCGGTTTCACCGCCAGGTTGACGCCCCGCAGCACCTCGAGCACCGAATCGCCCTCCGAAAAGCGGCGCACCACGCCGCTGCACTGCAGAACCGGGTCGTTGCCGTCAGTCATACCTCAATGCCTCTGCCGGCGCGGTGCGTGCAGCGACCCACGCCGGGTAAATCGTCGAAACCAGTGCGAGAGCCAGGGCTATCGATGCGATCCGCAAAACATCGGCCATGCGCAGCTCGGACGGCAGATCGCTGATGAAGTAAACGTCCGCCGCAAGAAACTTGATACCGAGGGCCGACTCGAAGAAAGACACGATCGCCTCGAGATTGGTCGCCACGAGGATGCCCGCCGCTACGCCGGCGACGGTCCCCGCGACGCCGATGATCGTGCCCTGTGTCACGAACACGCGCAGTATGCTGCGTGGACTGGCCCCGATTGTCCGCAATATGGCAATGTCCGACTGCTTGTCGCGGACGACCATGACGAGCGTAGACACGATGTTGAACGCCGCGACGGCAATGACCAGTAAAAGAATGACGAACAGGATCGACTTCGTGATCTGGATGGAACGGAAGAAATTGACGTGCCGCCGTGTCCAGTCGCTGACGAGCACGAGAACGCCGTGTTCGCGGGCCACTTCGCGCACGATCTCCGGCGCTGCGTAGATGTCCGTCACAGCGAGGCGCACGCCGCTCGCCAGGCCTTTCTTCCGATACAGGCGCTGCGCGTCCTCGAAGTGTATGAACGCAAGCCGGCGGTCGAATTCGTACATGCCGACGCGATAGATTCCGCCCACAGTGAATCGCTTTGTACGCGGAACGACGCCTGCGGGGGTTACCATGCCCTCCGCCAGCGTCACCGTGACCTTGTCGCCGACACCGACACCGAGTTCCTCTGCCAACTCCACGCCCAGCACGATGCGGAACTTACCGGGCACGAGGTCCGTAAGCTCGCCCGCGCGCATCGTGGTGCCAACACCGGATACCGTTTCCTCGAGCTGCGGGTCGATGCCGCGCAGCTCCGCGCCGCTCAATCGCTCGCCGGACATCAGCAACGCCTGGCCGTCGACATACGGCGCTGCCGCCCGTACGCGCGGATTGTCGGTTGCCTCACTGACAAGACGTTGCCAGTCGGGCAAGCGGCCGTTCACGTCCTCGATGTTTGCGTGCGAGGTCATCGCCAGCAGCCGCTCCTGGAGCTCGCGCTCGAAGCCGTTGACGACCGAAAGAACGACAATGAGCACGGTCACGGCAATCGCTATGCCTCCGATCGAAATCGCCGAAATCAGCGATACGAAACTGTTGCCGCTCCTCGAGCGCACGTAGCGATTGCCGATCCAGTATTCGAAACGTCGCACGGCCGGCTACTCGTAGCGAAGCGCCATGGCCGGGTTGACGTGCGCGGCACGGCGCGCCGGGTAAAGCGTCGCCAGTGATGTGAGCACGAACGCCGCGACGCTGATGACGATGACGTCCGGGACTTCCAGTTCCGACGGAATCTCCGTCACGTAGTAGACGTCGCCCGGCATGATCTGGAAGCCGAGCGTCTGCTCGAGGAACGGCACGATGACCGGCACGTTTATGGCGAGTACGACGCCGAGCACGACACCAATCAGTACTCCGGCCCAGCCGATCATCGCACCTTGCACGAAGAACACGCGCACGACGCCATTGGGTCCCATGCCGAGCGTGCGCAATATTGCAATATCGGTTGTCTTGTCGGTGACCACCATGACGAGGCTGGCGACGATGTTGAACGCGGCAACGCCGATAATGAGCGACAGGATCAGGGACATCATCATCTTCTCGATTCGGATCGCGCGAAAATAGCTGGCGTTCTCGACGGTCCAGTCGCTGGTCTCGATATCGTCACCGAGCGTTGCCTGCAAGGATGCTGCGATCGCCGGCGCGCGCATCACGTCGTCCGATCGAAACCGGATGGCGCTGACGTTGTCACCGATCGACAGGATGGCGGCCGCATCCGATAGATGAACCAGTGCGAGCCTGGCGTCGTGATCCTGCAGCCCTACTTCGAACACGCCCTCTACGACGAAGCGTTCCAGAACCGGTTGGAGCGTGCCATCACCGGCGGGTCGGGGAATCAGTAGCATGACGCCATCGCCGAGGCGCACGCCGAGGTTGAACGCCAGGGCCCGGCCGAGAATGATGCCGTTACCGCCGGCCTGGAGCTCGTCCAGCGATCCTTCGACGAGCCGGACCATGTCGCCCGACAGGGCCTGCTCGGCCGCCGGGTCGATGCCGTGCACGAATACCGCATGCAGGTCGCGTCCCGACTGCACCATGCCTTCGATCCGCACGATCGGCGCGGCGGACACGACGCCCTCCTGCGATCGGACCACTTCAATGAGGTCCTGCCAGTCGGTCGTGACGCCGCTGGCGCCGGACACGTTGCCGTGCGCCGTCATACTGAGCAGCCGCGTGCGTAATTCACCCTCGAAACCGTTCATGACCGACAGAATCACGATCAGTGCCGCGACGCCCAGGGAAATACCGAGCAACGAAATCAGCGTGATGAAGGAGACGAATCGGGTGCGGCGCTTGGCGCGCAAATAGCGCATCCCGACGAACAATTCCACGGGGTTGATCATCGGCTCGCATTAAACCACAAACAGTGTGACGAGCTTCACATTTCCGCACAAAGCCGCAGCGCGCCGGAGCCGCCTTACTGCGTGTTTTCCGCCGGCAAATGCTATAGTCGCTGCACGGCAACCGGGAGAAGCTCGAATGAAACTGCTGCGCACCCTTACACTGATCGCCCTGTCCTGCGGATTCGTTGCGACAGCGGGCGCTGATACGCTGAAAATGGACGGCATGGCGTCGTCGGACATGGAGCGCCCAACGCGCGGCATGACCAAGGGCAGCGTCGAATCCAGGTTCGGCGCCCCGGAGTCCCGCAAAGCGCCTGTCGGCGATCCGCCGATCACGCGCTGGGAGTACAAGGATTTCGTCGTTTTCTTCGAGTACGACCACGTGATTCACGCCGTCGTCCGCCGCTGACGGCAAGCCCGTCTTGAACGCGAAAGCCCGGCCCATGGCCGGGCTTTTTTTTGTAATAATCGCGTGCCGTGCAAATTCCCGACCAGCAACCCGTCCCGGCCCCGGGCAAGCCCCGCGGCTGGGGACGCCTTATTGGCGCCAGTGCCGCGCTAGCCTTTGCGGAGCTCGCGCGGCGCGAGACCGCACCGTTGGTGGTCATCGCCGAAGACCCGCGCCACGCCGACCAGCTCGAAGCGGAGATTCGGTTCTTTGCGGGCTCCGATCTCACCGTGCTGCACTTCGTCGAATGGGAGACCCTGCCGTGGGACAGTTTCTCGCCTCACCAGGACATCATTTCCCAGCGCCTCAGGGTGCTCGCCAGCCTGCCGGCGCTCGAGCAAGGCGTCGCCATCGTCTCCGCGTCGGCGCTGCTGCAGCGACTGCCGCCCGTCGACTATGTCGCCGGGCGATCCCTGCAGCTGTCGACGGGCCAGACGCTGCAACGCGACGGTTTCATTGCAGACTTGAGCGAAGCCGGCTACCTGCGGGTTCCGCAAGTTACCGAGCACGGTGAGTTCGCCGTGCGCGGTTCGCTGATTGACGTATTCCCGATGGGCGCGTCGGAACCCCTGAGGATCGATTTCTTCGATGACGAGATCGAGTCGCTGCGCTGTTTCTCTCCCGAAACCCAGCTGTCCGGTGCCGCCGCAGACGCAATCGACATCCTGCCCGCGCGCGAGGTACCACTCGACGACGACGCCGTGCGGTCCTTTCGTCACCGCTACCGGGAGCGCTTCGAGGGTCAGCCGGGCAAATCGCGTGTCTACCGCGAAGTGTCCGACGGCATCGCGCACGGCGGTATCGAGTATTACCTGCCGCTGTTCTTCGAGTCGACGGCAACATTCTTCGACTACCTGCCAGCCGGCAGCATCGCAATTTTGCCCGAAGGCATCGAGGCGATACTTGCGCAAATGCAGGCGGAGATCGATGAGCGTTTCGAGCTGTGCAGCCTCGATCCGGAACGGCCCATACTGAGCTCCGGGGAGACATTCCTGTCGATCGGTGACGCTGGACGTGCGATCGATCAGTTGCCGACGATTCGTTATTCGGGGCAGTCGTTGCCTGACTCCGGCGACAACGTGAATTTCGACACGCGCCTGCCGCCGGCGATGAAGATCGAAGCGCGTTACGAGGACGCGGCGGCAGCGCTTATGCGGTTCCTGGATGGCCACGACGGACGTGTGCTGTTCACGACGGATTCTCCCGGGCGTCGGGAGCAGGTCCACGACCTGCTATCGGGACGCGGGCTCGACCTGTCGCGTATCGATTCCTGGAGCGAGTTCGTCGCCGGTAACCAGGCCATCGGCGTCGCCGTTGCCCCGATCGAGAGTGGCGTGCTACTGCCTGCCGAGCGACTGGCCGTCATCAGCGAGCAGCAGCTGTTCGGTGAGCGGGTCAAACCCCGCCAGCGCCGCCGCCGCGCAGAGCGCGACCCGGAAACGATCATCCGGCAGCTCAACGATCTCGACGAGGGCTCTGCCGTCGTGCACGCCGAGTATGGCGTGGGCCGATATCGTGGCCTCAAGACGCTGGAGGTCGGCGGCATCGCCGCGGAGTTTCTGCACCTCGAGTACGCCGACGGTGACAAGCTGTACGTCCCGGTTCACGCGCTGGAACTGATCTCGCGGTACACGGGCGCGTCGCCCGAGAATGCGCCGTTGCACAGGCTGGGTAGCGACCAATGGGCCAGGGCCCGTAGACGGGCGATCACGAAGATCCGCGACGTTGCGGCGGAATTGCTCGATGTCTACGCACGCCGTGCGGCGCGGCCCGGGCATCGTTTCCGCTGGCAGGAAGCCGACTATCGCGCGTTCGAAGCCGGCTTTCCTTTCGATCCGACCGAAGACCAGGCCTCGACGATCGCCGATGTTCTGAACGACCTCGCATCGGGCCAGCCGATGGACCGGGTCGTTTGTGGCGACGTCGGCTTCGGCAAGACGGAAGTTGCGCTTCGAGCCACGTTCGCGGCGGTTCACGGCGGTAAACAGGTCGCAATACTCGTACCGACGACGCTGCTCGCGCAGCAGCACGGTCAGAATTTCCGCGATCGCTTCGCCGACTGGCCGGTACGGGTGGAAGTACTCTCGCGATTCCGGTCGGCGCGCGAGGTCAGGGACATCGTCGCCGGATTGCGTGAGGGTAGTGTCGATGTCGTCATCGGCACGCATCGACTCCTGCAGCATACGAAAGACATCAGGGACATCGGCCTCGTCATCATCGACGAGGAACATCGATTCGGTGTGCGCCACAAGGAAGCCATCAAGTCATTGCGAAGCGAAATCGACGTCCTCACGCTGACGGCGACACCGATACCCCGAACGCTCAATATGGCGCTCGGCGGCCTGCGAGAAATGTCCCTGATTACGACGCCTCCTGCGGAGCGTCTCGCGGTCAAGACCTTCGTCAGCGAATGGAACGACGTCGTCATCCGCGAGGCCTGCCTGCGCGAGATCAAGCGCGGCGGCCAGGTGTATTTCATCCATAACCGCGTCGAGGACATCGGGCGCGTCGGACAGCAGCTGGCAAAGCTGGTGCCGGAAGCGTCCATCCGTATCGGCCACGGGCAAATGCCGGAGCGCGAACTCGAACAGGTCATGCTCGATTTCTACCATCGACGATTCAATGTGCTGCTGTGTACGACGATCGTCGAGAGCGGCATTGACGTGCCAACAGCCAATACGATCATCATCAATCGTGCCGATCGCTTCGGCCTCGCGCAGCTGCACCAGTTGCGGGGTCGCGTCGGCCGATCGCATCATCGTGCTTACGCCTACCTGGTGTCGCCGCCGAAAGCGGCGATGACCGCGGACGCCGTCAAACGCCTCGAGGCGATCGATTCTCTCGAGGACCTCGGTTCCGGGTTCACGCTGGCGACCCACGATCTGGAAATACGCGGCGCAGGCGAACTGCTCGGGGACACGCAGAGCGGACAGATCCAGGAAATCGGGTTCTCGTTGTACACGGAACTTCTCGGCCGGGCCGTCGACTCGCTTCGCGCCGGGCATGAGCCCGACCTGGACGCGCCGCTGGATACGGGCGTAGAAATCAACCTGCACGTGCCCGCCTTGTTGCCCGACGATTACGTACCGGACGTTCACCTGCGGCTCATGCTCTACAAGCGTATCTCGGCTGCCGCAGCGGGCGAGGAACTGCGCGACTTGCAGGTCGAGTTGATCGACCGCTTCGGCCTGCTGCCACCGCCCGCGAAAAACCTCATGCGCATTGCCGCAATCAAGAAAGCAGCGGCAGAGCTCGGCGTCGACAAGATTGACGCCGCCGCAGGCGGCGGCTACCTGGTGTTCGGCGCAGAGAGTCGAATTGACCCTGTCGCGCTCGTCCAATTAGTGCAAAATAACAGCCGTACCTATCGCTTACAGGGCTCACACCGGCTGCAATTCACGCAGGCGCTGGATGACCTGGAACAAAGGTTCCGGGCCGTCGAGGAACTGCTTGTGCAGCTGAAGCCCCAGGAGCAGGAATGAGAGCACTTCCGGCAATCGCTTTACTATTGACGCTGGCATCGACCGGCGCAGCACAGATCGAACCACCGGTGGCTGAGGAGCCGGAGGAAGAGGTGCGTCGCTACTCGGTAGAGGTGATCATCTTCTCCT
>JAAUYH010047692.1_pt1 | contig 16856 bp, 13 predicted proteins | sample 7278061 | NCBI WGS metagenome assembly JAAUYH01 (sample SAMN14350203, study PRJNA611818) | marine sediment metagenome | isolation source: surface marine sediment (0.6m) | place: French Polynesia: Moorea | collected 2018-08 | reverse complement strand
GGTAGGTCGGGGTTTGCCAGAAATAATTTACCATAGGAAACTAACTCTGCTGCTTCATCTGCAAGCACTTGATTTCCTGTTTCCTTTGTATAACCACCATTAGTAATAATTTTTCCTTTATAGACAGATCGAAATACTGGAAGTACAGGATTAATTACATCGCGATTAGCTAAGTCTATTTGATTGGGTTCCATTAAATGGATATAAGCCAAATTAAAATTATTTAAAGCATTAATTACATAACTGAAAGTAGCTTTTGGATCGGAATCATACATCCCATAAAAAGTATTACTAGGAGAAAGTTTAATCCCAACGCGATCTCCACCCCAAACTTCGGTAACAGCTTCAACTACTTCTAATAAAAAGCGAGCGCGATTTTCAATTGAACCACCATATCTATCTGTGCGTTGGTTAGAACCATCTTGGAGAAACTGATCGATTAGATAACCGAATGCTCCATGTAATTCAATCCCATCAAAACCCGCTGTCATCGCATTTTTCGCACCTTGGCGAAACTGTTCGACAATTGGAGGGATCTCTTCAGTTTCTAAAGCGCGTGGTACTTCTATATCTACTTTACCTATAGGGGTATGAAGTTGACCCTGAGGAGCAAGTGTGCTAGGAGCAACAGGTAATTCACCATTAAGTAAGGAAGGATGAGCAACTCTACCACTATGCCATAGTTGCAAAAATATTTTTCCACCGCGTTCGTGGACAGCTTGGGTTACTAGTCTCCACCCTTCAATTTGTTCGGGAGAGTAAATTCCAGGACAATTCATGTAACCATTACTCAAGGGGGAAACCATTGTACACTCAGTCACAATCAGCCCTGCTGATGCTCTCTGAGCGTAATAAGTCCCCATTAATTCTGTAGGAATGCTTCCATTGGCTCGCAAGCGAGTCATGGGTGCCATTACCATACGATTTGATAAAGTATAAGAACCTAAATTAACGCGAGAAAAGAGATTATTTTTCAAAGTCATAAAACAATCCAATATATTTTGCAGAGACGCAATATATCAGATTGCATATTACGTCTCTACATTTTTCAATCTTCAACTGTCAAACAACAGCCAACTAACTTAATTAACCATATCAAACAACAGTACTTCTGCATTATCAGCAGTACTTGTTAGCGTAATTTCAGTTTCTTGGGAAATCGCTGCACCGTCACCGGCGTAGAGATTCTGTCCATTGACCAATATAGCTCCTCTTGCTACTTGAACCCATACTAAATGACTATTGTCAATGGTATGACTCACTTCTTCACTATTTTGGAGAGAAGTAACATAAAGATCCAGATTTTGATGAATCTTCACCGAGTTATCTCGTCCTTCACGAGAACCAACTAACCTCAGTTTGCCTTGTTTTTCACTAACGGAAAAGTTTTTCTGTTCGTAACTGGGTTTGAGCCCTTGTGTATCGGGTAAAATCCAAATTTGGAGAAAATGAACTGGGTCAGTTTTAGAGGCGTTAAACTCACTGTGTAAAATACCTGTTCCTGCAGACATCCGTTGAACATCACCCGGACGAATTACAGAACCATTACCAATACTATCCTTATGTTCGAGGCTTCCTTCTAAAACATAGGAAATAATTTCCATGTCGCGGTGGGGATGAGTCCCAAAACCTTTTCCTGGTGTAACTTTATCTTCGTTGATTACTCGCAAAGAACCAAAACCCATATGATTTGGGTCGTAATAATTACCAAAAGAAAAGCTATGCTTGCTATCGAGCCAACCAAAGTTGGCTTTACCTCTTTCACTTGCTGGACGAATAGTAATCATATTTCCCCTCCTTTGAATTTCAGTAACACTTTTGTTGGTGAGGAATAATTTTTTATTATTTATATTATCTATTGTTTTTATATAAAAGACAATATACTAAAAATAAGACATATTGTCTCTAATCTTTCTACAATCATATATTTATTGAGTTATATATTTCTAAGTCATATATAGCGGTTTCCGGTTGAGTACATTACACCTTGTAGAGACGCGACATGTCGCGTCTCTACAGGATGGGAACGTAAAATGTATTTTATTCAAATGAAAACCGCTATATTTCTGAAACTGCATTAAAGGTTTTAATCGCAACTGTTTATTTTTCGAGCCCTATGGATAAATTTGAAAGTATTCGAGCATTCACTCAAGTAGTTGTATCGGGAGGTTTTGCAGCAGCAGCACGGGAAATGGGTGTATCGCGTTCCACAGTAAATAAACTTGTAATTAATCTAGAAAACGAATTGGGAGTTCAATTACTTCAACGCAGTACTCGTCAGGTTAACCCTACCACTACAGGACTTGCTTTCTACGAACGCTGCATCAATATTCTTGCTGAATTAGAATCAGCCGAGTTAGCAGTTTCTCAAATGCAAGAGGAACCTAAGGGAACATTGAAAATTAATGCACCGATGTCTTTTGGTATCTCGCATTTAGCTCCTCTGGTGGCAGATTTTATTACTTTACATCCAGAATTGCAGGTTCAGTTAACCTTAGATGATCGCTTTATCGATCCAATTGCTGAAGGTTTTGATATCACAATCAGAATCAGCGAATTTAAAGAATCAGCAAGTTTAGTTTCCCAGGCGATCGCAACTGTTGAAAGAGTTTTATGCGCATCTCCGGAATATATAGAAAAATATGGAAATCTCGGTTATCCGAAAGAACTTCGCGATCGCTCTTGTTTGCACTATGGGTATTTAGCAACCGGAAATCAATGGAAACTGATTGGTAATGATGGGGAACATACTGTTACTGTAAATGGTTCTCTGTGTTCTAATAATGGAGAAGTTCTCAGAGATGCAGCTGTTAAAGGTCTGGGAATAGCGTTATTGCCGAAATTTATTGTCAAACAAGAATTGCAGCAAAAAAAACTGCAAGTAATTTTATCCGACTATCACCCGCCAGAACTTTGTTTATATGTTGTATACCCCCTAAATCGCCATCTATCCATTAAAATCAAGCTATTTACAGAATTCCTGCAAAAAAGTCTAGACAAAACCATCTGAACAAAATCATACAAATATTAAGAGCGTTAACAAAGTTTTGCTATTTAGCAATTTTTAGTAGTTTGATTCAAAATCGAATTATCAAAAATCGAATTATCAAAAATCGAACTATCCAAAATCAAACTTCAATTGCTCAGCCATTTTTCGTTCTAAGTTTTCTAATAATAAATTTATATTTTTGCCAAGTTCTTTAAAACAAACGGGTGGCGCTATTTCTGGTTCAAAATAAATCAGCTTTATTTGATCCTTGGCAATACCAATCATCAAAACTTCCATTTCAGGATTATAGTGCTCAATAATTCCCAACACTTCCTGAAGTTTATTGTCAACCCGATCGTTTAAATTTTCTACAGCTGCTTGCGGACAATAAACAAAGTGGGGTTTTGGTTGTAAATCAACTCCAATCGTACCCTTGCTATTACCATTTTCCAACCATAAACCCCAAGTTAACGCCGCCAATTCTTGTTGATGATTTTTTACAAATCTATCCAACTGATAACGCCACTGATTCTCTGGAGAATCAGCTTGGATACTACTAAACATTATTCTTATTAACTTATTGTCTTAATAAGATCATCTCATGTTAACGGCTAAAGGTGCAAAATAAAAATATATTAATGGGTAATGGGTAATTGGTAATTGGTAATGGGTAATTGGTATACGCCCGCGCCTAACGGCGATAGCACTGCGTGCCGCCGCAAGCGGCATATGGTAATTGGTAATTGGTAATGGGTAATAAACAAAATATTACGTGTGAAATAAGATGCTAATAAGAGGTAAGAAAGCTAAAACAAATCTATCCCAAGAAATTTCCTTAAATTGTGAGTAGTTTTCTGGTGGTTTTAAAAGGGCTTCTATTCTTTGCTCCAAGCGATCCGTACCGGTAGAATCGAGGGCAGCACAGCAAATATCAGTGGAAATAGGTTGACTGCTAACTACTAACAACAATGATTCTGCTAGTAATAGAGGGTCTACCCGCAATGCTGCACGGGCGTCGGCGCGGAGTTCTCGCAAAATTAGTAATTCTTGCCACAAAGCTTCAGTATTTGGTAACCAATCAGTGCAAGTACGAACCCAACCCAACCAAAAAAACCAAAATGTATCCCGGTGATAGTAATGTCCTTCTTCATGGGCTAAAACCGTATCTAATTGTTCAGGAGAAAGACTTTGGATTAATCCTTCACTGACAACTAATTCTGGCTTCCAAAAACCTATTTGACCCGCAAATAATGCATCTACCTCAAGTAATCTAGCTTTTTTACCCGCTAAATTAATTAAACGATTATTACGGGCGGACTGGACGGATTGCCATCCTTGCCATCCCAACTTAATACACAAATAAGCAAAAAACACAAGGGCATGTAAAGCTAAGACATAACCCAACCAACCCGTTTGTATTCCCCCCATTTTGCCTTCAGGACCCATGCAGACTAAGGCAAATACGGTCATAAAAATCAGTAAAGGAGGGAAAAGGAATAAAAACAAAGTTTTTTGCCAAGCTTCGTACCAATCACCTTCAATGTGCTTGTAGGATTGTCGAATCTTCCAAGCACAAATAACAGCGACCGAAATCATCAGTAGATGCATTATTCTTCCTCCCTGGCTTTCCTTGCAGCTTTTATACGTTGAGCAATGGCTTGTATTTTTTCAGAAGCTGATTCATCTAAACTATCTGCAAAAGCAGCAATTACATCAGGGTTACCTACTGCGAGGAATTGTTGTAACTGCTCGTGGGCTTTTATAACTTGAGCTTGTTTCTTTGTCAGCAATGATTGCCAATAATAAGCTCTTCCCTGCTTGTCGCAAGCCAACCAACCTTTATCAGTCAGACGACGCAGCACTGTAGTTACTGACGTGTAAGCCAATTCGCGGTTCGGATCTGCCAGAATTCGATCATGCACGTCTTTGACTGTAACAGAACCTAGTTCCCAAACAATATTTAAAATTTCTGCTTCTAGCGGTCCTAAAGATAGTTGTTTGGGGCGATATTCAGGTAAAGGTGCCATATCGATTTTAGTTTTAAGGTGTGTAAACGGATTGGAATTAAAGTTAGTGAGTTAGGATTAATGAATTAAGAATTACTAATTCAGATTGACTTGAGAAATATTTAAATATCGAGCAAAGCGCTCAAATAAATCAGTATTTCTAATATCTGACTCATAATAGAGCTAATAAGACAATATATAATTCAAGTCTATTATACGATTACAAATTATTTGTAAATCCTTGCTGGCGAGTACTTATAAGCAGGTAACTGTTGACCCACGCTTAGTTTACTTAACATTGCAAAAATCACTTATTTAATTTGAACTTTTAACTGAACTGTTAACTATTAGACACCAACTGTTCTGTTTTGTGACATCAAATCGGTAGAATGTGACACAGCTACTTCTGTTTCAGGTTTATCCAAGTTGTGAAGCTATTTGTTTATCATACTCCCGAATTGACTCCTGTAGATTCATTGCCAGAGTGTGCGATCGCAGTTGATGTATTGCGTGCAACAACCACGATGGCTACAGCATTAGCTGCAGGTGGCGAAGCAGTTCAGGTATTCAGCGATATCGATTTACTAAAAAAAGAAAGCTCGGCTTGGGAAAAGGAAAAGCGTTTGCTGATTGGGGAACGTGGAGGTGCAAAGCTTCCAGGTTTTGATTTGGGCAATTCTCCTTTGGAATGTACGCCAGAGCGTGTCGAGGGAAAGCGGATATTTATTAGTACCACTAACGGTACCCGCGCCTTGCAAAGAATCGAAAAAGCCAAAGTTGTATTAGCTGCAGCTATGGTTAATCGTGCTACCGTAGTCCAATATCTTTTAGACAAACAACCAGAAACTGTTTGGTTGGTTGGTTCTGGTTGGGAAGGTAGTTTTTCTTTGGAAGATACTGTTTGTGCTGGCGCTATCGCTCATGGTGTGATTCAAAAAAGCAAAATTACAGCCGACGAAGTCGCTGGAAACGACGAGCTTATTAGTGCGATCGCTCTTTATTGCCAATGGCAAGATAACTTACTCGAACTGTTCCACCATGCTAGTCATGGCAAACGTTTATTACGCATGGAAGGTTACGATGATTTAAAATATTGTTCTGATATGGACACTTTAGATGTTTTACCTATCCAGCATGAAGCTGGTGTTTTGAAACTTAATAGTTAATTCTTTTTTTATCATTTTGATTTCTGTCATTTTGATTATTTTAGCTAAAAACATTTTTTTTCATCCCGTTTTTAGCATGTTTTAAATTTTGCCGCAGGTTATCTAAGATGGTCTGCGGCAAAACTATTTTGTTGAATATTCCAGATTGGAAATTAGGAATTAAGAGATGGGATTGGCAAGTAGTTTTGACCTAATGGTAGTTTTGACCTAATGCTACGAAGCAAATTACTCAAAAATATTTCGAACAATCAGCAAAATAAAAAATAAATTTAATACTAGATTGTAAATAGATATTAAGCATAAATACTCGCAAAAAAATATACTTGCTATTGCCTCTAATTAATTCCCTGTTAGGAACCCAGAAACTCTTCAAGTATATTTAATCTGCAAAATCCGAATGTCGATAAAGATAATTAATTTACCCACTCCTATTCACCTAAATCGAATAGTACCTTTACCCCATCATTAAATTGGACATTTAATCCATCATTTCCGATGATAAATTTTTCTGCCGGTTCCAAGCTAACATCTTCTTCACGTGAAGACAAAGACTGATTTAAGTTGGATAAATCTTTTCTCGGTCTTTGTTCGTTGCTAAAGAATTTTGTGAAATCTTCCTCTGCAGTTACAGTATCGATTCCGGTTAAAGAATCTCCAGATAAGGTATATCTACCAGAACTAGTATTAGCTTCTCGCGTAGAATCCGCAAGCACTGGCTTACTAAAACCTAAAATAACCGCTAATACCCCAAAAACAGCAACCAATATAGCGTTCATATTTATTTCCCAAATTCTTTCTATTTCCAAAGTTTCTCGGAAATACTAAATGTTGCAAGGCACACAAATTAGCGTTTACTTGCCTATATTATATTCTGACATTCAAACCGACTTGTATTTTTCAACACTTAAAATATCATCTAATCTTAACATTACAAATAAAATATACAATCAAAAATGTATATTTTATTGGTTTTAAGTTTTTTGAATTGCTAAATTTTGAAGTTCTAAGTTTTTAATTCCCAAGTTTTGAAATCCTAAGTTTTGAAGTCCTAAGTTTTGAAGTCCTAAGCCTTGAATTACAAATTCTTGTACTAAACCTTCAACGCCGTTGATTTTTGGAGCCCTCGGACATTTTAACGATTATTGTATTCCTCAAATTTCGAGGTATCAAAACGCGATTGATTGAGTGAATTACTCCATTTGTAGCTGGAATATCTGCATGGGTAATACTACTATCATTCAATATAATTCTTTCTGGAGTAACACGAATCGCAACACTTCCACCAAGTGTGTTTAATTTACCTGTTGTCAACTCTTTTGCGGCAAGTTCGCCTTTAACTATATGATATCGTAACAACTTATGTAACAAATACTTGTTTTCTGACTTAAGTAAAAAATCCATTGCACCTGCTGGTAAAGACTGATTGAAAGCATCATTGGTGGGCGCGAATATGGTGAAGAAATCCTCAATCAGGGTATCCGTTAATCCTGCTGTCTCAATTGCTCGAGCAAAAAGATTCAATGAGTTACTAGCAGCACTAACCTCCAAGAGATTACCACTACTAGAAGACTTTTCCAGAATTTTTGCAGGTGGATTGTTAGAGGGAACTGGGCGCGGGATGTCATCATGAATATCTGACGTAGGCTGAGATGGTTGAATATCTTCTGGTAGAGATAAGTCTGGAGACTCTTGCGGAATCTCAGGAATATTTTCTGGTGTTTGGGGAATAGAAGGTGAAGTTGTTGGTGTCGGAATAGGAACAGGTAGCTGACCATCATTCTCACCGCTTTGTATCGGCGTGCTGACTGGTTGCTTTAGTGTGTCAGGGATGGAGAACGAAGGTAAAGTTTCCGAAATCACTCTAGGAAATCCTTCAGCGGTGAAACTTGCTTTTACAGGAGTAGGAAGAAAAACAAGAAAAACCAAAATTCCAACTGGGAAAGAAATACTTTTACTCAATCTAAGCTTTTGCTCTATTCCAGGATTTATATCCACCACCTTGATGTGCGACCTAAGGCTAAAAAGCGATTCATCATCCTTTAAAAACATAAATTTATACATTAAAATTTGTTAGCTCCATTCACAGTTTGCAATTAATTATATTTTTCAAGATAAAAAGCTTGTAATTTAAATTTTTAAGTGATATTATTTGCGAGGCAAAATATTTATTACAGTTCAAACTAATAAAAAGCGGACATTTTGTCCGCAAACAGTTAAATAATTTAATTTCGATGAAATTAATTAAGATAGTATAATTTTCTACAAAATCCTAATTAATCCAAAAAATGATGCAATTAGCTTTCCGAAAAAGTCATAACTTTAGGATCGGAATGAGTTTATCAAACTAAAGCAATTTGTCCAACTAAAGCGCAAACTAAAACAAAAATACTAGAAGCATGCTCAACTTTGTTCTGCTTCTATATACCACCTTAATTGAATATTTTTCAGACTCAAACAGTTTGAGAAGGACAATTTATATTCCCAGTTAGTGAAATAAAATATTTTATCCCCTTAGTACTTAGCTTTGGATGCTACATGGAATAATGATTTAGTGTTACCTCTCAAACTTTGATGTTCTACCAAATGAATTTTAGGTTCCAGTTCTGGCATAATTTGATTTTTGCCGTTCCAATTGGTAGTTTTCCTTAAGTAGTCGAATGTAAGTCCGATATGGTATGTAGTCTACCGGCTCGTAACCATTGTAACGAAGCATCAATACACAAGCCCATGAATACTTTCCGGCAATAATTGCTTTTAGCACCTCTTCCACTTGTTTTTGATTCATTTTCTTTTGTGACTCTGCATGACAGATTAGGAATATCGATGATTTTGGGGAACACTTGATTAATCTATAAGTTAAAGTTTATATATTTATTGCAAGTCTACTACGCTTCATTTTCAAAAATTCACAATAACTTTACATTTTTTTATCTCTTGAAATGACATTGTTACTATCCCCTGTAATATCGTCAAGAGAAATAACTGAATTTGAATTTTTAAGACTTTTTTATATTTCCATCTATAAGTTTTATAAGTGTAAAATTAAAACATTAAATAACTTATTTGGGAATACTATATTCTTGAAATAAAGATATCTTTACCTAAGTAAAATGTGTTTTTTTTGATAAAAAATGAGGTAATTTAGTAAATACCTCGCAATTTTATTTTCTTCAGTTTTATCAACCAATATCCATTAATGAATGCGAAAATACTAATTATTTAAAAACTAGTTTTTAAATAATTAGTATTTTTTCTCTCATAACTTAGATTTGGATATTTAGCATTGATCTCAATCACAAATTCACTACCTTCTCCAAGGCGTGAGTTGCATTTAAGTTTTCCTCGATATTTATTGACTATGATTTCCTGACATATAGATAATCCCAACCCTTTACTTTTTGAGGCTGATTTGGTTGTAAACAATGGTTCAAAAATCTGCCTTTGAATGTGTGGAAGAATACCTTGACCGTTATCAGTAATCTTGATAATTACTTTACTCTTCCTAAAACTTTTTCCTCCTGATGTTTGAGTGGGATCCCTTTCAACTAGTGACAGATGATTGGCGATCGAACTAGTATTTACCCAAATCGTGGGAATGAAAGAATAATCCTGCTCCATCCTTTCTTCTAAACTATCAATTGCATTCGCAATAATATTAATTAAAACTTGGGCGATTTCTCCACAATGACCTTCAACAGGTGGTATATCACCAAATTCTTTAATTACCTGAATTCCAGATCGTGTTGGCTGTTCCTTCAGTCGATATTGTAAAAGTTGAAGAGTTCGATCTATCTCTTGATGGATGTCTATTTTTTCTATTTGCTCTTGATTGTTAATAAATATTTGCAAATTCTCAACAATATCTTTGATGCGTTCGGAACCCGCTCCCATTGACCATAACAAATTAGGAAAGTCAGTTTTTACCGATTCCAGGTTCAAGTATTGAATATTTGAAGTGCTAAAATGTTGAACTCGATCTGGATGACTTTGGTTATTTTCCAAAAATTCAATTAAATCCTGTGCGTATTGACTTGCAGATTCGAGAGATTTGTAGATAAAACCTGCAGGTTTATGAATCTCTGAGAGCATATCGATCGTTATTTGACCGAGATTACTCATTTTTTGGCTTTCTAAGAGTTGTTCCTGTAACTTTGATATTTTCTCTAAATTTGTTTGCAGTTGCTGTGAGTGATAATTTAACTTGGTTTCAAGGGATTTGCGAACTGTGGTTTCTCTTTTTACTTGAGCGATTTGCTCCTGTTGTCGGATGGCGATCGCAATTAACTTCGTGAGTTGCTTGAGAGTATCAATTTCCCAATTTTCCCATTCACGATAGTGATCGTATTGTTGAACTGCAAGCATTCCCCAACAATAATGGGAAACTTTGTGGGATGAGGAATATTCTCCCGGTGAGTAATCTGTATGTAAGAGAGATAAAGCTCCGACTTGACCGATTGCAAATTGCTGTTGATGGGAGGTCAAAGATAAAGCTTGAATTTGGTCGCTGGGTACTAGGATTGGAGCTAATAATTCTGTACGAGAGCGATCGCTATCAGAACGATCGTGTAGAGTTTCGTTCTTGACAAAAAAATTACCCTGCTGCTGTGGATCTACAGGTTGCAGATTTATATATTTCCGGATTACTTGCTGTTTAGGAATAGAAGCTTCATCTCCCACACAATCAGAAGTGTAAGTCGGTATATGACAGCTTTTAAGTGAAGACAAACTATTTGCGAGGGATTCAAAAGCTACACTATTGCTACCATCAGCCTGAGGGCGATAAATAACAGTTTTATCTACTTGCAAACAATGCTGTAACTCTTCAACAGCAAATTCTAAAATCTTCTCTAGGGAATTACCAGCAATAATTTGTGTTTGTAGTTCCCGGAAAAATTTTTCTCGCTTAGTTTGTTGTTTTTTGGCTAATTTTGCAGATACTTCCTTGGTAATATCTTTGTAAGTACCTACTAATACTACAGGCTTCTCACCTGGATCCCGTTCGTGAATTTGAGCAGTAGCCAAAATCCATTTCCATTGACCAAATTTTGTCAGTATTCTCAACTTAACTTTGTAGATTGGAATACGTTTTCCTAAATAATCTTGCAGTACCTTACTGGCTCTTGGTAGATCCTGGGGGTGTATAAGTTGCTTCCAAAATTTATCCAGATTGGTAAGCTCTTCAATGTCATAACCTAAAATCTGCTGACATTCAGAGTCGCACTCAATTTGATTGGTTGTAAGATTCCATTTCCAGAATCCTAAACCGTTAGCCGATAAAAATGCTTGTAAAGCTGTTTGCCATTCTTGGGACATTGCTACAAATATATATGCTAGTTGTAGGTGCTCTTGATCGTATGCAACAGGATGTTCTAAGAAATAAGGCTGGATTCCAACTTACTTGTTATTTGTTTGTAATTGATAGTTATGTGGAGTAAGTCTTTTTACAGAACCATCAACAGCACTTAGTCTTTCTTGATATCCTGTAGCTAACACTGTTTTAATACCGAGCCATGTGCTAACAAGGTGTTAACAGAGGGTTTTGATAAGGTCCAAATTTAATAGGCAACTTCTCTATAATGTGAATCGAATTTACCCAAAGGTAAATGCTACAATGTGACTTTTTTTTGTGATTTTATTGGGTAATGTAACAAAAATAAGCTACATTTTTATAGTGCTTTTTTTTAGTTCTTTAGAACCAGTAGTATATAAAAATACTTTTACATGACAAACAAAAACGTAAAAATAATTAGAATACAATTGACAAAATCCATTAAATGCAGGTATTTCAGCAAAATTAATGAAAGTCAATAATGTTTTTGTAGCATCTTTCTTATTAGCTAGCTATTATCAACATGATTGAGGCTACAGTGGACTCATTGTCACACAAATAAATCTTATAAAGCAACATCTTTGAAATAAACTTGAAATCAAAAGTAAAAATAGTTACTAATGACTCTAGATGAAGTTCTACTATTATTAAAAGCAAATCTTCCCAATTCTTTAAGTTCTTTGCAAGAAATGATTTTACGTTCTTCTTGGCAAGGAAAAACTTATACTAACATTGCTGCGGAAGCTCATTATGGAGAAGAAAGAGTTAGAAAAGTAGCTTCAAATTTATGGCAATTACTCAGCGATTTATATCAAGAACAAATTAATAAATCAAATTTTCGTCAGGTATTAGAAGTCCGAAGACTAAATAAAACAGAACAAAAAATTATTCATGACTTAAATCAAATCGCAATTAATACATCTTTAGAATATCCTAGTGGTCCTGTATCTGTTAATTCTAGGTTTTATATTTCACATCCAGTAATTGAAGAAACAGTAAAAGCCCAAATTTCTAAACCAGGAAGTGCGATTTATATTCATGGTCCGAGAAAAATAGGCAAAAGTTCTCTGTTGCTAAGAATTATTGACCACGGGAAAAGTTGTAATTTGCGGGTAGTTACTATAGATTTTCAGCAAGCAGAGCGATCGTTATTTACTAACTTAGATAAATTTTTGCGTTGGTTTTGTGCTAACGTGAGTCGGGAATTAGATCTAGAACCAAGAATGAACCAGTATTGGGATGAAGAGATGGGTAGCAAAATTAGTTGCTCGCTCTATTTCAAATCCTATTTACTTGCTTCAAGTGATAAACCCCTTCTCTTGATACTAAATGAAATAGATTGGTTATTAGAATATCCAGAAATAGCTGGAGACTTTCTTCCATTATTGCGTTCTTGGTACGAACAAAGTAGGTATATAGAAGTATGGCAAAGATTGCGTTTGATTTTGGTAGGTTCATCACAAATACTTTTATCACCGAAATCAAGTCAATCTCAATTTAATATTGGTTTTACGCTGAAATTACCAGCTTTAAGTGCCGAACAGATTGAGAATTTAGCAAAAATTCATGGATTTAGCTGGATAAATAATTCTCACGTCCAAAGTTTAATGTTAATGCTGGGAGGGCATCCTTTTTTAATAAGATTAGCTTTCTATCATCTGATAAAAATGGGTGGAGCAGAAGAAGATTTAGAAAATATTTTACAGAAAGCACCTACAGAAGAAGGAATTTATCAGCAATACCTGCAGCAGTATTTACTAGCTTTGAGAGAAGAACCAGAACTAGAAACTGCCTTTTTTCAGATAGTTGCAAATAACACAGGTACATATATAGATCCGATAATAGCTCAAAAGCTTCAAAGTATGGGGTTAATAAATTTATCTGGTTATCACGCTTACCCGGCTTGCAAACTATATCGTTTGTATTTTCGTAGAAAGCTCCAACTACCAGAAAAGCTAGAAGATTTAAGATTCAAACAATTAGAGACAGAAAATCAGGGATTAAGATTTCTCTCTAATATCGATGAACTTACTCAACTAGCAAATCGACAGTACTTTGATAACTATTTGTATACGGAATGGCAGAATTGTATCGAGGAAGAAATAAAAAATAATACTTGTGCCACTAATTCTGCGAATATTTCTCTAGTGTTATGTGATGTAGACTATTTTGATGCTTATAACCGTACTTATGGCAAATTAGCTGGTGATGATTGTTTAAAACAAGTTGCTAACGCTATTCGTTACTGTGTAAAACATCCACTAGCGAGTAATAACTTTCTTTATGGTGGTATGAGTTATATCAATCATGTTTCAACTGAAAACTTTCAGAGTGAGAGCTTTGAGTTTGATAAATTTGAAGCTGAGAAGTTGCAAACTAATGATTCTTCAACTCACGATTTTGAGATTTCTGGAAAAATTACTGATAAACCAATACTTGTCGCACGTTACTCTGGAGAAAAATTTGCTATTCTCTCTAGAATTGAATCTGAAACTGCTGTATACATCGGTGAGTACGTAAGAAAAACTATCAAAAAATTAGCAATTCCTTGTGATTATCCAAGTATTGATGAATTACCTGCAAATGTTTTGACTGTGAGTGTGGGAATTGCAAGTATGATACCGAATGCTAAGGCAGAACCAAAGGATTTAATTCATAAAGCAGAAACAGCATTAAAAAAAGCCAAGAAACAAGGTCGAAACCAGGTTATCCTTGGTTAGTCAGTTAACTGTTAGCTGTTATGAGCGTTTATTACTCATTACTCATTAATGATTTATTTTTTTCTTCGTAAGCACTGTTAAGATTATTTTGTGTCATCTCCCATGCTTGGGGAAATGTTTCACGGGTATGAACTTTTAAGGCAGCTTCATAACACTTAATAGCAGCACTGATATTTTCTAATCTATTTCCCTCAATTCTTTCACATAAAGCATTACCTAAATTGTTTTGCGTCATTGCCCATTCTTGGGGAAAGACTTCGCTATTATATATTTGCAAAGCTTTTTTATAACATTCAATAGCCATTTCAATATTTTTGCTTACATCTTCAGTGGCTCTTTCAGCATAAGCATTTCCTAGATTGTACTGTGTTGCCGCCCATTCTTCTGGAAAAGCTGTTGGTTTTAAGAGTTCAACTCCCACCTCGTAACCCGCGATCGCAATTTCTAAATTATTAGCGCGATCGCCTGATGTCCAGTCTTGCAGTAAACTGCTCAAAGCGCTAATCAAAATACCAATATCTTCGGCTTCTTCCGGTTCAACTTCCCCAATTGTCTTACTAGACCAATCTTGCACAACTTCAATAAAACGCTTATCTAACAATTTTGCGTTCTTCTGCAGTAGAGGATAAATAATCTCTGGATCGCCCTCACTTTCTTCTGTTGCGAGTAGAAGTTGTATTAATAGATCTATTTGGGAATTGATAGTAGGTACAGATTCTAATTGCATTAAATCAGCCAGATGAGATCCAATGGTATTCAAAAAAGCTGCTGAATTTTCATCTCCCTCCTCTGCAAAACCTTCAGCAACCTGTCTCATAGTATTTAAGAATCCATCATCAATTAATTCTGGATTTGCATCTAGAACCTCTGCTTCTTTTCCAGGGGGACAAGCTAGAAGTTTATTAATTAAATCAAGATAAGCTTGAGGGCGTTTTTCATCCATTGCGTATAACACTTTAGTATAATGAGCAATTTAAATACAGAGTCAAAGTCATAAAAAAAAGATAAGGTCACAGAGATTCTGTGAAATTTCTTAATTTGCTCGACTTGCATTCCGCTCTTTTAGCTAACTGTTATAAACAATTTTTTTCAAGTCGCAAATGCTACAAAGAATGAGTGAAGGCATAAATCAGATCCATGCTGGAATGATTAGTATCATGTCTGTGAATTAACTCGATAATAATTTGCTGTGTAGTTTATTATCATAGGTATATGCTTTAAATTAGTGTGAATTACTATCGGTTCGCAAACAAGAACACTTCATCAAAAGTTCCTTTGCTTTTTCTTCTGCATCGGGATTACAAATATTTACTGACGTCGGACGAATAACTCCATTAAATAAGTCTTCTAAACCATAGGGTGTAAAAAACTGCCATTCACCTTTTTGATTTATTTTTACACCTACAGCAGCAGTAGTATGTAACCAATTCATGATTCCATCTTCAGTGCTAGTGAAAACTTTTAGACCAGGACGCCAATTACCAAAGCTCGCTTGGTTTTTTACGTCAAATAAATGTTGGGGAAATTGTTCTGTGAGTCTTGCTTTCGCTGCTAATTCTTGATTTCTATCTCCTGTTACATCAAAAAATGCAATATCAAAATCTTTAATAAATAGCTTACATTCCTCACCAAAAAGAGAACGCCAAACTGTATTTCGTATTGCACCCCCCGCTAACCACCAATCTGGAAGGTTGATTTTAGCGATCGCAGGAAGTACTTCAGGAATGGGTGAGTTAGCTAAAATTTCTTGCAAGCGATGATTGTTTGTCATATAGTTTTGCAATTTGAATGATCGCAAAAATACTCTGGCTTTTTCGCTCGCCAGAGCATTTGGATTAAAGCAAATAATTTAAGAATTTGCAGTTATTATTACTGACTATCTGACTATCAACTATAGATTTCGCAGATATTGATTCGGAATTAACACAGATAAAATATAAAAACCTTGAATAATTTGGGCAGTAATTAAAATTAAATACACACCCGCTTATTCAAACCTAATCAAATCGACCTAAAGTTTTGGCTTTTCTTGACTAAATTTCATCCCGATAGTTTTGGATTTACTACTATTTACAGCTGAAGATGTCATCAAATATTCCATTACTTCTTCAGTAAAAGGAATGCGCAAATGGAAAGTACCATTTGGTTTTACCTTAATTGAATGACCACCAATAGTTACTGTCGCACCAGGTTCAGTCGCACCGTGGATGATTAATTCAGCATCAGCTTCAAACCAGAAATCTTGGTCAGGAGAACTCAAAATATTAGTTATTTCCGAACGACCCAAAGACAACCAACGCTTATCGTTGCTGAGATAACCAATTTCTACCATATAATGGCGATCGCCTTTCGGGATTGCAACATAACGGTGATTAATACTTAATTCACATTCATACTGTTGTATCAACTGGGGTGTTTGATAACTGAGATCTACATCAGTCACGTCATACAAACGCAGTATCAATTGTGAATCGGTTTGCTGTTGCAATTGTTCTTTATCTGTAGTGGATATTTTCCAAGCAGTGTAAGCCCATCTTGGAGTCCTGGAAATTAAAATAATCCCAGTTTCAAATTCATTATCAGGAAGTTTATTGTTCACCGCATCGTTACTCCATATTCCACTAATGAATGTGGCTCCTGCACCTG
>JAAUYH010166219.1_pt1 | contig 16857 bp, 15 predicted proteins | sample 7278061 | NCBI WGS metagenome assembly JAAUYH01 (sample SAMN14350203, study PRJNA611818) | marine sediment metagenome | isolation source: surface marine sediment (0.6m) | place: French Polynesia: Moorea | collected 2018-08 | reverse complement strand
GACTTATGATTCTGTAACTCGCTTTTTATTACCCCTACTGGGTATAGATAATGCTCGTTTGAGTGCATTGCGCATTATGGTTATTGGATTGATTCTTATGGTATTAGTAATGTGGCGGCCTCAAGGTATTTTAGGTAAAAAAGAAGAACTTACTTTAGGCAAGTAAAGATTAAATAATCACCGATCGCTAATCACAAACCACCAATGACAGATGACAAAAAATATTTTACTTTCAGCGAAAGGATTATCTAAAAGTTTTGGCGGCATCAAAGCCGTTAATAATGCGACAATTGAGTTAAAATCTGGCAGTATTACCGGTTTGATCGGCCCTAACGGTGCGGGAAAAACAACATTATTTAATTTACTGGCTAATTTTTATACTCCAGATCGAGGAGAAGTAATTTTTGCTAGCAAACCAATTCACCAACTCCCCACCCATAAAATAGCTCGTCAAGGAATGGTGAGAACTTTTCAAGTCGCGCGGGTTTTATCTCGACTTTCAGTGCTTGAAAATATGTTATTGGCACCGCAAAAACAAACTGGAGAAAACATTATTAAAGTCTGGTTGGATCGCAAAACAATTAAAAAAGAAGAAAAATTAAATCGCGAAAAAGCAATGTCAATTCTCGAGTCTGTAGGATTGGACAGCAAAGCTAAAGATTATGCTGGAGCATTATCGGGAGGACAGCGTAAACTCCTAGAAATCGCCAGAACTTTAATGAGCGATCCTAAGTTAATTTTACTAGATGAGCCTGCTGCTGGAGTTAATCCGACCCTGATCAATCAGATTTGCGACCATATTGTTAATTGGAATAAAGCTGGGATTTCTTTTTTAATTATCGAACACAATATGGATGTAATTATGTCTTTGTGCGATCGCATTTGGGTTTTGGCTGAAGGTAGCAACCTCGCTGATGGGACTCCTGAAGAAATTCAAAATAATCCTCATGTTTTAGAAGCTTATTTGGGTCAGTAATTTTACTTGTTTTCAATTTAATCTTAGTGCGATCTCTTAATTTTAAACTCTCAAATAAGCTCTTTAATCGAATTCAAAATGGTTGTTGACTCCGTATTTTCCTATTTTAAAATTGTATTTTTTCGAGCGAATCATCGATTTTTTACTTGAATATCCGTTGATTAGCGGATAAATACTTTATTAACTAGGAAGTATAATTAGGCTAGCCGAGATCTGACCTTGTTTGTTAATACATTTAAGTAAAATCTTTAGTTAAATAATTAGTTGGTTGAAGATGCTTGCCGAACAAAATCCATCGAATATGACAAAAGATTCCACCAAAGTCTTGTTAGAGCATTTACAAGATGCTGGAATTTTGACTTTAGGGCAAATTCAAGTAGCCAGACAAGATCGCAAATATTTAAATTATTTAGATTTAGAAGAAGCATTAGTCTTGCGAGGTTGGCTCTCGTCTCAAACTGTTTCTTTTTTTCAAAAGAAATGGACTGAAGAACTCAATCAAAAAATCAAAAAACCTCTAGGTTACTATCTTACAGAATCTGGATTGTTGAACGAACAAGAGGTTGAAGAAATCCTTGAAGAACAAAAAAAACCAAACAACTCTTTAAGGTTTGGAGAAATCGCAGTAAAAAAAGGATTAATTAAACAGAAAACTGTAGATTTTTTTATTAAAAATCTGTTCGTCAAAGCAGCTAAAATTACTAAAACAACCACAATATTTAATAATACTGCTTGCGATATTATCAAAAAATATTTACGGGGCAGAACTAATTTTGAAGGGGCAAAATTGAATAAAATCAAGCTCGAAAATGCTAGCTTAAAAGGAGTTAACCTCAAAAAATCTGAAATTATTGGTGCAAATTTGAGAAAAATAAATTTAGCTAAAGCAGTATTAAACGAAGCTAATTTAAGTAACACCAATTTTGAAAAAGCTTATTTAAGAAAAGCTCAATTTAGATCCGCTTGTTTGCAAAGAGCAAATCTCAAAGAAGCCGATCTCAAAGAAGCCGATCTCAAAGAAGCCGATCTCAAAGAAGCAAATTTAGAAAATGCTTATATGATTAAGGCAAGTTGTCAAGGTGCAGATTTTACGGGAGCTTATTTAAAAGGAGCTTTTCTCTACGGTGCTTTTTACGATCGCCATACTGTTTTTTCCCAAGATTTCGATCCAGTTAAAGCGGGAATGATTTTAGAATAATTGGCGATCGCATTTAAACTTGTGCGACTAAAACAAAAGGTTGCACGATTAAAGCACTAAATTTTTTATTCGGTTCGACATTCCAAGCCCCGAGTTGTTCTGAAGAAGGTTTTTGAATTAATCCTTCAGCGATCCAATGTTGCACGATATTGACTCGATCGCTGGCGATCGCAACTCCGACATCAACTAAATTTAGAGATTCGTTAACTACAATTAAAGCATCTCTTTGCGCGTGAGGCACTAAGTCGCTCCATTCAATATCGGCTAATTCCTCTGCTAATTGGCTTTTGATATCTTGCATTTTTTCAATTATGGTTGATAATTTGCTTTAGTATATCTATTTTTAAATTTATGACCGTAATTTTAACTAACGATGACGGTATCGACGCTCCCGGTATTCGCTCTTTGCAACAAGCCATTAACGGTAAAGGTATTGTCGTCGCTCCTAACAAACAATATTCCGGTTGCGGCCATCAAGTCACTACCCATAAACCGATCCAAGTAGATCGTCGCGGCGATCGCGAGTATTCTGTAGACGGTACTCCGGCCGATTGCACCAGGATAGCATTAACAAAATTACATGAAAATGTCAAGTGGGTGTTGTCGGGAATTAACGCTGGAGGGAATTTAGGGGTAGATGTTTATATTTCGGGTACGGTTGCAGCAGTCAGAGAGGCCGCTATCTTAGGAATACCGGGAATAGCTATTTCTCATTGGATTAGAAAACCTTTGGTTATAGATTGGGAAGTGGCGGCTAATTGGACGGCTAAAGTCTTGGATAAATTGTGGGATACCCCTTTAGCCCCGAATAGTTTTTGGAATGTCAACTTGCCCCATCTTGCTCCCGGATCGCCAGAACCAGCAATAATATTTTGTCAAACTAGCATCCATCCCCTAGCGGTAGATTATAAAGTGGATGGGGATTCCTATCACTATCAAGGAGAATATGCCAAACGCGATCGCGTTCCCGGGACTGATGTAGATGTTTGTTTTTCAGGTAATATTGCTATATCCCAAATCAGTTTGTAAAAAAATAAATTAAGATCGTGCGAATTTTAATCATGGGTGGAACTCGATTTATCGGGGTTTACCTCACTAAACTATTAGCAGCAGCCGGCCACGAAGTCGTATTATTCAATCGCGGCAATCAACCCGCACCAGTTCCAGGTATCAAACAAATTCACGGCGATCGCAAAGATCCGGCTCAATTAAAGGAAAAGTTAGCAAATGAAAGTTTTGATGCTATTTTCGATAATAACGGTCGAGAATTGAGCGATACTCAGCCATTGGTTGAAATATTTAATGGTAAAGTTCAACATTTCGTTTATGTCAGTTCGGCTGGGGTATATTTAAAATCGGATCTGATGCCCCACATTGAGGGCGATCCGGTCGATCCTAACAGCCGTCACAAAGGCAAACATCATACTGAAGCTTATTTGGCAGAAAGCGGCATTCCTTGGACTTCGATCCGCCCAGTTTATATTTACGGGCCGCAAAATTATAATCCCCTCGAGGCTTGGTTTTTCGATCGCATCCTCAGAAATCGCCCCCTTCCTATTCCGGGAAATGGCTTGCATCTTACCCAACTAGGACATATCGCGGATTTAGCCAAGGCAATGGCGGCAGTTTTGGGCAACGATCGAGCAGTCGGACAAATTTATAATATTTCTGGCGATCGCTTTGTCACTTTTGACGGTTTGGCTCGTTGTTGTGCTTTAGCGGCCGGAAAATCGAGCGAGGAGCTTAAAATAGTTCATTACGACCCCAAAAAGTTTGATTTTGGCAAAAAGAAGGCTTTCCCAATCAGATTGCAACATTTCTTCGCCGATATTAATCAAGCAAAAACCGACCTCAACTGGCAACCTGAATACGATCTTGTCTCTGGGTTGAAAGATTCTTTATCAAAAGATTATTTAGCTGCAAATCGTCAAAATCTTCAAGTTGATTTTTCTTTGGACGATGAAATATTGGCAAGTTTTTGAGGCCAAATATAAATTGCCCCAGAAATTAAGGTTAAAGCCACTGCAAGCCAAAAACTAATTAGGGCCAAGGTATGCCAAGGAGCTGGTAAAGGTGCGATTAAAAGGGCGATCGCGACTATTTGAGTGACTGTTTTTAGTTTGCCCCAAATATTCGCCCCCGATATGCTCTTATTGCCGCTTAAACTTGGATTGACTCGCCAACCGGCGATCGCCAATTCCCGGCCTAAAATGAGGAAAACCCCCCAAGCAGGAACTTCTCCTAACTCGATTAAGATTAAAAATACTCCTAGGACTAACAATTTATCGACTAAAGGATCGAGAAATTTTCCTAATTCTGTTACTTGGTTTAATTTACGGGCTAAATAACCGTCTAACCAATCCGTGAGCGCAACAATTAAAAAAACTGCGATCGCCCACCAACGAGATGAGGCTGTTGGATTTGCTAGAAAATAGAAAATAAAAGGTAGGCCGAAAAGACGGGAAATTGTGATCCAGGTTGGCAAGTTCATTTTAAACTTAATATCAGTAAGATCTCGTAAAGATGGTTCACTTTGGCAAATAGAAGACACTATATTACTAAAAAAAATGAGAAAATTTTATGAATACAGTAAAATTAATTCCCTCGACTTGTATGACAAAAAAGATCTGCTCTCTATCGCATAAATCTTACTAGATAAGGTGAAATATCGATCGACTTACTTTTTTAAAATGGCAATAGTTTGGATCTTTCTATCTCCGTGCCAATTTTCTTGCAAATATTTTACCGTTCTAAAATTAAGAATTGTCAAACAAGCTTGCAAAAATGTTTATAAATTGCTAATAGAAATTAAAAATAATGGCAAATCAATATAATCACTCAGACAACAACGACGATATTCAAAAATCACTTGCTGAAACCGCCTTCTTCATCGGATTATCCTCAGAATATACAGAAAAAATTACCAACCATACAGTGACTCGCAAGCACCCAGCCAATCAAGTCATACTACTAGAAAATGATTGGGGCGGATCGGTATATTTTATTTTGGAAGGCTGGGTAAAAATTCGCACTTACAACATCGACGGTAAAGAAGTAACCTTAAATATTATCGGCAAAGGGGAAGTTTTCGGAGAAATGGCCGCAATTGATGAAAAGCCAAGATCCACCGATGCAATTACTTTAACACCAACCGTAATCAGCAGCATTCCAGCCCAAGATTTTGTGAACCTAATCTACAGCGAACCAAAAGCGGGAGTGCGTTTAGCCCAACTAATGGCCAAAAGATTGCGTCAAGTCAATCGCAGATTGAGGTTGCGAGAAGCAGACAGCGTCGCCCGAGTCGCAGATACGATCGTCTTTTTAGCAGACGGACAGGGCAAACAACAAGAAAACGGTAGCATAGAAATACCCAATTTACCCCATCGAGAATTAAGTGCCATTAGCGGGTTAGCCAGGGAGACGGTAACTAGAGTATTGACTAAACTAGAAAAAAGAGGATTAATTAAAAGAACCTCTGACGTGCTTTGCATTCCCGAAGTACAAGCCCTCGAAAAATTGATCGATTAAGGGGGTGAGGGGAAAAATATTGTAACTCTTCCCTCGATCTGACTTGGAGAAAAAGTTTATTAACTTAACAGCAAAATTGCGATCGCCTTATGCCTTCTTACGAAAATCCCCGATCTGGCAAAAAATCCAATCAAGAAAATAACCCATTAGATGAGGATCGTAATTGGGTAGATGAAGCAGAACCACAATACAATATCGATCTTAAAGCTAAAAAAAAGCCTTTAATCGGCCTGCAAGAAAGCACGTTAATTTTAGTAGAAACTGCCTTTCTCTCCAGCACTGCTAGTTTAATTTGGCTGATCAATAGCTACCTGACTATTGCTCCAGTATTGAGAATGTTTTTTCCAATTCCAACAGCTTTAATTTATTTGCGTTGGGGAAACCGCGCTGCTTGGATGTCAGTCTTAACAACTGGGCTGTTATTAACTGTTTTAGTCGGGCCGACTCGGAGTATTTTATACGTCATTCCTTACGGTTTAATGGGAGTACAATTAGGCTTTATGTGGAAGCGACAATCAGATTGGCTCTACTCGATAACCTTGGGAACGATAATTAATGCCTTCGGACTATTTTTTAGCATTCAAATCTTGTCGATCATGCTCGGAGAAGATGTTTGGATTTATTTGATTGGCAGGTTTACAGATCTAGCAGAATGGATGTTTATGCGTTTAGGTCTGCTTGCAGTTCCCAGCATAACAGTAATTGAAGCGATCGCAGTTGGCATGATTTTGCTCAACAGTCTCATCTATTCGTTCGCAGTTCATGCAGTAGCTTTATTATTGATGGATAAACTAGGTAGCCCAATTCCGAGGCCGCCCTATTGGGTGCAAATCTTGTTAGGTTACGAGTAGCGATCGAGTAAGGAGTTATTTAATTTTACTTGATGACGATCCAAGTTTACACTCACTTACAACAAGGTCGAGAATGGTTGGTAAAATACCGAGGCAAAAAGCCAATCTTAGCTTGTATTTTAGGTTTTACGGCCACCGGTTTAATTCCAGGGATTTCCGCAGCAGGAGCAACCCCAAAAGATCGCCAATACACGGCGATCGCCGATGGAGAATTTCTGATTAATGGCGTTTGCGATCGCCGAATTCATCCTTTACCTCCCTTAAATGTGGGAGTATCCCCAGTTTTTATCACTCGATCGGTGGTTGAAGGATTGCAAATACCGGTTTATTTATTCAATGCCGGTTTGCCCCAACCCCCAGCAGTAAAAGCGATCGATCTTGGCGGTATTGCGGCTAATTGTCTCACTTCTGGAGCAGCTTTACCCAAACAAATCGTTCGTAACTTGTTTGCGATCGGCAAAGAATGGGGCGAAAAATTAGCCAAACTTTCCCCTGCAACCTATCTAATTATTAGCGAATGTGTCGTGGGAGGAACAACTACAGCAGCAGCTATTTTAACCGGTTTGGGAATCGATTCCCAAGGTAAAGTCAACAGTTCTCACCCTAATTGCAATCACTTGCAAAAACAAAGAATAGTCGAAAAGGGATTGGTAAATGCCGGTTTGTTCCCTCTACCTCTCGAGTTAGATCCTTTAAATTTGGTCGCTGCGGTGGGCGATCCGATGCAAATTGTCGCCGCAGGAATGGCGATCGCCGCGAGTCGAATTTGCGGTGTCATGTTAGCCGGAGGCACGCAAATGCTAGCCGTTTGCGCTTTAATGCAAGCAACGAGCAATTTTTATAACGAATCGGTACTTTGGGAAAACATTGTCGTCGGTACGACTCGTTGGGTAGCTGAAGATCCCACAGGAGATACGGTAGGATTGGCAAAATCAATCGGTAAAATTCCTCTTTTAGCAACTCAATTGAGTTTTGCTAATTCTCAATATTCACAGCTGAGAGCTTACGAACGAGGATATGTCAAGGAAGGGGTAGGTGCGGGAGGTTGCGCGATCGCCTCCCATCTCTATCAAAATTGGACTGTGCCCCATTTACTTGCTGCTATTGAAGAATTAGTTGAGAGTTATCAATAAAGGGGCTATATACTCGATTTTCGCCTTACCAATCTCTGCAAACGTCCCTTCTGATTTAGGAATGGATTCTGCGAGCTAATAACTGCTCTTCTAAAGCTGCAATTCGATTGTATGCTGCTGTTAATTGAGCGGTGAGTCTTCTAATTTGTATTTCTGGAGAAATGGTTTGTTCGCTAGTGCGATCGAAATCGCTTTCCCAACCGCTGCCATCTAATAGTATGTCTTTATGTTCCATTGTGGGGTTGGCTTTTTTTTGATTGGCGAGCGAAGAATTATTGACAGAAGCAACAGATGCTAGCAGATCCGACTCTTGTTTTTGTTGCTCTTTGTCCGACACTATGCGATCGATTTGATTGGTTAGACGCTCCATTATTTGTTGGAGAGTATCAAATCTTTGGGTTAATTCGATTATTTGGGTTTGAAGTGCATCCATAGAGTTAGCAATTTTTATAGCTGCTTGCTTTTTCATCGTACGAGCAATGCAATACACACTTGTACTATATCCTGATTCATTTAACTTTTGCCTTCTTAATTTTTCTTCAAATCTTCTTTCTTTTTTCTTTTGTTATATTAGGCAGATGGAAAAATATATAATATGAAAATTAATTCAGTTTTTTTAGATTCAGAAGGTTAAAGATTGTTTTTCAAAATATCGTTTATTTCATAAACTGAAAAAATAAAAATTTCTCAATTGTTTCGCGCAAAACGTCCGTAAATAAGTCAAAAATACTCCTCTAGAAGAAACAATTATGTCAAGTCGTCGCTCGTTTTTAATCAGTTCGGTTGCTTTAGCCCTAACTCAGGTTATATCTGGATGTAGAAGTCCCGATGCAGCTCTTAAAATAATCTTTTTACAAGGTTCTATTCCCTTACAATTAATTAAAGAATTTAGCTTAAGATTAGACAAATCTAATCATGTCGGCTTTCAAACAAAAGCTAAATTAAAAGAGTTATTTGCTCTCTTAGAAAAGAGCGCAGATCGCACGGATTTAAGACGAGCTAGCAACAATTGGTTGCCCTGGGAAAAACAAAATCAAACGATCGATTTAGATTTAATTAGTATTGGCGATTACTGGTTAGAATCTGCCATTAAAAAGAACTTAATTCAGCCTTTAAAATTAGAGCAACTTGAAGGTTGGAAAAATCTTCCTTCTAGCTGTCAAAAGTTAGTCAAACGCAATTTTAACGGTCAATTGGATCGAGATGGTTCGATTTGGGCCGCACCCTATCGCTGGGGTACGATGGTAATTATTTACAATGCAGAGCGATTTGAAAAGTTAGGTTGGACTCCAACTGATTGGGAAGATTTGTGGCGAGAAGAATTGCGCGATCGCATTTCTTTATTGAATCAGCCTCGTCAAGTAATTGGCTTGACTCTAAAAAAACTGGGCTATTCTTTTAATACATTAAATCTTAAAGCAATACCCGAGCTTAAATCGGAATTATTAAAATTACAAAAACAAGTAAAACTATACGACTCGACTAACTATTTGCAACCTTTGATTGTTGAAGATACTTGGTTGGCTGTAGGCTGGTACGGCGATGTTTTTCCTTTATTAAAAACATTTCCTAAAATTAAAGCAATAATTCCCAAATCTGGAACTTCTTTATATGCAGATCTGTGGGTAAAATCGGCATTTTCTCGAGCAAACGAGCAAGACTCTTTACTTTTAAAATGGATCGATTTTTGTTGGCAAATCCAACAGGCTAATGAAATTTCTATCTTGACTGATGCTATTTCTCCAATCGTGCATACAGCAGATCCGAGCCAACTCATCAAAGATATTCGCAATAATCCTTTATTATCTCCGAATAAATCGATAATCGATCGCAGCGAATTTATTCTTACTTTATCAAAGGAGATCGAACAGCAATATTTAGATGTTTGGCAAGCAATGCGAAGGGCAAAGTAAGTTTATTTGCGACTTTGCTTAGATTTGAAGATAATCCAAATTAAAGCAAAAATCAAGCTACTTCCGGCAATAAATTGAACCGGATAAGCAATAGTAATTGCGATAAAAACCCACAGTCCTAAAAGACTTAACAAAGTAACCCCCCAAATCTTTAATTTCTTTCGCGGATTTAACCAAGATTTTGAACTCTGTTTGCGATCGCCTTTTTTAATCAAAGATGAAGGCAAAGCTGAGCTAGATCCTGTTTCGAGCGATCGGTTGGTAATTTGTTGTTTTTGGCGGCGATAAGTAGGAGAATCTCGCTTTTTGGAACTACTAGGAGGTAACCCTCGATCTGCGGTGGGAAAATCGTTGGCGGCGATCTCTTGAAGATCGTATTTTGGAGAATTAGCGCACCAAGGGCAATCATCTAAATGTCCGCTATATTTATGTTGCGGGTTTGTTTGACAAGTTAATAATTCTTGTTCTCCTAACTGTAAGGCTTCTTCCCAGGCGATCGCAGTCGGACGAATTGGTGGATGGGAATGTCCTTTTTCAAAACAGTTAATAAATAATTCTTGCAAGCGAGGATGGAGATAATTGAAAGGTGGTGCTTCTGATGGGGGATAATAGGGGATTTTTCTGTTTCCGTAGGGAAAATGACCGAAACGAATCGGTTTAGCTCGAGCCATCGCTGCTTCATCAGTGCTTAAAAAGATTCCATCATAAGGATGAATTCCTGACATTAATAACTTAAATATTAAGATTCCTAAACCAAATAAATCTTGCTGGGGAGTTCGATGTATTTTGGTTAAATCTTTGCCTTGCAGTTCTGGAGGGGCAAATTCTGGGTTACTGGTGCTGCAATAATAAATCTCGTTTGTTGCTAAATTGCAAATTTGAAAGGAGTCGGTATTGACTATGACGATCGATCCGCTTTGAGTAACCAAAATATTCGATTCGTTAATGTCGCCGATCGCGTAGCCTTTAGCATGAATCGATCTAAAAGCTGCGGCTAAATTAATTCCGATGCGGTAAGGACTGTAAAAATCTCGGTTGAAACTTTCAAAACTAGAATTGCGATACTTTTTTGTCTTCAGGAGATTAGGATTGTAATATCGATCTATCGGGATCGCGTCTTTTCTTTTTGGCATTAAATAGCCAACTATTTCTTGATTGTTGTTTTCAGAAACAAGCAAGTCTACAGGCCAGGCTATAGAAACATTATTGGCATTAAAATCGTTTTCGGGAGGATCGGCAAGCATTAGTTCTAATTTTTCTGCTGTGCTGGGGATGCGCTCCCTCGGAGGATATATTTTTGCTGCTAATGAAGGTGTTTCTAAGATTTGATATATCTTTCCTTTCCCTTCCCGTCTTAATTCTTGACCGAGTGTAATTAATTGTCGATCGCCTAGACGTTTTAATTGCTTCATTCTGCTATATTTTGGCCCGCCGCTACACGCTTCTTTACTAATTATGGCTTTTTGCTCGCCTTGAGGTCATCCATCTCTTTGGTGCATTTTGGATTGTTTGTTTGGTTGGGTTTTTTTCTAGCTCGAGAATTTCGGCTATTTCTTCTAATAGCCGATTTTGTTCTTGTTTTAATTGCTCGAGTCTGACTACAATTTGAGCTATTCTTTGCTGTCGATCGCTTCGATCGTTGCTTTTTATTAATTCTAATTTATTTTGGCTGCCATTTTGCGGCCAAATTTGATAACCTATATTTTGAAAAGTTTTGATTGTAAGATCGGCTGTTACTTTAATTAATTTCTGAGGGATTTTAAAAATAAATAGCCAAATAGATTTGATTAATGCGGTAAAGGCTTCAAATAACCCCAAAACCAGAAAAAGAAACAACAAAACAATAATTAAAGTTGCAATTGGATGACTTGCTAACCAGTAAAAGATTGGATGATCCGCGAGCCACTTTTGAATGGTCGAGTCGATCGCATTTTCGATTGCTTTGCTGGTAATATCGTTAACATTATCGGTTATTTGTGAGGTTCGATCGATGGTCGTGCTTAGAGCGCGATCGCCTGCTTCCGCTAAACTATTTTTAACTTTTTCTGTTGTTTCTGAGATATTATCGATTGTTGTTTGTTTGACATCTTTGAAAAAGTCTAATCCTTGACTAATGCGCTCGGATATTGTCATCAGAAATATAACTAAATTATTTTTATTTTACTCTTTATATATCAATTTACCTAAAAAAACTCGATGCGATCGACTTTATTATTCAGGAGCGTTATCAATATATTCTTCACGACTGTTCTATTGAGGAAATCATGCTTATGATAATTTCATTATCGATATTGTTTTAAATTTTGCTCGATTGCAGTCGATGGTTTTCTTAAGGATGTGAATGATATTTTATAGCTAAAATCAGTAAAAAAATCAGCTAAAATGCTCTCATAAAATTTGCCAGATTTTGTTATTTTGAACTTAAGCAATCAATAAACAATCAAATTCATGAAAATTTGGCAGAAATTAGTTCTAGTTTTGGGTGGCAGTTCTTTACTATTAGGAACAGTTAGTATTTTAACAATTAAAATTGATGCTGAGATCCAATCTCAAACTGAAGAAGTATTGCAGGGTATGATTCGAGAGAATCAAGCTGCGGGCGATATATTTAGCTCGATTCAATCTATTCAAGATTTGAATACCAAGATCTTACTTGAAAGACAAGCTAATTCTCAAGAATCTCTCAAAATTCAAGAATATCAGCGTCAAATTGAATTCGCTCTAAATCGATTAGAAAAAAATATCATAGCAGCTCGAGAAGCAACTAATAATCAAAAGGAAATTATCAAAAATTTACCAATAAATCATTTAACAAAAAAGGAAAAAATTGAGGATGAAAAGGAAGAAATTGAAAATCTGGAAAATCTGCTTGAAATAGTCAAATTTTATCGGCAAGAATGGAATACTTACTTAGAATTCGGATTGCAAAAGCAGGATCGCAGTATTTTTTATTTGACAACAAGCAATAAAACGCTCGAAGAATCTATATTTCCCCTAGTAAAAAACTATTACGAAGATACTATTAAGGAAATAGTAGAATCTCAATTGCAAAATCAAAAATTAATCAAACAAAATATTGCAACAATTAAAGTTTATACTCTGTTTACTTTTGGAGTCAGTTTAATATTATTTGTTTATTTATATGATTCGATATATCCGGCAATTAAAGAATTAAAAGTGGCAACCTTTGAATTAGGTTTGAATTTTTTAGAATATCGTCCTATTCAACCTAGAAATCCTCATGATGAATTAGGAGACTTAACTCGATATTTTAATCAGACGATCGCACAATTACAAGAGAAAATTACGTCTAAATCTTATCTCGATAGCATTATTAATTCGATCGTTCAGAATATTATCGTGATGGACAGCAAAAATACAATTGAGAAAATTAACTATAATACTGTTGAACTGTTGGGATATTCCGAATCAGAATTAATCGGCAAACCGATCGATTTTATATTTTCTAAAAATAATAATTTAGAGATCGAAGAATTGATAAAGTTAGACGAAATTTCTCAGCGTTGTTTGGCGATCGAGCTAATCACAAAAGAAAATACTAAGGTAGCTGTTAAAGCTTATTTCTCGGATTTGTTAGACTCCGAAGGAACAAAAAAAGGAACTATTTGTTTGGCAATAGAGAGCGATGTTCTTGCTTTGGAAAATGATGTTTTAGAAACAACTAAAATACGAGCAAAAAAACAGCGTGCATTAAATTAGTAATATCTAGTATTTTGTCTAGACAATGATTTTTTGTATCTTCTGTTTTTTGATGTCGTGCTGCGATCGCAGCGATCGATTTTATTACTTATTGTCGTTATCAGCTAAGGAATTTCAGGAATATTAAGGGCTAATTTTAAAGCTTTTTGTACTGAAGTCAAAATATCCGATCGTAAAATTACTAACTGCTTTTGAAAAACAGATCGATTGACAGTAGCAATTTTATCGGCTCTAATTAAAGATGTCTTTTTTAAGCCAGTTTGGCTAAATTGAGGATGTTTTTCTGCTATTAAAACCCAAGTTTTATAAGATGTGCGATCGGTAATTTTAGAAAATATTCCTAAAATAATTAATTTTTCTCGATTTTTTGATAATCAAATTAAACGATTATATTGCAATTTTTTTCATAAGTGAAAGGCGGACAAATGCCCGCCGTAAAATACTACTTCAAAGCGTAAATTAACTGCTTTTTAGCACTAGCTAAAGCTTCGGGTAATTTACTAGCATCCCTACCGCCAGCTTGAGCTAAATTGGGTCTTCCACCGCCGCCACCGCCGCAGATTTTGGCAATTTGTCCGATGAATTTACCTGCTTGTAATTTCTTTTCTTTAATTACTTTCTGACTGAATGCTGCTACTAAACTCACTTTTCCTTCTGAGGGGATTGAAGCTAATATTACAGCAGCTTCGCCCAATTTTTGCTGCAATCTTTCGGCTGCAGTTTGCAATGCTTTCCCATCGAGATCGCCCATTTCGGCGATTAAAATTTTGAAGTCGCCGATCGCTTCTGCTTGGGATAATAATCCGTCAGATTTGGCAACGGCTAATTCTTGTTTTGCTGCTGCTAATTCTTTTTGAGTTGTTTTTAATTCGGATTGAATATTGTTAATGCGATCGAGGATTTCTTCGGGTTTGGCTTTAAAGCGATCGCCCAATTCTTTAACTATCTTATCCCTGACATTTAAGTATTCTAAAACAGCAGTACCGGCAACAGCTACTATCCTTCTTACTCCCGAAGAGATGCCAGTTTCAGATATTATTTTAAAAAGTCCGATTTCGGCTGTATTTTTAACGTGTGTACCGCCGCATAATTCTAAGGATACTCCAGGTACGTCGATTACTCTAACTTCAGCACCGTATTTTTCCCCAAACATGGCGATCGCACCTTTTGCTTTTGCTTCTTCTAAACCCATTATCGAGGTTTGGGTATCGTGCGCTTCGGCGATCCAAGTATTAATTTCTGTTTCGATTGCTTGCAATTCTTCTGGTTTTAGTGCCCGAGGACAGTTAAAATCAAAACGCAAGCTGTCAAAACCAACTTCAGATCCTGCTTGAGATACGGAATCGTCGACAATTTTTTTCAATGCTGCTTGGAGCAGGTGGGTTGCTGTATGATGGGCCTGGGCGCGACGACGACAAGCGCGATCGATCTGGGATGAGACGGTATCTCCTATTGTCAGCGTACCTCTTTCGATCTTGCCGTAATGAACGAAGAAACCGGATTCTTTTTGTACGTCTTCGATCCGAACTAATAAATTATCTCCACTAAGATAACCTTTATCTCCGATTTGTCCTCCAGACTCGGCATAAAAAGGAGTGCGATCGAGAATTACTTGTATTTTAGTTCCTACTTCGGCAGCTTCTACGGTTTTACCTTCTACTAAAACTACTTCTACTCGAGAATTGGATCGCGCTTCTGTATAGCCTAAAAATTCTGTCGGATGGATTTGTTCGGCTAGCTCGTCTATACTACCCTGTACGGTAAGGTCGATCGCTTTGTGAGCTTGTTTAGCCCGTTTGCGTTGTTCTTCCATTTCTATGTCAAAACTTGCCACATCGACGGTTAAACCTTCTTCTGCGGCTATTTCTTGAGTTAATTCGAGGGGAAATCCATAAGTGTCGTATAGAGTAAAAGCATCAACACCTGCAATGACGGTTTTACCTTCTGCTTTTACCTTATCGATAACTTCTTGTAACAGTTTTTCACCTCTTTCGAGAGTTTTGAGGAATTGAGTTTCTTCTCGCTGTAATTCTAGTTTGATAAACTCTTCTCTTTCTCTAACGTTAGGATAAACAGACTCAGAAAGCGCGATCGCAACTTCAGCAATTTTAGTCGTAAATGCCCCTTCTATGCCGACTAACCTACCGTGACGCACTACGCGACGAATTAAACGACGTAAAATGTAACCGCGACCGATATTAGAAGCACTTACCCCATCGGCAATTAAATGTACTACGGCCCGAACGTGATCGCCAATTACTTTGAGAGATATTTTAGTGCGATCGCTTGCTTTGTGATAATCTATCTCTGAAATTTCAGCAACTCGCTTAATTATCGGAAAAATTAGGTCAGTTTCGTAATTATTCGGCACTTTTTGCAGAATTTGCGCCATTCTTTCTAAACCCATCCCAGTATCGATATTTTTGGAAGCGAGGGGGGTTAAGTTACCATCTGCATCCCGATTGTACTGCATAAATACCAGGTTATAAAATTCGATAAAGCGACTGTCATCTTCTAAATCGATATTTTCATCGCCCAATTCGGGCTTAAAATCGTAATATAATTCCGAACAGGGGCCGCAAGGACCGGTAGGGCCGGATTTCCAAAAATTATCCTCTTCGCCCATTTTTTGGATTCTATGGGCAGGAATGCCGATTAAATCTCTCCAGATTGCAAATGCTTCGTCATCCTCTTTAAATACGCTGACTACTACTCTTTCTGGTGGTAAAGCGAATACTTCTGTAGATAATTGCCAAGCCCATTTTATCGCTTGTTCTTTGAAATAGTCGCCGAAGCTGAAATTACCCAACATCTCGAAGAAAGTATGATGGCGCGCAGTCCGTCCGACATTTTCGATATCATTAGTACGGATACATTTTTGCGAAGTTGTCGCGCGATCGAACTTGGATTTTTCTTGACCGAGGAAGATCGGTTTAAATGGCAGCATTCCTGCTATAGTTAGCAATACTGTAGGATCTTCCGGTACTAGAGAAGCACTAGGTAAGGTTTGGTGTTCTCGTTTTGCGAAGAAGTCGAGGAATTTTTGTCTTATTTCGCTACCGCTTAGATATTGAAGAGATTCTGACATTAACCTTTACTTACAAATGATATTACTGCGAGTATCTCTTATTGTTGCATTTTGTCGCTTGTTGCTCCGCTCGTATTAGGTTTTTGTAAGTAAGGTTTAGTAAGTTGTTTTACCTGCATACTCATTTGATTTTTTGACGCTCCTTTTTAGCGATCGCCAAAATGTAAATCTTCCATTGAATAACAATAGCCAGATATAAAAATAAAATTAACTAACGAGATAAATTAAAATGCGATCGCATTTTAAAAGATATTAATTACGGCATTTAACATCGATCTAAAAACTTACTTATTCAATCCCTATCTAGAATTTCATGTATTTCTCTAAAAATTAAAGTTTTAAACAATCATAATGAAAAATCTAGATATATACCTACAATTAAGACACTTTGATTTTTGGTATTGCTACTACGATTTAGCAGAGCAAACGGGTTGGGAAGATGTAATCTTG
>JAAUYH010009787.1_pt1 | contig 16859 bp, 10 predicted proteins | sample 7278061 | NCBI WGS metagenome assembly JAAUYH01 (sample SAMN14350203, study PRJNA611818) | marine sediment metagenome | isolation source: surface marine sediment (0.6m) | place: French Polynesia: Moorea | collected 2018-08 | reverse complement strand
GTCTTGTGCTGCAAGCGAGCAGAAACTTGATGAACTGTGGTGCTCAACAACGTACTGGAAAATTCCAGCATTGATGGTCAAGTAGAATTGAATAGATATATTTCAAGAAACAATTGCAATATAATGTCGAAACTGTTCTATTGCTGCGAGAACTCGAGAATAGAAATGTACGGGTAGTTCTGTAACGTACGTCAGGTACATGCCAAAAGAATTGAACGCATAGATAAATGTAAGTTATTAGTTTTCGATTGGGTACACAAATATGAGGGTATGCTTCGATTCGTATAGCTAATCAAAATAAACTCTGATACATGTTGGATTCAAGCCTGCAGAACTTCTAGAAACTGCACAGAGAAGGCACTAGAATACGCTACTACGTATTGCTTTCTAGCTCTATGTATAAAGCTTCTACGGATCGGAAAAATATTGAGAAATTGTTCAACTGGCTGGAGTTACGTATTGAGGTATTTAAATAAACAAGGAAATGGAAAGTGAGTTGCCCATGATAATCAAAAAATTCCTACGAAGATTGTATGCAACCAATAAATATGATGCTGATGCGCGACATGCCGTGTAGGCGAGATTTTCATACGCTTTCTTTGAAAACCCACAATGCTTTGTTATTCCATTTCTTGCAACGTTATGCTCATTAAACAAGAATTCAAGAGGAAGCAACCTGCAGTTATAAATTAATTTTTGGATGCGAAATTAAAAGGAGTAATCTACCGTTAAGGGTAATGAAACCCCAAAGTTGTAAGGTATAGTATTTCTACTGTGGAGAAGTCCTCTCATTAGAAAATATTTATAAGGAATTATGGGACTTCTTTTCTTTAAAGCACTAACGTTTAGAATATTTTAAGGGGCCGAAAAAGTTATGGAACTTTAATTCAATCTTTTGTGTACTAGAAATGTACATAGAATCCTGATTTCATGTTTTGAGGTCTACTGAATTCGCTAGGCTACTTCAAGCTTCTTCATATGCGATGCTTTGTGTTAACTAGTTCGTAGAGCGACAAAATTTAGAACCGTCGTGCAAAGTGTTAGTTTTAATCATCTAACTATTCAGGATTTTCTAAAAGTTTATTCATAACCGTGACTTGTACCGTGTAAGTACAAATCCTATGAAACTGATACGAAACCTTTTACATTACTCTAATCAAATAAATGGAAAGCAGATTTTTTACGTGAGAATTTTTTTTCCGCAAAAATATAAATTTTCATTTATTGCATTCAAGAAAATCTCAATTCTTGGTCGATTTCTGAGGCAAAAAGTACATTTCATCCAATTTGTAAACATTCTATTCATTTCACGGTGAAAAATACGACAGAAAAAAAATTAGCGCAGTGTTTTCTCATCCGAAGCAGAAAAGGATTTCCAAGACCCGAGGTTTTATTCAATACGATAATCAAGACAGAATAAATTTATTTCAGCTGTAGACAAGCAAAATGATTTGTGTCGATAACCACTCCTATTCTCCAAGATTTTCCGAGAATTCAATTATTTCTTATTTTCGAAGGAAACAAAATATGTAGTTTACTGCGCAGTGTAAAGTTAACTTGAACATCAAAACATTATTAGAGTCCAAACAATCTGCTAGAAACAAACATTAATCAGCTAATTCTAAATCAAATTTTTCTCTGTACAAATGAAAAAAACAGGACCAGTGTTTCTATTCTTGATTTGGTGTATTGATCTTCATGTAGTTCATAACTACCAAAATCAGAATAACTCTTTACTCATCAACCGTCGAGCTTATCCTATGAATTTTAATTTCTCTTTCAGATAAGTCTATTTAAATCCCTTCATTTCACCAAAGGCACTAATTAATTTCTTAAATCTGTCTACTATATGAATGATGAATGCATGGCTTGTAAAACTCAGGATGATGGAGATAAACTAGTTAAAGTTGGAGTAAGGGAGAGGCCCTCCATAAATGATCTTCTTTTCACTGTACTACAGTTTCCCAGTCAGAATGAATTCAAAAGAGAGAATCTACTTTTCCAAACTCAATATTTCTGCTGTGATTTCACACATGTGTTACTTTTACTGAACAAGAATGAGGAGAAGAATAGTTGCATTCGTACTTCCTTATGTAATGGTAATGAAAATGAAAACAGAAAATAGATGAAACGCAGAATCAGAATTCGAGGGGGAAAGATCAATTTTTCCTTCAAAACATGGATAAAACGTCACTGAAGTTCAATGACTATTCATTACTGAAATTTGCATAGCGAATGGTGTGCAAATTTCAATCTATGATGAAAAATCATTCATTATCGCTGTGGAACAAAGCTTCGCCATGGAAAAATGGAACTGCAGCGCAGCGCAGAAGCTCGCTTTTTACTCAACATATCAGATAGATTCAGCAGAGCAAAGGACCTTCCGTGGGGTTCTGTTGATCTGAAAGAAGGTTAGAAGCAGTAAAAAATGCTGGATCTCAGTGAACTGATTTGATTCTAAGGTCTGTGTTGTATTAAGCAACTTCCATAATGTCATTAAAGAGCATTGAACGACGGTGGTTCCAGCCAATTCGTGAAATAGCGGTCTATCGATTATCCCATACTAGCTACCGATTGATTTGGAATTGATTCGTTGTGGCCGTATACCTATCAGAATCATTATGTGAGTATTGTCGCTTTGAGGGCTCCCATTATGTTAAATTATTCTTTTCACAGCAAGATTTCCCCATTTCCTGTTATTAAAGCAAGTCTTGCCATTCTCGTCACATTCACTATAGATAGCAAAGAACTGTCGTTTTGACATGAACCTATCTATGCACAAAAGTAGACTGCTCACTTGCTGTAGTACTGGCTCAGCAGTAGTTCAGATAAAAAAATTTTGCTCCGAATTTTAGCTTGGAGCGATCGGGGCAACTTGTCGAAATTAATTATGAATTTCCAACCAGGGCAACAGTTCGAGCGGTGACAATTTGTGAACAGTGCAGAAAGTAACCGTATCAGTCTGGATAGCACCTAAGTCAGCTGTATAGGCTCTATACATGAGAGCGGGTCAAATTTCCTTCTCATTTTGCTTTAAGTGATCTACGGTTAGTATACTATAGCTACGAAGAGTATTGAAAATAAACGTACCATAAATCCGGTACAAAGCGTGGACCTCTATCGCACTGGCGGAAAACAAGACAGAACAATACTGACAAAAGCCGTGTTCGATATCGAACATTAGTTTCTATTTTACATCTTGTTCTGGGAGATACACCTAATAGAGTAAATATGTACGTTGGATTCAACAACTTACAGATTTTTCTCACAGACTATTGGAAAACGCTGTAATTTGGTCAGACTGCAGATTGAGAAGTGGATCACTGTTCAGATAAATTGCTCTACCCGAGATTCGCATTACGAATTACTTGATTTTCCGAAGCATGCTGCTATAGTTGAGGGAAATTTTCCAGTTGTATGGCACAAATCATGTCCTATCTATTTAGAAAAATTGAAACATAGGTTGTCAATAATGCACCTAATGTATAGACTGACCAGAAAACCCACTATCGAGGCTGCATAACTCAAAAGCATCCTTTATAGCGTGGATTTTAGTATAGCTTACCGTATCACATTTTAAATAGCCCCCACTTTTGAAATCATTCTCATTCTTTCGTTCGAAAGTCAAAAATTTCTAAATCGATCCGTATTTTCGCTGATTCTGAAAATCAATATAGTTTTCGGTCAAAAACTCTACGATCAGCGTAGCTTTTCCTCTAAAATCATTGTACTGAAATAGTTTAGTAAGTCAATAGAGATTAGATCTTCTATAAGTCTAGCCAAAAGCTTATCCTACCTGCTCAAGAAGTGTCCCATCATCGAGTAAATAATTAGACTTAAGTTTTCATATACTTACAGAGGAATACACATAATATATGAAGCGCTTCGTTGTAGCGTTTCACAGCCTGGTGAAAGAGGTTATGTTTATGTCATCTTTCAAGCAATTCTAACTTGCAGAAAATTCCGGATAATTCTAGCTAATACCTGCTTATTTTAGTACAACTCGATTCGTACAAGGCCGCCCATTACTCGGTTCACCGGTGTTTTTTCATCCAAATAAAAAGTACAAAGTCGCTTACTTATACGAATACCTAAATATTTTTGCCAGATACTGTGATTCTCCTATTCAAAAAGTATAGAATAGAGCAGAGAAGTTATTTCGAAGCAGCCGAGGTTGTGACTAAGATTGTCGAAAAGCAGAGAATTGGCTAGGTATTTCAGAGACCAGGCGTTGTCATTCTCTATTTTTGGTGTAACCTAAGCAAAAGGTAAGAGAAAAAATAGCCAAAACATAGTGAGAAGCCACTAGTTTGATTTTCGTGTTGTTTAGAAAAAGAGGAGAACACTGATAACAACAGCAAAACCTATCTAAAAAACTGCGAATCAAACCTTACTTGAAGAATCAGAAATTACTGATTCCTACCAAACTTCCATATTTCAGGGAAATATTCTTTGCTTTTCTCTTTCCTCTCAGAAGTGAATCTGCTGTTCATAAAAGTAGAAACGTTTCGATATGAATTCTAGACTTGAAGCGTGTTTTATCAGCGTTGTTAATAGTGTTCAATACCATTATTACTTAATACATCTGATAACGTAGTGTTCATGGGAATGCTGACTCTCGTATTCTTTTAATTGCATCAATCATTAATGTAGTGTTTTTTTGGCAACAGAATACTAAAATAATTACATTTGAGGAGTTGAAGTATCAAGAATTCTGATTTCCTGAAAAGATAATCTTGCTGAGAAAATTCTTCCCATGTACTTAGTTGTTTCGAAGAAAGCATATGTATGCGTAATTAATTGCAACTTATATTGAAATCTGAAACTCTGCAAAATAATGAATGCTATGACAGTTATACATCTCATTTCACAAGAATGACCTGACAAAGAATATTGGAAAAGATATTACGTAGATCTGCCTTGACTCGGTGCTAGTACAGATGTTAATAGCAGCTACATCGTCTTCGAATCTCAGTTCTACTGGTACAGCGTGCAAATCACTTCCCTCCAAAAGACTCAATATTTTTGAGACGATGTCAATATTTTTATCTTATCCACCCCCAACTGATAATGGATTCTGTAAATATCGAACAAATTTTCTCGATAATATTTTTCAATTGCTAAACTTGAGAACTATAAGCCAATACAGAATTATGTAAAATTAGTAATCTTGACAGAAGGATATGATTCCTGTTACTTAAATTGATTTTGCATTTCTTCGTTTTTGTTGGCCTCCTCTATTCAGTGTTAGCATCCAGAACTTCTATTTTTCTCGACTTATCGAAAACAATGAGTGAAGACAAAGGTCATTCTATTATTTGGAGAGCCTACTGCTACTTATCCGCCCTATCTAAAACTACTCCGATAAAAGTGGGTCTCCAATTCTCTTATCGTTTTCATGTAGTACGCCATCACGTGATGAACCCCATAAAAAAGACTTGAATCCAATTCCAAGTTCTACCAAGGCAAGGACGAAAACCGCGTCAACTAGCTGTTTCATAGCTATGATTGTTTCAGTGTCGAGCTTGGAATGAATTTGAATAAGACCTATCATGACGCAAAACTGTAAAGGGGCTACGGTGAAGTGCTCTGCAAAAACGATATGCATCTGCGCAAACCGAGCGTACTCGTCGTAAAACATGGATCGACTGTCACCAATTATGGCGTTTCCTAAAGAAATCGGTGAAGTTTCCATACTTCTTCGTTGCACTTCAGAGGTCAATTTTTCAAGCGCTTCGGGCCCATGTTGAATTTCGTACAGTTTCTCGTACAGGTCTGATTGTTTCGGAAGGCTTCCACAATACAGCCGTTTGTTCGGATTCTGCAGCCAGTAGTTTCTTGGATTAAACATTCCTTTCCATTGGTTGAACATTCCTCCAGTAACAACAAGGACGATCAACACGAGTAATAAACTCCCTGAGAGCAGAATACCCCATATGATGGTCACCGTGAGCGCAGCCACACTGAGTGCAGTCGACTGCTTCGCTGCAGCCTGAGCCACGTTCGCACTAACAATATCCGCGTTCAACCACCAATTTTGCCTCCATCCAATCAACACTATCGATACGCTGCCCGTCAATAACAAGGGTGCAAGCTCAATCCAAAGTCTTGACTTGAATTCCATTTTGCTTTTCTCGTTCCGATAACCAAGGCTTGAAAATGGAGTCCACGAAATTCGAGAATCCGCGGCACAAGCACAGGTAAATATTACGTCAAGAGCTAGTTCCATTATCCCTATCAGGAATAGGCAAGGCGGTATCCACTGGAGCCATGTCAATCTTTCTCGCAGCGGCCCACGAAGCTCAGCGAGGAAAATCGATTCGGCGATCACCACAACAACAACTTGCAAGATTTCGAGACCGAACAAGAGCTTCAACTTCTGGTACGAGATTCTGCAGGGCTCGACCGATTCCAAGCACAATGTTCCTTGCATAGCAGCGAACAAGAAAGCGCAAAATGCTAAAACAGTACTCAGCTGCCCTGTTGTTCTATCAATGTTCGCTGCGCGCGTCGCAGCTTCTTCGAGTAAAGGCGCCATAAAGAGCAGAACATCCAGATTCTCGATGAGACATACAAGTAAACGATGGAACGTTCTCTTTTGTCGATGGGAAAAGATGGGTGGATTTTGAAAGAATAGATTTGGATCTTGCAATGCTGGAATGGTGGTGCAGAACACAATAGAACGCCTTGTTTGTGGATTTTGGCCGTAATCGGAACTTCATACTACCACTAAATTATCGTGTTTGTGATATTATACTCTGCCTTTTACGAATTGCTTCATGGGCAAAAGAGGTCCAGAACTATGTACGAAAATAGACAACGACGTAAGGCCGCAAATTTCATCGAAACGTCTAATATGTATCTGCAAGACAAAAGTCCCTATTGCTCCTTTCGCAGATTTCTCCAACTGCGCATAACCACGAAAATATCACTCAATCATTCCTAGTGTCTGCCGCTCCAAGTTTGAAGAGCTGCAAGTTCGGCTAAGATACGGTCTTGGGATGGCGTTCGCAAAACAGAAATTGGTTCTTCATGAGTAGGTAGATTTACTCCAAGCAATTCGCCTGTTGACGACGACTTCTCTTCGTTACGTGCGCAAGTCGGAAATGGCGACACTGTAGTTGACTTGGGTATCTTCGATATAGGAGAGTATCCGTGACCACGTACAGTAGCGCAACGAAGCACAGCTCCCATAGTCAGCGATGTAGTCTTCTCCGACATTTCTCAGAACTGCAAGGTTCTCAAGTTGCGAATTCTGATGATATTCCAATTTGATTCATGATTCGAAAATGGGACATTGCAATAAGGGTGTAGGATCCTGCTGATTCATGATGATTCCATTCATTTCGATAGAAATTCTTACTTGTCAAAAGTTTGTCCACGTCGGCTAGTTGTGGTGAAATCATTCTATTGCGAGACTGCGCACTTCGTACTCAAGGGTCTTTGGATTTTTTAGGAGAAATGGCCAGGTAGTGCTGTTTGCTCACGGAAGTCGGAGAGAAAGCCGGACATTTCATCTTTGTAGGAACATTCAGCGCTAAAAATATCTCATTAACTGATGATGTGCTTCGTAGTCTCTGCGCACAGCTTTTTGCGTAACGACACAATGTCTCTAAACATTGTCTGACCGAAGGACATTGCACAGAAATAAATTTCGTCGACACAGACAGCAATTGCATCTGGTGAGAAAGACACGCGTTTCTTTTTGCGCAGCGGATCGATTTGTTTGCCTGATGAAACGTACTCCATATGTCTGAAATCTTCCGGCTTTGACTTTTAATAGCACCAAATTGTCGGACCCTACTTCGAGTCCTGCACCACAGTGCAGGGTCCCCAGCAGTCACTACGGCTACACTGTATGACCGGCTAGTCGTACAATTCTTGTACAGTAATCAATCTCATTGTACCGGATTGTGTGTCAACTGGGCAGTTCAGATTGCGCATTCGAATTGCGGATGGCAGCATATTTGCTCCGAAGAAAGGCATCCCCTGCTTAATGATTGCGCTTTTGCCCCTAAATTATGTGAGACTCGGGATAGTGTAATTGCGAAGATGAGGTAATCCACTAGAAATCACGACATCTCCGGGACTCGTTCAGTTGTTCAACTATGAATCCAGAAGACATGAACTGTTGAGTCATAGATCACTCATCTTGATAGATCGAGTATACGGGCCGCTATTTCTGCGAATTCTGCGACGAATACTCAGTTACTCATAACAAACGCGCTGTGAGCTCGGGATCGCCATACTATGAAAAAACAATAGACGAGATTTGTTTACAGAACCTTCGAAAATATTACTGGTTGAAGTCCAGTATAGGGTGACTCAATTGTTATGTGAACCTTGCAGTCCTTCAGATATTACCAACTGCGTACCAAGCTTCACTAACCAAGGATTTCTCTATGTTATTCAGACGAATTGATTAGGTACAGTTGTTTGCTCTCCAAAGTCAGGCAGACAAGCTGGCATGCCATTCTTGTCGAACCATTCCGCAGTACAACCATCGCAACGATTCATGATACACGTCTTGGCATCCGCGCAAGGCTTCTTTGAATACTTGCAAATTGTTCCGAGACACAGTCTGAAGTAAGCCGAATGCCCAGAAACACACTTACACCTACGCCCGCAGCACAGGCGTCGAGTGAGAAGGAAACGCCGCTGCTCGGTAGTCAAGCGAGACGGAACGTCTCGTTTTGCACTGCGAAGTAATATGTTAACACCACAGAGCCCTATGTTCGATACCTTCCTTGGGCCGACTTTCAACTCCATCAAATACTCCGAGCCTTCTTCCAGGTCCACCCCGCACAACGAAGACTGGTCCGGTGTCATTGCATACGCGATGTACCAACGGCGAGGCGCGCAATTCTTGAACACGTAGCTGACGCGCAGCCTGTAGAAAATCTCCTTATATCCCGCGTCTGTACCGTTCGAAGGTGTTCGAATTGATTTATTCAGCACTTTCACTCGTGAAATGGGCGTTCCCCGTTTGATGCTGGTGTAATAAGCATCTCGAAACGAGGTTTTCGGGCATGAGCAGGGAGAAACGTGAGGTAGGAGAGTCGCGAAGAGCGCGAAAATGATGAGAAATCGTGCCATGCTTGGGACTTGTTTGGAACTGTTACGTGCCGCTGAGCATCGCAATATATTGACAAACAAACAATCTCCGATTGTTATGCTTTGATGCGAACAGTAAGCGTTATTGCGAGATTCTAAGCGCTGATACGTCGAAGAGCCGATGGAATCTATCAAATATGTCGGTCACAAATGCTGTGATGGTCAAAATAAAGGGCCCTTTTGATCAGTAATCATTTGCTTTGTAGTTTCTGTATGTAAGCTAAGCACCCCTCAACTACACCTGATGTTGCTTCTATTCGAGTACTTAAAATTGATCATAGTTGAGGATTTTTCTGTTTAATGGTCGCTTAAAGTTGATTTGTAACTGAATTGAATCCATCTGTGATCGTCAAGATTCCACTCACATTCCAAAATTATGTCGTTGACTTATCTTACGAGCAAGGTACTCAAAGAAGGGGACTTGTGTTGGGGAGAGCTCGAAGATTTAGGCTGGTGGCCATGCTTGGTAGTGCCACAACGCAATGTTCTATTCCTGACACCGAATATACGGCCAACTCGAACGAACGGCAATCAAGTGCTCGTATGTTTCTTTGACTATGGGTGTCTAGCGTTCATGGAATCCGAAGAATTATTTCATTTCTTTGACGCTATGCCATTAAAATACTTGGCTCCCAGATCGATGAAGAGAAGGATTGAGAATGCATGCGAGGCAGCACTGCAATACATTGGCAAAGAATTGAATGAAAACGATCGATACCAGTTGGAGAAAAACTACCAGAAAATGAACAGGTCACGTGCGATAGTGAAGGAGCTAGAGCTAAGGTCGCTACATCTTCTGCAACAACTCAAGACACGTAATAATACGAATGAGAAGATGAAACGGTATAGAAAACGTGGGATTGAAATTAGAAAGTATTCAGAGGGGCAACTATTCCGGTTACTAAATCAAATCCAAGAAGACCCCTCGGATGACGTGCCTGTGCCGAAGAGTTTTGGTAAACAACGATCCGGCAGAGCAAACATCCAGAAAATTTCGAACGTTCTACCACGCCGAAGTGCACGGTTGAAGAAAATACAAGAGGAACGTGTCACTTCATGCCGATGGCATGATGTGGAAGACGACCTGATGATTTAAAGGTCGCGAGAGCGACTGGCTAAAACTTCTGACATTCGAACAAATAAAAAAATCGATTTCATTGAACGAGACTTCGTACTCCCAAACCACGGCTTTGTGCGAACGCAACTGATCCCACAGACACAAGGGTCAGAAATCGACCAACTCGAAATTCCATCACCACGCAATCGAAGCAACACAAACCTGTTTATTACGTACGTATCTGAACTCACGATTTCCTACGCTCGAACGACTCCACAACGATACCAGACGCCGGGGATGGTTCGGGGAATACCGTATGTTCCCGGCTTTGGTTCGGGTCGAGCGTGTACTGATATTCACGAAGCAATGTAGCGATAGTAGTTTTCATCAGCACCTTGGAAAACGCGGCACCGATGCAGTAATGTGGCGAGCCGGGCGGGCCGAACGACAGTATGGCTGGCGGTTTCGGGACGCCCTCACGCTTCATGAACCTGTCCGGCTTGAACGTGTTGGGGTCGGGATACAACGCCGGGTTGCGATGCGCCGGTTTGAAATCACAAAATATACTCGTGCCCTTGGGTACGAAGCGCCCCAGAATTTCGACGTCTCGCGATGGCAATCGCGACATCCCATTCACCGCCGGATGAAATCTCAGCGTTTCTAGTAGAAACGAGTCGAGCAACGGCATCGCGCCCGTCTGCTCGTATGTCACCTCCACGTTGCCGTCCGCATCGCGGACGAGCGCGTCCTGCTCCGCGATGAGTTGTTGCCGCAACTCGGGGTTGAACCCAATCTCGAAAGTGGCGTTCATCGTGGTGGCCGCCGCCGTGGTGAATCCCGCCAACCACAACAACAGAATGGAATTGCAGAGTGATTCGACTATCTCCGGGTCCGGCACGGCGCCCGGTGCCGTGCTCATCGACGAGCTTGCCATGGACACCAGCATCATGTCGACCTCCCCGCGCGCCACGTCCTTCAAGCCCAACTTCACGACGTCCTCGCCGTACTCCCGTAACTTCTCGATGGTGTCGGCGCGATTCTCGAGGTTCCACCGCAGCCTTGCGCCCAAAATTTCCAATAACTCCTTGCGCGCACGCATGCCGGCGTTGTACTTGGGGAAGTATTTCGGGCTGAAGAACATGGCCATCACATCATTGAACAGTGCCGGGATACGCTCGCCATACTCCCCATCCATGTCTACTCCGGTCGTCATCTCGATGATTATCGACAAGTAGTGCTTGCGCAATACCGGCGCCAGCAGCACTTCTCCGTCTTCCATCATTTGCACCACGCTGTCCCAGGTATTTCTCGCTCGCGACAAGATTCGGGTTTGGTACAACGGGAACACGCCCGGGGAGAACGCAGGCGCGAACGCCGAGCGCGCGGCGCTGTGCTCCTCGCCGTCGAGGATTATCATCGAGTTCTCCCCAAACATACGCAAGAACGCGGGCGACGAACCCTTCGACCGGAACACCTCGGAGTTGCGCATCACCTCCGTGATGGCGTGGTAGTCGCTCACGTATGTGTGCGGCATGATAAAGAAGTCCGAGTAGTACACGGGGCCATACATGGCGAAGCGCTCCATGGGTGTTTTGTACGTGCCCAACGCTTTCTCGATGAGGAACCCGATGATTGGCACGCCCCAATGTCGGGGCGGATACGGAGGTCGCTTGGATTTTGGCAAGTCAGCGGGCAGCACCTGAACTAGCGGTGATGCAGGTGATTTCGGCGATGTCCGCCGCTCCGGCGCGAGTGTACATCGCGTTGGTGAACGGAGTGCTGAACGTCGTTGGACAGTAGGAAGAGAAGTGCTCGGTGCAAAGCAGGCCGCCGTCATCGCGCAACGCCAAGATTCAGCGTAGTCGGGTTGTGAATCGCATTGCTTGAGTACCTATTCATGACGGGCCAATTGTCGTGCGCGGTGTGGAAAAAGCGCATCGATATTTCTGCACTGTAGTCAGAAACATACATTCATGTGACAGGAAATTTTCCACTGAGGAAACCGATGCACTACGCATTACCGGTAGTTATGCTGGTGTGTTGTACCCGATAAAGCCCGCATGGATTGCGAACTAATGGTGACTTTCGCGCCGAGCGTAAGAACACATGTACATCGTATACCAGATTCACGTTGGTTCGTGTAAACTAGTTGTTGTCGAAAGTGATTTCACATTGAATCACCGTTACTACAAATCCAGAAATCTATCCTAGCAGACAGACAGAATGGTAGATAGAAACTCGAATCAAGAGCACGACTGAGATGAGTGGACCAATTGGTAAGGGCACGAGAGAGGCATGGACCTGTGGTTAGGGTAAACTACCCACACGCTTGTTATTTCATTGACATGTTGCCCCAGTAAAATGGAAATATTAGGATGTTGTCAAAAGTCAAGTGAGCGGTGACGTGATTTCCGCGACAACAATCCATTTGTGCGGTGTCAGGAGCAAAACCTGAATCTCGGCGCAGTTCATTCGATGTCGAAGAAACAATGAAACCCGAATCTTGTGCTCTTGGCGAACTGCTGTCTCGCAACTTCTCTACGTCTTTCGAAAGCCGGTAACATCCAACACTTCGCACAAGCTGGCAGGGCTCGTCGTCGATGTGCCTATCATCTCCACGCAGTTTATTTCTCTGACGTGGAGGAGAGACATTTCTCCATATTGATTAAAGCTCAACTGCTTGAGAAACAGTGCGGGTGTGCTATTTTGACTTGTGACAATGACTTGTGTACGAACACCGAAAGGTCTGTTGACGTAAAGTGTTAGCATCCGTACGCGTGAACTTCATAGACTGCGCGCATTTCTGCATGGGGGATGGTGACAAACGATTTCCTTTGTCCTGCTTGTGAACGATTCTGGAAAGCTACTGTTATAGAGTGGAATTTCATCATATTACAGAATTGTTCACGTCCGTACTAATTCGAAGAATGCAAGACGCTTACACATACACGCACAACCGAGGGGGACCCAGAGCTAACTACTAAGAAGATTTTCTACTTTGCCAGCAAAGTCTGCAATTTCATTCAATATCAAAACAACTACAATAAAACATCAAAAAGCACACAACCGAAAAGTAGTAACTCATTCCGGGAACGAGCGTGTACGCGGGGAGAGTCTGGTTTCTCCGATATCGCCGGCGGGGTAGAATTTGTAAATTGCATTCCTCGCGACGCGCAACACCCGCTTCTCTTTCGTCACCTTGCAAGTCGACGCACGCAGCGTGGCGCCTCTTGTCGAAACAAGGTGATAGCAGAACCCAAAGTTCTGCGGGTTGTCCACAGTGTTACGGTCAAACGCCACGTCGGTGACGTTGTTCATGCACATGCCCGCCTTCTTCGCGTTGTACAGCGTGCTCCGTGCCACATGCACGTGCCGGGTGCCGAACGCCTGGTTGTTCTGCACCATCATGTTGCACCCGATGCGACTATCGAACCCGTTGTCACTTGACAGCACGTTGTGAATGCGACAGTAGCGTGTACCTGTGACGATGTTCACACCGTGCCGGCTATTCGCCTTAGTCTCCGAGTTCAGCAGCGACACGTAGACCGTTTGGTCAAGCGTAAATCCGTCGAGCGAGTTGTTCCTCGCATAGCAGTCTTCCAGTAGTAAATAATACGCCCAGTATTTCTTCGAGCCGTGCGGGTCAAAACCGTAGCCTCGGTTGTTAATCGCCGCCACACGTCTTAAGTACACGTAGTTTGTCAGTTCCGAGTAGAACCCGAATCGACCGTACGCGCCGCCGAAGATGTTGGTGGAAAGCTGGCGGTCTTTGTTCCCGTCGATTGTGAGGTCGGAGATAGTGATGCGCTCTGTGTGACGTGAACGAACTACTCCAGAATTTGCCCATTTCGGAGAGTTGTCGCGAAGTCTAATGATGGTATCTTTCATTCCCGAGCCTACAAGGCAAGTGTAACTTGGCATTCGGATGTGTGTGGTAACGAGATAGATGCCAGGGTCTAGTTTAACAGTGCCACCACCGGTAGCGCGTAGTTTCTTTAACGCGTCATTGATGGAAGATGAGAAATCGACATTTGCTTGATGCCGCACGTTTATAGTGGCTCGTGAGCAGTACTCGAGATTTCTTGCGGGATCAAACGTCTGGTTAGCGGAGTTGAACACGCTCCAGCCCAGTGTTTTGGGTAGGTCCTTCCACTCGCCGAACGAGATGCTAGACACGACTGTGACCAGGAGCAGGAGAAGGGGCATCATGCGCACGGCCGCCATGTTGTGCGTGCCGGCTGGACGTGCGGACGAGTGGCCCAAAGCATTGTCCTCAAGCGGTGGTTTTGGTAGCGAGGTCGCGGGTCGGTGTTGTAGTGACGCTGTGATGTTCCGTTCTGATTGGCTCCGAGATGTGTCTCTAGTTTCCGTACGGGTGCCCGTGTACTGTCACTGAAACGTTATGCTCGAGTGACTCGTCCCGCTCATACGTTTTCGGTGTATGGAACTTCAACACACATTCGCAGTGTCACTTGGCCAATATGAGGGCTCGGATCTACTTGAGATGTGTATTTGGCGAGATGATAGGCGCTTCAGTCTCAGTTGAAGGGTCTATGCGGGAGGATTCCGTTTTCCATCTTTCCCTTGGTCAACGGACGTAGAACGGTAGACCTGAATCACGGGTGTGAAACTATATTTGTCCCATGTATTTTGACTAGAATCCGACCTCCTCAATGAGCATAAGAGCTATTGTACGCGTCGAACATCGTCCGGTACGATTTAGCCAACTGTGCGACCGTCCTTCGGCCCGTCGCGAATGCACCAAGCTGTAGTCCCCTATAATAATTTGTCTGAGCTCATAAAAAAAGATCCTCTCAATATATTTCACTAACGACATATCGATTTCACATGGAACATTTCCTACCCCTCATTGCTTTATTCGTAATATTTTCCTTTCCGTGCTACTTCGTGCAGTTCCATAATCCGTGATCTTGTTCCGTGCGACTTAGTGTTAGTACGGCTACCCCGACGTGTACAATAACTCGAGCACTCACTCTAAATTTCTCTGCCTCTCACACTTTTTACGTCAGCGAACTTCCGTGTTTCTCTTCAGCTAACTTCTACACCATAACTATTGTTATTGATTTAGTTGTAATCTAAAACTGCGAAATACCCTTGATTTGCTCCTCGATCGTGCAAATAAATGCTATTGGGACGTGTCATGGGCTATAACGAGAGCACTTATCCCCATTGGTTTCATCGCTCGCCAAGCTTCGTTGCAAGTCATTTGCTGCACAGGAAAGAACAGTAGATTGGCAACCTAGCCCTCTGACTTTAGTATCAGCCTGATTCATGGTAGATACACTTGCTTGTGATTATACTCCTCTACAAATCATAGGCTGACAAAAAGCAATAAAGAACAGCTGCGCAATTGCGTCAGGAATTAAAGGGGTATTTCAATGATGATCCATTTCGTACATTATTGTGACTATTCATCCCATACAATGCTGTTAGCTTTCTCTATTAAACTTCATCTTAATTGGTTGACCATATCTCACATTTCGAGATAGTAGAGAATATGTGAAACCAAACAAGTAAAATTTCGGCCGTATGATTGAATATTAGGGTGCCTGTACAGCATGTGCCGTGCCCCTTCCTTTTTATCAATTCTGTGTAAAAATCGTTTCGTTTCGTTTCGTAAGAAGAGGGAACTACGGAAATTGGGACTACAATATTCTCTCATTGACATTTTCAAAAGCGAGGAGAAAATGCTGAAGTGTTAGTAACCATTAGTACAATACTAAACCTACTCAAATACAAGCGGTAATGCTATCATCTTGTTAAAGCTGTTAGTTCGGAATTTCATTTTATTGCCTCAGTGATTTTATGGCAACGAATATGCAAAACTCGAATTACCTATCGAAAGTCGGAACAATGGTCCTGGTAAGTATCAAATAGTCAAGTTGCAGATATCTCTTGTGTTCTACACAAGGGTTTAGGAAAAGCATAAGGTATAGTCTAACTTATAACTCTTCGCAACGAAAATTATCGAGCTTTTGCCTTTTATCGCAATGTGTTCTCTATTGGATGAGCGATTTTTATTCAGAAGACAAACTGTAATGAGTAAGATCGATTCATTCAACTTGTTTAGTTTCGATGCAAATTGGATTTCATTCATCTTATATTCATCTCCTCAATTACCGTGAACTAGATGAGTCCATTCTTACGTCTGATAGTTACTAGTTAATCAAAAGACATCGGCCATGCTTGATTGTACAGCGATCTTTTTGCAGTATGATCTCACTATTTCGATTTACCGTTTAGAACAAAATTAGAACATTTTCTATTTTTAGTACTATGGCTCAACCACTTTATATCGGCGTACGGATGTATTGCATAAATATTTGACCCGAACAAACTACTAAGATATTTCCTGAAAAATAATCGTGCAGATTTCACAGAGCATGAAGTTAGAGCAACACCAATTTGGTTTAACTGGAAGATAAGTGTAATTGTTAGCACAATACATCGAATGTTATGTCGGCATTATCGCATAAGCATTGAATTGTGATTGAGTTTTTCAATTATTATGATGGGTCGAAATTCTTTCTAAGCAGAAAGAATAAGCCGAGAACAAAATTTAGGGCTAGGTAAACGAACTAGAATGCAATAGAGGTATTGAACGCATTCTACCGCTCTGTTCATGGTAACTGAACACTTCGGGTAAATCTCATGTTAATAAGTAACT
>JAAUYH010054364.1_pt1 | contig 16861 bp, 14 predicted proteins | sample 7278061 | NCBI WGS metagenome assembly JAAUYH01 (sample SAMN14350203, study PRJNA611818) | marine sediment metagenome | isolation source: surface marine sediment (0.6m) | place: French Polynesia: Moorea | collected 2018-08 | reverse complement strand
TTAAGTATTTGAGTAAAATGATCGGTATCTTATTATTAATATCAATTATCTCTTTAATAATTTGGATATTTTTATTATTTTTTTGGGGCAATTTTTGGCACTGCAATCCAGTGCTTAATTCTCGAATAATCGATCTAGAAAATCACCCTTCTGTCTGTGCTGTAGTTCCGGCTCGAAATGAAGCCGATTCGATCGAAACTACTTTAACAAGTTTATTCCAACAAGACTATCGAGGGAAATTTTCAATTATTTTAGTAGACGATCGCAGCAGAGATAATACGACTAAAATAGCTAGAGAAACAGCAAAAAAATTAAACAAGTCAGAACAATTAAAGATTATTGCAGGAACTAAATTACCATTAGGTTGGACTGGTAAACTTTGGGCCATGAAACAGGGTGTCGATCGCGCCAAACAAGAGTTATCCCCAGATTATATTCTCTTCAGCGATGCTGATATTCGACACAATCCTAGCAATCTCACTCAGTTAGTCAGCCAAGCAAAACAAGGCAATTATAATTTAGTTTCTTTGATGGTTTTGTTGCGCTGCAAAACTGTTTGGGAAAAACTTTTAATTCCGGCATTTATATTTTTTTTCGCCAAGCTTTATCCTTTTTCTAAAGTCAACGATCGCAAAAGTAAAGTTGCTGGTGCAGCAGGAGGCTGTATATTAATCGAAACGGCAGCTTTAGATGCTATTGGTGGAATAGAAGTAATTCGCGAAGCTTTAATTGATGATTGTGCTTTGGCAACTGCTGTAAAGTCATACAATCGAGCTAATAACGATAAAGGAATTTGGCTTGGCTTTACTAAAGATGCGTTTAGCTTGCGATCCTATCCTTCTCTACAAAGTATTTGGAATATGGTATCCCGTACTGCTTTTACTCAACTAAAATATTCTCCAATAATCTTGCTTGGCACTGTTACTGGAATGATTTTTATTTACTTAGTACCGCCAGCCAGTTTATTCTTAGGAATAATGCTATCAAAATGGTCGATCGCCGTCGTAGGTTTGTCTAGTTTAATTTTAATGAGCCTATCTTACTTACCAACATTAAAATTTTATCAGCTTTCCCCTCTCTGGTCTTTAAATTTAAGCGCGATCGCCTCTCTCTATACTTTAATGACTTTAGATTCGGCCTTGCGTCATTGGCAAGGAAAAGGAGGAGCATGGAAAGGAAGAGTTTATCCGCAAAAATCACTCTAATTTTAACTTTTGCGCTCAGCTAAGGCTTAAAACTTTTGCGATAAATCTATCACTGTTTTCGACCTAGTTATGGGACGGTTGAGATCGAACAAGCTTCTTAAAACATTTTCAGGATTATCTTGTTGGGTTAGAGTAATTAAAATGCCATCCTTTTGACATCTACCACTGCGATCGGAAACGCAAATTACTTTACTATTATTTATCGTCCCCCAAGAGATGTATTGAAGATTATTAGCTCGAGCTTGTTTTTGAAAACGGCTTGTCACTTCATCGCAGCGATATTTAGGGGAATATCGAGCAAATAAATTTTGACTCCAAACAATTAGATCTATCTCTCCTCGCGGGGTATTTACTACTGTTACTGGAGTTTCTCCTCTAACTACGCATTGGTAACTCGTCAACTTGCTATTATAAGCTTTGTATCTAGTTTCTAATAGTTTGGTAAAATCTATCACCAATTTTTGTCCTTGAATTACCGCTTCATTAGGAACATTAAACAATCCCAATAAGAATTGTTGAGAATTTAGCTCCGATCGCAGGGGAAGAAGATAACCTAAATTATCTTTGACGCAATTTCCTTGACTGTTTGAAGCGCAAACAAATAAACGATTGTTCAAGCGAGCTAGGGAAATATAATTTAATTGATTCATCCCAGCATATTTTCGTAACCTAGCTGATGCTTGCTTGCACAAAGTTGCTAAACTTTTTCTGCTGTAATTAACAGAATTGAAGCTGGCATATTTTTCCCAATCTATTAAATTTACTTTACCGCGATCGCCGCTTACTATTGTTGAGATTTTGCCTCGTTCTAAACTACAAAAATAGTCGGCATTTCGAGCTGCAGCTTTTGTAGGTTTTGTCAAACTTAAAACCGGTAAAATTAGTGCTGATGTTAAAAATAAGGCGAAAAGACTTGTTAATTTTTTATTATTCATTATTCTATTGATAAACTATTTTTTTATTTAAAATAATTGACTGCACTCAATACCTAAATCGCATTTAAAAACTGGTTTTACTTCTATTTTTTCAACTTCTGATATTTTTTGACTTGCTATTTTAATAATTTGTTCCGCTTGTAGAATATTTTCGCTATTGCCATTTTTTTTAACTTCGTTAGCTAGTGCGATCGCCTCGCGCCATTTTTTTTGGAAAATAGCTTGATTCGCTCGGTCTAAAAATTCTTTAGCTAATTGCTCTTTGGCTATTGTAGTGATTTTATTTGCTTCTGCTTGCAATTTTTGAGATTTGCTTTTTTTTAATATTTCTTCTCCTCTGTTTTTTGCTTGTTGCCATTGTTTTGCTTCGAGGGCATTTTTGGCCTCTTTCAATAAATTGCTACTAATTTCATTTTGAATCGACCAATGAGTTGCTACCTCTAACGCTTGTAATTGTACCTCTGCCCTTTGAGGAATTAGATCTATCAAATTGCTTGCTTTTTCTAGATCTCCTTCTTGCTGATATATATTGGTTGCTTGCTCGAATATTTTTTGGGAGTAGATATCGATTTTTTCCTGTATTTCCCACCGTTCGTAAAAACCACTTTTTTCAACTTCTAAAATTATTTGAATTGCTTTAACATAGTCTTTTGCTGCGGCTAATTCTTCTACTAAATTTAGCTTGCATCTGGCTAAAATCTCTTCTTTTGCTTTCAATCCTCCTTTTTGTTTTTGAATTTTTTTAACGTAATTGATTTCTAAACAGTTTTGATATTCTGCTCTTCTGATTCCAGTAAAATCGGTCGATTTTAAACCACGATCCACCCATTGTTTCTTTTGAGATCTATTGTAATTCAAAGTGTAAATCACTGGTATAGTAATAATTCCAGTTAAAATTGAAGCGATTAAAATAATGTATTTTATGGATTTTTTATTGCGATCTAATGCTTTTTCTAAAGGCTTTTTGTTAAGTTCTAATGTATTTTGAACTCCCGATTTAATTTTAATGGTAGTATCTTGAAAAGATTGATAGTGCCAATCAACCTCATCATCGATGAAATCGGAAGTATCAATAATAAAATCAGAGCGGTTTATTTTGATTGAATTAGTCTCTAATTCGTTTTTCAGAGCGCGTAAAACTTCCTGAGCTGACTGGTATCTTTCTTGGAAATGATAGCGAGTCATATTAGAAACAATTTCGGCCAATTGAGGACTAACTTTAGCTCGATGCTGCCAAATAATTTCTCCTGCTTCATCTTCTGTAAAATTACTAGGACTCAAACCAGTGAGAGCTTGAATGCCGATAATTCCTAAAGCATAAATATCGCTATTGTAACGAGGTTTCCCGCGAATTTGTTCTGAAGCCATATAGCCTTTTGTGCCAATGCCAATGGTTAAGTTTGAAGCAATACTGGTTTGGGAAACAACCACTTCTTTCACCGCACCAAAATCAACTAATACTAATTTATTGTCACAACTACGACGGATTAAATTAGATGGTTTAATATCGCGATGAATTACGGAGTGAGAGTGAATGAAATCGAGAATGTGTAAAACTTCTTCAAGTAACTGAATGACTTTTGCTTCGCTCCAAATATATCCTGAAACTAATTCTCTCATCAAAGTATTTCCAGGAATATACTGTTGCACGAGATAAAATTCAGCTTCTTCCTCAAAATAGGCATACAGAGTTGGTATCTTATCCCAATGTCCCAATTTATGTAAAGCTTCTGCTTCCTGTTTGAACAAGCGTCTTGCTAAATGCAAATAATCCCCATTTTCTAATTGAGGATTAAGTTTTTTGACGACGCATTGAGGTTGTCCTGGTAGAAAAGTATCTTCTGCAAGGTAAGTTTGGCCAAAAGCTCCTTTACCAAGAGATCGAATCAATCGATAGCGCGAAGCTAATAGTGTCTCGTTTAACATTGACTTTTAAATAGGGTTTATAGTCTGTTTCTGTCTCCTCACGCATTCGCTTCAGGAAATTTCTGCCGATTTAAACATGTAATGAGTAAATTTAACTTGGCAATTATGCTTAATTTATTCAATATAAAATAAAAATAAATAGTTGGTTTCTAGGAAATTTTACTATTTTATGGGGTAAGATTGACTAATCTCTAGCACCAGCTTGTTTTAAAATTTTTACCACTTCTAAGTAATTGTTCTCAGAAGCTAACATCAAAGCAGTGTAGCCTCCCTTATTAGTCAAATCTAGATTTGCTCGATTCGTTTCCAGAATTGCTTTTACTGCGGTGAAATAACCCCGATGAGCAGCCCACATTAATGGAGTAGCTCCACCGCGATCGGTTAAATTAACATCGGCATTTGCGTTTAAAAGTAGCTCGATAATATCTACTCGATCGCAATCGACGGCTTTCATCAAAACAGTTTTGCCATCAGCAGTTTTGCTATTGGGATTCGCTCCGTATTTTAACAAAATTTCAACTAATCGGAGATCTTGTTTTGCTATTGCTATTATTATTGGGTTCTCCCCATTGCGATTAGCGAGATCTCGATTAGCTTTATTCTTTAATAGCAGTTCGGCGATCGCATTTCGGCCCTGCAAGCAAGCCAATATTAAGGGAGTATCTCCTAGCTGGTTGGCAATATTGACATCGATGGTTTCAATTTTCAATAATTCTGCAACTATTTCCGTAAATCCTTCAACCGTAGCTAAGTGTAAAGGGGTGTCTCCAACTTCATCTTGAGTATTGACATTGGCCTTGTTTTGTGCTAACAGCCTTACTAATTCTAAATGACCTTCAGCCGTTGCGATCGCCAAAGGACTTTCTCCTCTTTTGGTTAAAAAATTGATGTTTGCTCCAGCTTCGACTAAAATTACCATCAAATCTAGCTGGCCTTGTTCTGCGGCTAAAGTTAAGGCAGTTTCTCCTTCTTGACTGGCTAGATTGAGATCTGCTCCAGCAGCAATTAAAATTTTGCAGAGCTTTGGATTGGCTAAAGTAACCGCAGTCATTAGGGCAGTGCTACCGCGATCGTTTATTTGATTGACATCAACTACTGGCAACAAACTAATTATGGTTGCAATTTGATTTTCAGATACGGCTAAGCTCAAAGCTCCCAAACCGACGTAAGGATTTGCTCCGGCTTTTAATAAAATAGAAACGATTTCGGTATGGCCGGCCAGCGCAGCTAAATTTAAAGGCGTATCTTTGTCTTTATCTTGGATATTCACTTCAGCCCCAGCAGCTAAAAGTGTTTCTACTATCGGTAAATACCCCTTATAAGCGGCGATCGCTAAGGCAGGAGTTCCATCATCATTAGTAGCATTTACTTCCGCTCCAGCCTCAATTAAAGCCCGAACCGCTTCAGTTCGATTTGCTGCTGCTGCTACCATCAAAGCTGTCAAACGATGGGGTTGGCTGAAGGCATTAACTTGCGCTCCAGATGCGATCGCTAATTCTAATATTTCTTGATTGCCCAGTCTAGCTGCGTAAATTAGGGCTGTATTACCGTGGCGATCCCTAGTATTTACATTCGCCCCTCGCTCTAACATTACTTTGGCCCGATCGGCATTACCGATCCGTGCTGCTTCAAGCCACAGTAAATCCTCTTGTGCGATCTTCATTAAAATAACCTCTCGATCGCGCTCAAGACAGAGATGGGAAATATGTTAACTTTTATAAAGAAAACGAGCTGATTTATGAGAAAGATATGAATTCGGAGATATTGGAAGCAGTAAAAACTTGGTCGCAATTCCTTCATCCTATTTTAATGTGGGTTTTATTGGGTATTTCTATTTACGCTTTGTATCTCGGTTGGCAAATTAGGCGCACTCGCACCGCAGATAAAAATCTCAGAAAAGAATTACTCAAGAAAAATTTTAATAACAGACATTACCGAATCGGGTCTATTATACTAGCTCTTATGGTTTTAGGGACAATTGGTGCAATGGGAGTAACTTATGTTAACAATGATAAGTTATTCGTCGCACCCCATCTCATTGCCGGGCTAGCTATGACGGGTGCAATATCTACTGCTGCGGCATTAGTTCCTTTCATGCAAAAAGGCAATGAGTTTGCACGTCTGAGCCACATAACTTTAATGGTGGGAATGTTGATTTTATTTGCTTGGCAAGCTTTTACTGGAATGGAAATCTTGCAGCGAATAGTCGATAAAATTTAAAATAAATAAACGCGAGTCTCGATCTAAAACTCGCGGCTTTTAAAAGTTTTGAGGCATTTTGCGGATCTTAACTGACGGATCTAATCTCAATTTTTTGCGAAACTTTTTCGCAATTGCGCGAATTTCTGCCGGGAACAGGTAAATTATGACGGGAGTGAAAATCTTTTTGCACCTTGTAACTCAACAGAGGAGAAACTTGTTTGACAATTTGAGTTAATAAGCGATCGCCGGTGGTTTGGATCGCCGATGCTGGCAATTTGTGAATGAATTTAGGAAATTGAACCGCTACTGCCAAATTTAATTCCCATTCAACTTTAGCGATCTGTTCGGGTAGTTTCGCGATTAGTTTTTTATTATTAATTTTCCTAGCGATGGATTTAGTGGCGATCTCTGATATTTGCAACTCTGCTTGATAGTCTACTTTATATCCTAGAGGCCGATCGTGAGGAAAATCTACTGTGTGCATTATGTATTTACTTTTACCGAGCGATCGCATTACCACATCTATCTTTGCTTCTATCTCATAACCAAAAGAACCAAAACGGCCTACAGTTAAAGTGTATCCGTTATCTCCTAAAGGAATTGCTATCATCGGTTTGGCACAATTTTTAAACCAATCTTGATGACAATCTAGATAGCGGCCGACACTATCGCGATCGCAATACATTTCCATGTAACCTTGAAAATTGGTTTGAAAATGAAAAGCTTTCTCTTGAACTAGATTTTCTTTTTCTGATATTATGTTATTTTGATTGGAAATTTTTGCCAAATCTATATTATTGCTGCGATTTTCAGAGGAATGTTTTTCTCGATCTAACTGATTTTTTATTAGTTGAAATTGCATTGGTTAACAAGGAAGATTATTTATATTTGAAAATCTGCTTTATTGATTTATTGGCAATCCTTCAGAACGAAGAAAATTCGATAAATTTTTGTTAAAAACATGAAAGTATTTGTGGCAGGGGCAACAGGTCAAACTGGACGGCGCGTAGTAGCTCAGTTAATAAAACGTAATATCCCAGTTATAGCTTTAGTGCGAAACTTAGAGGTAGGACAGGAAATATTACCACCCGAAGCAGAATTAGCTGTTGGTGACGTACTGAATCCAGATAGTTTAAAAGCAGCTATCAAAGACAGTACGATTGTAATTTGCGCTACTGGAGCTAAGCCTAGTTTAGATATTACAGGCCCATACCAAATAGATTACCAGGGAACAAAAAACTTAGTCAATACAGCAAAAGAGCAAAATATTCAGCATTTTGTCTTAGTTTCTTCCTTATGCGTTTCGCAATTTTTCCATCCCCTCAATTTATTTTGGCTGGTTTTGTATTGGAAAAAGCAAGCAGAAGAATATCTAGAAAAAAGTGGCTTGAAATATACGATTGTCAGACCTGGGGGACTCAAAAATGAGGATAGTGCAGATCCCATATTCATGTCATCCGCAAATACACTGTTTGATGGGAGCATTCCTCGGGCAAAGGTCGCCCAAGTTTGCATAGAATCACTCGATCGCAGCGAAGCAGCCAATAAAATTATTGAAATAGTTAGCAAACAAGATGCTCCCGATCTCTCCTGGGAAGAATTATTTGCTAAAGTCAGCTAAAATTGGGATTAAACTTGGATTATGCACCTAGAAGAGGCAATAAAATTACTACGGCAATATAGCTGTATGACGGTCAAAATTCCCCAGTCTGAGGCAGAAAAAAAAGAATTGCAACAAGCAGTAATCGAAGTTGTCAATTTATCAGATTGGGAAAACTTGGGAATTTGCGCCAATAATTCTAAAGTTGGTTTTGGTGTTTTAACGAGTTATTTAAAAGCTTTAGGCTATCCTGTTCGGTTCGATCTCTCGGCAATTAATGCTAGCAAAGAGCCTGTTTATATTAAATACAATACCCAAAAATTATCTTACCATTTAGACTACTATAATGGGGAATCTCGAGGCGTTTTGATTTCTTGTCAAAGCGAAAACGATCTAATTGCTGGAACTTACGGCTATTTTCCTGAAAATTTGTTCGATTAATAGCTATTCGCTCTTTAAGATCTTAAAATTTTAGAAACGATCGTAAATAATAAATAATATTCAGTTTATAAATTGTTTGCAACAAAACAGACTTTTGCGATTGATTTGATTGCTCTGATTATAAATAAATTGTAAAATAACAGAGTTACGCAATATATTAAAGCGATCGCGATCGCTTGCTTGGGGCGATCGTACATGAGGATTTATCAAGCTCGTTTGAATTAAAATTAGCAAAATACTAAAAGTTAATTAAAAAAGCGATTATTGTCAACTTTTATTTAAATTTGTTCGTATTTGATAGAAAAAAAGTTTTTATTTTTTCAGTTAACATTATTTTGAATAATACAAGATGAAAATTTGGCAAAAATTAACTCTAGCCTTTGGAGGAACTTCTTTTTTATTAGGAACAATTGCTATTTTATCGATTAAAATAGATTCTGAAGTTCAATCCCAAACTAATCAAACGGTACACGGAATAGTCGAAGAAGCAAAAGCTGCAACCACGATATTTAACTCAATCCAAATCGTTCAAAAGTTAAATCAGGATTTGCTATTTGAAAATTTAACGGATTCGAGGGATCGAGAACTTTTTCAACAAGAGCAGCGTCAAATCAAATTAGAGTTAGAGAAATTAGAAAAGAGCATTATCGCAGCTAAACAAGCTACGATCGATCAGAAACTAATCATTAAGTCTTCAGACACAATCGAATTTAGCTCTAAAAAATCTCAAATAGCTCGAGAAAATAATGAAGTAGCTGAAATGAATCAGCTTCTAGTCGAAATTGATAACTATAAAAGAGATTGGGATTTTTTTTTAGAAAAGCTAGAACAGAATTCAGAAGAAATTCCATTAGCTGAAGCCAATCAATTAAGAGATAGAATAGATCGAGTAATTTTTCCTTTAATAAAAGAGTATTACGAAGAATCGTTATCGGAAATCGCCGAATCAGAATTACTAACTCAAAAATTAACGAGCCAAAATATCACAATTATTAAAAATTACGTTTTATTTACTTTTGTGGTCACAGCAATTTTATTTATTTATATATATCGATCTATTTATATGCCAATCAAACAATTGAAATTAGCCACATTTCAATTAGGAAAAAATTTTTCAGAATATAAACCAATTCAGCCCATAAATCCTAATGATGAATTAGGAGGGTTAATTAAATACTTTAACCACACTATTGAACGATTGCAAACAAAAATAATCTCTAAATCATATCTCGATAATATTGTTAATTCGATCGCTCAAAGTCTGATAGTTATTAACAATGAAAACAAGATCGACAAAGTTAATTACAATACAATTGAGATTTTAGGTTATTCAGAATCAGAATTAATCGGACAACCGATCGAACGGATTTTAGCTCCGAGTAACGCCTTAAAAATAGATGAACTCATAAAGCTAGACGATCTTTCTAGTCGTTGTTTTACCCTCGATTTAATCACCAAAAAATCAGAAAAAATATCTCTTACAGTCTATTTCTCTTACTTGTTTGATTCTGACGGAAATAAAAAAGGAACGATTTGTTTGGCAATGCCAATTGAGAATTTATCTTTGAGCGATATCATGGCTTTGCAACAAAGTAAAGAAAAAGCTAAAAAAAATATTTAGTGAAAAATTAAGCTTTACAATAATTTCAATTTTGATTCGATCCAATTAGCCAATGCTGGCTTTTCTGGGATTTAGATCGAAAACAGATTTGCACTAAAGGCGATCGCATCTGCTTAAAATCCGATAAACCTTTTCGATCTAGAGCGAATTCAAAATAATTTATAAACTAACAATACCCGACCATTGCACTTTTTTATTTTTAGTCCGACGATAGGAAAAGAAAAATTCAGGAAGAGCAAAAGTACACATCGGAGCGATCGCAATATTTTCTTGAGTGATACCTAGTTTTTCGAGCTGTATTTGATTGACCTTTCTGACATCGATTTTAACTTTACCTGGTTCGAGATCTTTGAATAAAGGGGAGTTAGGTAAGTCCCACATCTTTTTTAAAGTATTCTTTTTGCCAACAATAGTTTTACCGATTTCTACGGCCACTGCTTCGTCAACTTGATAAACTTTACCACTAATCGCCGGCCCCATTGCAATGCGAAGATCCCTCAAACTGCTCCCAGATTTAATAAAATGGGCGATCGCTTCTGGTACAATTTTTTTAGCAGTGCCTCGCCAACCAGCATGAACCGCAGCGACTCTCAAAGTGTTAACATCGCCAATTAATACCGGAGTACAATCAGCACTAGCTACCCAAACAGCTTGCTTATCTCGATCGCTAATAATTCCGTCGGCAACATTATTATCTCCTTTGATCTGTTTTGGGAATAAAATATCCTTACCGTGAACCTGTTTGACTCGATATACTTTAGCACTAGGATCTAAAACCCGCACCAAATCTTCTGGCGATCGCGGATAAAATGCCCTGGTAAAAAAACCATGTTGCCACTGCTGTAGTAAACTACAGGTTAAATAGGGTAAATCTTCCCAAGTTTCCCATTGCCAAACACTATCCATAAAATTACCGTGATATTCGATCGCCAAAGGTTTCAAGCAGCACTAGATCGATTTTCCGATTTACAAGCTACGCCTAAAATAACCATTTATATATACGATACTATTCCTTCTACCAATCAAAAAATTTGGGAATCGATCGATTTAGGCGATAGTTTACCCATAGCGGCGATCGCTTGCCAACAAAGCGCAGGTAGGGGACAATGGGGCAGACAATGGCAATCTTTACCCGGAGGATTGTATTTATCCGTTGGTATTGCCACTGAAATCGAGCCAAACTGTGCCAATCATCTGACTATTGCTACAGCGACGGAAATAGCACGCAGTTTGAGAAAACAAGACATTCCAGTTTTACTAAAATGGCCGAACGATTTGATTCTTGAAGGGAAAAAACTTGGCGGAATCAAAATTGAAACGCGCATTCAACAAGAAAAAATTCGTCGCGCAGTTATTGGCGTAGGGATAAATTGGGATAACATAGTTCCCAAAGTAGGGATAAATTTAAAATCCCATTCCTCTGCGATACCATCTTTAGAAATATTAGCCGCAATAACAGTAACAGCAATCTTAACTGGATATCAAAACTATCTTGATTTTGGAATCGAGCAGATCTTACCCTCATACTTAAAAATATTAGATAGTATCGGGCGATCGGTGACGATCGATCGTTCTCCAGGCAAAATTATTGGCGTAAATGAAAATGGACAATTGCAAGTCAGTTTATTCTCTCCCGGTGCAACTACAGAGATTTTAGTTCAACCCGGTCAGATAAGTTTAGGATATGGTGAAGCATGAAAAACTATTTAAAACAAAGACGCGATCGACTCAGTAAAATATTTACCGATCCAGTAATATTATTCTCCGGTAAAGCCCCAGCTCGGAATTTTGCCGCCAATAAATATCCTTTTCGAGCTAACAGTCATTTTCTCTATTTTGCCGGTATGCCCCTCGAAAAAGCGGCAATTAAACTTGAAAATGGCAATTTAGAACTATTTATCGACAATCCCAGGCCGAGCAGCACCCTGTGGCACGGAAAAATGCCCGATCGCGACGAAATTGCCCTCAAAATTGGCGCAGATGCAGCTTATCCCCTCTCCGAGTTAGGCGATCGCAGCCGAGATGCTGTTACGCTATCCGCTCAACTTGCAGATTGTCAAGACAAAGATACAAAAATTAATCAAGACCCCAAAATAGCCGCAGAATTAGCACAAGCGATCGTCTCTTTGAGACTAACTCACGACGAAGCAGCAATTCAAGAAATCCGTCAAGCAGTAGCAGTATCGGTAGAAGCCCACCAAACAGGAATAAAAGCAACTCGAAAAGCGAAAATAGAAGCAGAAGTAAGAGCTGCGATCGAAGGGGTAATCCTTGCTGCCAACCTGACTACTGCCTATAACAGTATTGTTACAGTATCCGGCGAAGTATTACATAACGATCGATACCATCGCTCGCTGCAAAATGGAGATTTACTATTAGCCGATGTCGGGGCCGAAACTGTTAATGGATGGGCTGCCGATCTGACTCGCACTTGGCCCGTAAATGGTAAATATTCATCGACTCAAAGAGATATTTACGATTTGGTATTAGCCGCTCACGATCGCTGTATTGCAAAAATGAAGCCCAAAGTAGAATATCGCGAGATCCATTTATTAGCCTGTCAAGTCATTGCCGAAGGATTGGTAGAATTGGGAATATTAAAAGGAAAACCAGAGGATTTAGTCGAACAAGACGCTCACGCTCTATTTTTCCCCCACGGAATCGGTCATATCTTGGGTTTAGACGTACACGATATGGAAGACTTGGGAGACTTAGCTGGATACGAAAGCGGAAGGAAAAGAAGCGATCGCTTTGGTTTGGGCTATTTGCGACTCGATCGCCCTTTAAGAAAAGATATGGTGGTTACTATCGAGCCTGGATTTTATCAAGTGCCTGCAATATTAAACAACAAAGAAATGCGAGCTAAATACGAAAATCTAGTCAATTGGGAGCGGCTAAAATCCTTTAATGACGTGCGTGGAATTAGAATTGAAGACGATATCTTAGTGACAGAAACTGGTACGGAAATATTATCAGCAAAATTAACAAATCGAGCCGATGAGATTGAAAAAATGATGCTGGAAATAGATTAAAAAACTATGTAAATCTCGGTAAAAATTCCGTTAAGGGGGGTTAATCGTAATATAAAGGTATTGATAAAAACAAAGATGACAGATTTTCTAGACCATCTTCAACATAAATTTGCATACGTCGCGATCGGAAAGTTTAAAGCAGGTAAATTTAACGAAGCACAAAAAATATATGAAGAAGCCGTCGCAACCTATAAAACAGGCTTTAAAGGTGCTTATTTACTGCAAAAACCAGGCACAGATGAAGCGATCGCCGTAATTTTATGGGACAAAATGGAAGATATGCAAGCCCATCAAACTGCAGCTTATGAGAAAATTATCAATAAAATAAATCCTCTATATGCCAGAAGGCCGACAATTTCTTTTTATCAAGTTTGTAGCGAAATTATGCCGGATGAAAAAACAGAAATTGAAGTAGTAGAAACTGAATCGAAACCTGAAATAGCACCAGAAGATTAAACTCGATCGAGGGGATTATTGATAATAAAAAAACGCGCTTATCAATTACAAATATTATTTTGCGATCGCCAAATTTGCTAAGATATTGATTTTATCTAAACCTAGGTCTAATAGCAATTCTGTTTAAAGTTGCTGAAAGCGCAACAGGCAACAGGCAATAGGTATAAACTTCAGGATAGAGGCAAGAGAAGTTTTGTAAATTACTATTTTTGCTTGTTTGAGAACAAAAATATCCTGCGATCGCCCAAATATTTTCTAAGTTTAAACAACCTATTTTAATAAAGTTTTAATCCAATCTAAGATACTTGCTCCGCCCCAAATTGCTGCAATTAAAATCGAGCTAGATAAGATTAAACCCATCAAACAGATAAATAAACCGCCCAAAGAAATTGCACCGTCATCTTCTTGCAAACCGAAGCCAGTCACGAAAATACCTATAGCGGGGAGGGTATTAGTGCCGGGGATCGGAATCATCATCGAAACAGACATCAAAGCGATCGCGCTACCGATAACTACTCTACCGGGAAAACTAGTACAAATATAAGCCAGACGAGGACGAGCAATAGCCTCGATTCGCTCTAACCAAGGAGAGGCTTGTTTGACCACACCTTGGACTGTTTTTAGCTCCAGAGAAGCTTGCATAATTTTTCCTGGCAACCAAGGTTGTTTTCTACCAATAATAAGTTGAAAAGCCAAAAAAAACATCGCGATTCCGAAAGGAATGGAATAACCAGGTGCGGGGATGGGTAAAGCGGAAGGAATAGATAAAATTACAAATAAAAAACCAAAAATTCTTTCTCCTGCTATGGATAAGATATCTTCAAGTTTAATTCTATTAGCTCGTTCTTCTTTAAAAAAATACCTATTTAATTCTACCGATAATTTATTCATCGATCGCGGTGGGATTTTTTGGATCTAAGAGTTTAAAGTCGCTCGAGATGCTTTCGGAAAAGTCTTGCTAAAAAAGAGGTCAAAGGAAGAGATCCCTTTAACCTGCTTCTGATTAATAATCAGATATTAAGTGCCAACAGTCCAAGAATTGATATATTTAATCTGTTCTGGGGTTAGGGTATCGATCTTAATGCCCATCGCTTGTAATTTGAGACGAGCAATTTCTTTATCAACATCTTCAGGAATAGAGTGCAAACCAGGTTGTAATTTGCCCTTATTTTTAACTAAATATTCGCAAGCCAATGCTTGGTTAGCAAAACTCATGTCCATAACTGCACTGGGATGTCCTTCAGCAGCAGCTAAATTAATTAAACGACCTTCACCGAGAACGACTACAGATTTCCCGTTAGCTAAATTATACTGTTGGGTAAAGTTGCGAACTTCTTTAACTTCAGTTGCCATTTGATTTAAAGATTCGAGATCGATTTCAATATCGAAATGGCCCGAGTTACAAACGATCGCACCGTCTTTCATCACCTCAAAATGCTCTTTGCGGATCACGTGTTTGTTGCCAGTAACGGTAATAAATAAATCCGCTTGGGGTGCAGCTTCAGCCATTGGCATCACTCTAAAACCGTCCATAACTGCTTCGATCGCTTTGGTCGGATCGATTTCAGTTACAATTACCTCAGCACCCAAACCTCTAGCGCGCATAGCCGTGCCTTTACCGCACCAACCGTAACCGACGACAACGATGGTTTTACCTGCTAATAAAATGTTAGTCGCGCGAATAATCCCATCTAAAGTAGATTGTCCGGTGCCGTAACGGTTATCAAAGAAATGTTTAGTATCGGCATCGTTAACGTTCATTGCAGGGAAGGTTAAAACCCCATCGTTGAACATTGCTTGTAAGCGAACGATTCCGGTGGTTGTTTCTTCTGTAGTGCCGATGATATCGGGGATTTGATTTTGTCTTTCTTTGACTAAAGTTGCGGTTACGTCGCTACCGTCGTCGATAATGATGTTTGGTTTGTGATCTAAAGCGATTTGAACGTGACGGTGATAAGTTTCGTTATCTTCACCTTTAATGGCGTAAACGGGAATCCCGTAATCAGCAACTAAACAAGCAGCAACATCGTCTTGAGTCGAAAGAGGATTGCTAGCGATTAGTAATGCATCCGCACCGCCAGCTTTGAGGGCGATCGCTAAATGGGCTGTTTCTGTGGTTACGTGACAGCAGGCAATTAAACGAATTCCTGCAAAGGGTTTTTCTTTAGCAAAACGTTCTCTAATTTGTTTGAGTACGGGCATTTCTCTGCCTGCCCATTCGATGCGTTGATTGCCTTTCGGAGCGAGGGCAATATCTTTAATTTCGTATTTAGACTTATCTACGGCTGCAACCATATGTATTTCTTGTTTCTTGCTTACATAATTCGAGCTAGTACGTAGCCTAACACAGCAGCGTCGGGCAAAGGATAAGATCGATTTTTATTAATTTTATCCTTTAGCTTTAGCAATAAAAAGTAAAATCGATTTTTATTTTAATAGTTATTTTTTTTGCCATCTTGTCCATTTTAAGTAATTTGTGCCGTCGCTTACAGCTAAACCGATATGGAATTCAGTTTCCATCTCTGTCTTTGGGCCTTCGTTGCAACCAACATAGTACATTCTAAGACTGTTATCTGGCATCGCAACTACACATGGTGTTCCGACTGCTTTTGCATCCCAAGATCCAGAACCTTGAGGAGCATGAGCAAAAACAGAGCCATTTTCTTCTGAACCTTTTTGCTTTGTCCAATTAATGCCATCGTCTGAAACAGCTAATCCGATCGAGAAATAAGAAGTATTGTTAATCCCTTCGTAAAACATTAAATACTGACCGTTTCTTTTGATGACATGACGAGTACCAACACCTCGTTCGTCAAAACTGCCCTCTTCTCCTGGAGAAACAATCTTGCCAATTTTTGTCCACTGAAATCCGTCGTCTGAAATTGCTAAACCTACAAAAAACTGTCTTGTTTTTGGGTCTAAGCTATGGTAGTACATTTTCCAAGTTCCATCGTCTTCGGCTAAGACATTAGGCATAGTGCAAAATAAGGCATCAAAATCTTCTGCTTTTCCTCGCTCGAGAAAAGCACCTCGATACGGCCCTTCCAAACGAATCCAATTAATACCATCTCGAGAAATTGCACATCCTGGAAGCATATTGATTCCTTTAACTTCAAATCCAAAATTTTGAATTGTTCGATCTCCGCCAAAGTACCACATCCAATAAAGTCCATCTCTAAAGTCAACGCTGGTTACGCCCACGTGTGAAGAATCGAAGCGATCGGGGTTTGAATGTGGCTCAAATACAGATCCCATTGTTAGAGGCCCTTTTACTCTTTCCCAACTAATTCCATCGTTAGAAGTAGCTAAACCGCATCGACCTGAAGGTAGTTTAACTAAAGAATCGAAATTCTCATCTCGTCCGTAATACCACATTTTCCAACTCCCGTCTTCACAGCGAATGACTTCGGGGGAAGAGACTTTTTCTGAGTCCCACCAATCTT